>Ga0136633_1000345_pt1 | contig 35344 bp, 32 predicted proteins | sample AntDrymeUQ832206_2_FD_105494 | JGI IMG/M metagenome (GOLD analysis project Ga0136633, IMG submission 105494) | Polar desert sand microbial communities from Dry Valleys, Antarctica - metaG UQ83 (22.06) | ecosystem: Environmental > Terrestrial > Soil > Desert | place: Antarctica: Dry Valley... | reverse complement strand
TCGCCGTGCTCGTCGCCGTGCTCGTCGCCGTGCTCGTGGTGGACGGGGCCCTCGCTGCCCGCCGGCCCGGTGGGCTCGACCTCGGTGCCGGCCATCTTTTCCTGGGCGACGGTGACCTCGCGGCGCACGCTGCGGCCGTTCTCGTCCTCGGTGTACTTGCGGTGCCAGAGCTCGTCCCTGCTGGTGACCAGCGGGATCTCCTTGAAGTTGTACTCCGGCGGCGGCGACGGGATGCTCCACTCGAGGGTGCGGGCGTCCCAGGGGTCCTCGCCGACCTCCTGGGGCTTGCGGTTCTTCCACATGTTGAGGATGAACACCGCGATCGAGATGGCGATGATGAAGGACCCGATCGTCGAGACCAGGTTCCAGACGTCCCACCCGCGACCCTCGGGGTAGGTGTAGACCCGCCGGGGCATTCCCTGCAGGCCCAGGATGTGGAAGGGCCCGAAGGTCATGTTGAACCCGATGAACATCAGCCAGAAGTGGATCTTGCCCAGCCGTTCGTCGAGCAACCGGCCGGCGAACTTGGGGTACCAGAAGTAGGCGCCGGCGAAGAGACCGAACATGCTCCCGCCGAAGAGCACGTAGTGGAAGTGGGCGACGATGTAGTAGGTGTCGGTCTGCTGCGTGTCGGCCGGCACCACGCCGTGGGTCACGCCGGACAGCCCGCCGATGGTGAACATGGTGACGAAGCCGATGGCGAACAGCATCGGGGTCGGGAACGTGAGTTTCCCCCGCCAGAGGGTGCTGATCCAGTTGAAGATCTTCACGCCTGTCGGTACCGCGATGAACATCGTTGCTGCGCTGAAAGCAGAGACCGCCACGGGGCCGAGGCCGGTGGCGAACATGTGGTGGGCCCACACGCCCCAGCCCATGAACCCGATGGCGATGCCCGAGAACACCATGACCTGGTAGCCGAACAGGGGCTTCCGGGAGAACACGGGCAGCACCTCGGACACGATGCCCATGGCCGGGAGGATGAGGATGTACACCTCCGGATGGCCGAACATCCAGAACAGGTGTTGCCAGAGCAGCGGGTCGGAGCCTGCCGCCACGTTGAAGAAGTTGGTGGAGAACAGCCGGTCGAAGCTGAGCAGGAACAGGGCCACGGTGATGACCGGGATGGCGAACAGGAGCAGGAACTGGGCCACCAGGCTCATCCACACGAAGATGGGCATCCGCATGAGGCTCATGCCGGGCGCGCGCATGTTGATGGCGGTGACGATCAGGTTGATGGCACCCGTCAGAGAGGCGATGCCAAGGATCTGCAGGCCGAACACCCAGTAGTCGATGTTGTGGCCGGGCAGGTTCCGGGTGAGGGGGACGTAGCCGAACCAGCCGCCATTGGGCGCGCCGCCCAGGAAGAAGCTGGAGTACATGAACAGCCCGCCGGCCAGGAACACCCAGAAGCCGAAGGCGTTGATCCGGGGAAAGGCGACGTCACGCGCCCCGATCATGATCGGGAGCAGGTAGTTCGCCAGGCCGGCCGACAGCGGCATGATGACCAGGAAGATCATCGTGGTGCCGTGCATGGTGAAAATCTGGTTATAGGTGTCGGCCCGCAGGAACGTGTTGTCGGGCCCACCGAGCTGGATGCGCAGGAGCAGGGCCTCGAGGCCGCCGATCAGGAAGAAGATGAAGGCGGCGCCCATGTACATGATGCCGATCTTCTTGTGATCGACCGTGGTCATCCATCCCCAGATGCCCGGGGTGTAGCCGGTGGGCCGGCGCAGGAAACGGGCGGGGGCGTCGAGGGGCTTCTCCGGCGCGAGAACCTCGGGCCTCGGCGGGGTGACGATTGCCATCTAGCGGGCCTCCACATTCAAAATCTGCTGCCCTGCACTCATCGGAGCGTGTTGAGGTAGGCGATGAGCTTGGTGATCTCGTCTGGGGTGAGCGGGGCGCCGGGGATGATCATCTTGTTCCCCGGCTTCTCCCCCTGAGGATCGCGCAGCCACCTGCGCAGGTTGACGTCGTTGTTGTCGAAGATGCTCCCGGCGAAGGTGGTACGGGTGGCGAAGTGGGTGAGATTGGGCCCGATGATGCCCTCGGAGAGCCCGGCGACGGTGTGGCAGCTCCCGCAGCCCTTCTGGTTGAAGACGGCGATGCCCTCCTCGGCCGAGCTACCTGCCGCCGCCGCGACCGCCCCGGCCCGCTGGCCGGCCACCCAGGCGTCGAAGTCCGCCGGCAGCATGGCGATGGCCTTGGCCCGCATGTTGGCGTGGGAGTCGCCGCAGAACTCGGTGCACTGGCCCAGGTACTCACCCGGGGCGTCGGCGGAGAAGGACATGGTGTTCTGCCGGCCGGGGACGACATCTTGCTTCCCGGCGAGGGGTGCGATCCAGTAGCTGTGGATCACGTCGTCGCTGAGCAGGGTGAGCTGGACCGGCCGGCCCACCGGCATGCGCAGCTCGTTGGCGGTGACCACCCCGAGGTCGTCGTAGCGGTACTCCCACCAGAACTGGTGGCCGATCACGGTGACGTTGACGGCGTTGGCCGGCTTCTTGGCCAGGTCGAAGATGGTGGCGATGGTGGGCACGGCCACGGCCAGCAGGATCAGGGCCGGCGCCAGGGTCCAGCCGACCTCCAGCCGGGTGTTCCCATGGATCTGCTCGGGCTCGGGCGAGTCGGGCTTGGCCCGGAACTTGACGATGGCGGTGAGGACCAGGCCAAGGACAAGGACCAGGACGACGCCGGCCACCATGAACACCGGGTCGATGAGGTTGTCGATCTGCCGGGCCACGGGGCCCTTGGGCTCCAGGGTGTCCTGGGGCGCGTCCTCAGCACAGGCGGCGAGGAAGAGGAAGAGGCTGCTGAAGGCGGCCAAACGGCGGTTGCGTCGCACGGCACTTCCTACACTGTCGGGCGCGGCGCAGCGCGTCCAATCGGCGCTCTTTTTTCGTGGACCTGACCCGCGCCTACCGGCCTGCCAGCGCCGGCGCTTCGTGGACGTCGAGGCCTGCGGCCCGCCGGCGGCCCCGGGGGCCGGTCACCGCGAAGACGACGGCGAACAGGGCGGCTCCGACCAGGACGATCGTCGCCCCCGACGACACGTCGAGGTGGAAGCTCAGGATCATGCCGGCGAAGCCGCACAGGGCGCCGATCAGCGTGGACAGCCAGAGCATGCGGGCGAAGCTGTTGGTGAGCATCCGGGCCACGACCGGCGGGATCACCAGGATGGCGGCGATCAGGACCACGCCCAGCACCTTCATGGTGGCCAGGATCGACACGGACAGCAGGAGCATGAGCAGCGCGTCCATGCGGGCGGTGTTGACCCCGGACACGTCGGCCACCTCGGGGTCGAAGGTGGTGAAGAGCAGCTTGCGGTAGAAGGCGAACACCACCCCGGCGGCGGCCACGGTGACGCCGGCCACCACCCAGACGTCGGCCACGGTCACGCCCAGGACGCTGCCGAAGATGGCGGCGTCGATGCTGCGCCGGACCTGCCCGTAGAGGCCCAAGAGGGCGATGCCGAAGGCGAAGGAGGCCGTGGTGATCACCCCGATCGCCGCGTCGGAGCCGATGATTCGCCGGCGGGTGACCCGCCCGATGGCGAGGGCCGAGGCCATGCCCCACATTCCCGCCCCCAGGTAGAAGTTGAACCCGACGAGGGCGCTGGCCGCCGCCCCGCCGAAGATGGCGTGCGAGAGGCCGTGGCCGATGTAGCTCATGCCCCGCAGGGTCACGTACACACCGATCAGCCCGCAGAGGGCCCCGGCCATCGTCGCCACCATCAGGCCGTGGCGGAAGAAGGCGAACTCTAGGGGTTCGGTGAGCCAGGTCATGACGAACCGGTGGCAGACAGTGTCGTCTTCGCTGTCGCAAGGTCGGCCGAGTCGACCACGATCAGCATGCCGCCGTGCTCCAGGACCTCCATGGGAGCCCCGTAGGTGCGCTCGAGCACGTCGGGGGTCAGGACCTCCCGCGGGGTACCACGGCCGGTGATCTCGGTGTTCAGGCACACCATGTGGGGCAGATGGGCGGCGATGCCGTTCAGGTCGTGGGTGGTGAGGACGACGGCCAACCCGTCCTGGTTGAGGTCGGCCAGCAGGTGGAGGATGTCGTGGCGGGTGCGGACGTCGACCCCGGACGTCGGCTCGTCGAGCAGCAACAGTTCGGGGCGGCGCAGGAGGGCCCGGGCCAGGAAGACCCGCTGCTGCTGGCCGCCGGACAGCTCGCGGATGTGGCGGCCGCCCAGCCCGCCGATGCCCAGCCGGTCGAGCACCGAAGCCACTTCGGCCCGTTCGGCGGCCGACGGCCAGGGCAGGCGCCGCCCGGTCGTGCGCGACATGAGCACTGCCTCGAACACGGTGACGGGGAAGCTCCAGTTGACCGTCTCTACCTGGGGCACGTAGCCGACCCGCAGTCCGGGCCGGCGCCAGATACGCCCGCCGACCGGATCGACGGTGCCCAGCACGGCCCGCAGCAGCGTGGTCTTCCCCGACCCGGACGGGCCCACGACGCCCGTGAAGTCGCCGGCCCCGATCTCGAGGTCGGCGTCGACCAGCACCGGGGCGCCGGCGTAGGCGCAGGTGACACCCTCCAGCCTGAGCAGGCTCACTGGGGGTACGCCGCCCGGTCCGGTGCGGCGTCGTCCACCCGGAGGGCCTTCAGGGCCGACGCGTCGCCGCCCAGGCTCTCCACCATGGTGACGAAGTCGAACCTCATGAGGCCGAGCCAGGAGTGCTCCGGGTCACCCGGGCGGCCGGGGAGGTCGTCGTCACGCAGGGTGTCTACGTAGCGGACCCCCGCCTCGGCGCCGATCTGGGCCAGAACCTTGCTGGGGAACACCTCGGAGCCGAAGATGGCGGGCACGCCGACCTGGCGGACCTGCTGGATGAGGCTTGCGACCTCCCGGGGGGTCGGCTCCTCGAAGGTCGACACCTGCACCGCGCCGATGACCCGCCAGCCGTACTGCTGGGCGAAGTAGGCGTAGGCGTCGTGGTAGGTGAGCAGCTCCCGGCGGGCCACGGTGGCGCTGGCCGCCTTCATGGCCGCATCGAGCTCGTCGGCCTTGGCTGCGAACCGGTCGTAGTTGGCCGTGTAGTCCGAGGCGTGCGCCGGGTCCCGCCGGACGAGGACGTCCCGGGCCACGCGGGCGTACTCCTTGGCATACGGCGGGTTGGTCCAGAGGTGGGGGTTCGGCTTGCCCTCCTCCCGCGGGAAGGAGAAGTCGTAGAGGTACTGGTCGGGGCGGATGGTGGCCTCGCCCAGCTGCACTACCTCAGCGCCCACCTTCATGTTCCCTGCCGCCAGGCTGCGGGTGGGATCCTCGAGCTTGAGGCCATTGACGAAGACCACATCGGCCTTCGCCAGCGTCCGTGCTGCACTCGGAGGCGGCTCGAAGGTGTGGGAATTGACCCCCTCGGGCACCAGCCCCCGCACCTCGGCCAGGTCGCCGGCGACGCTCGACACGATGCTGGTCAGGGGCGACACGGTGGTGACGACGTTCAGCTTGGCCGGGTCGTCGGCGGTGGCGTTCCCATCCGAGCCGCAGGCGGCGCCGAACAGTGACAGAGAGACCGCAGACGCGACAACGACCAGGCCATGTCGTATTCCCACGTACTGGACGCTATCGCAATCTGCTCGCAGCAAGGGCGCGTGACTACACTCGCTCCATGCCGGTTCGCGAAGAGGCCGAGCCCATCCTGGGTTTGCTACGGGCCCGGGGCGGGCGGGTCACCACCAGCCGGCGGGCCATCCTCGAGACGTTCCTGGGGATCGGTGGGCACGTCACCGCCGAGGTGCTCACCGCCCGGGTGCAGGAGAACCAGCCCGACGTGCACGAGTCCACCGTGTACCGCTTCCTCGACGACCTCGAGCGCCTGGGCGTGGTCGACCACGTGCACCTCGGCCACGGGCCCGCCGTCTACCACCTGGCCAGCGACGCCCACCACCATCTGGTCTGCGACCGGTGCGGGGCGGTCGTGGAGGTGCCGGAGCCGGTCTTCACCGATCTGCGCGTCCGGCTCGAGTCCGACTTCGGATTCACCTTGCAGCCCCGCCACTTCGCAGTGACCGGGCGCTGTCGGGCCTGCAGCTAACCGACCTTGACGATGCCCTTCATCTGGGCCGGGTGGATGTCGCACTGGAACTTGTACTCGCCCGCCGGCGGAGCGTGGAAGCTGTAGGTGGCCGTCGCCACGCCGGTGACCAACTGGCCCCGGAACACCGGCTTGGTGGGGTCCTGGCCGAGGATCGTGATGTTGTGCTGGACGCCGCGGTCGTTGTTGTCGAACCGGATCTCGACCTCGGTGTCGGCCTTCAGGGTGATGGTGTCGGACTTGAACGCCACGTTGTCGGCCTCGACCTGGACCAGACCGGCCTCGCCGGCGTGCTCCTCAGAGTGGACCTCGATGTGGCGCTCGCCCACGGCTGCGGCGTAGGCGCCGCCGCCGACCATCAGCACGCTCCCGATGGCGAGCACGCCGGCCAGCGTCCGCCCCGAGATGTGGGGCCGCACGGCGGCGATGCTGGCTGCGACCATGATGACCACGGCCACCAGCAGGGCGAACACCCATGACGCCGTCTCGGACACCGCCAGGAGGATCCGCGACATGAAGTACATGACGCTGGCGATGGTGGCCAGCCCGAGCACCGGGAGGCCGAGGGGCAGGAGACTGATCTGCCGGCCGGTGGACTCGGAGGCGGCCCGGGCCAGCCAGCCGGCGCCGGCGGCCATGGCGAGGATCACGCCCGACCAGGTGAGCAGCGGGTGCTCGATGAGCCCGAGCATGACCAGGCCGAGGGAGAGGCCGGCGGCGATCGTCCAGCCGCCACCGCCGGGAAGGGGGGCGACGGCGACGGCCCGCACGGCCGGCGGGGCGTTGAACGCCGCCGGAGCGTGCTCGTTCTCCCTGATCGAGGAGAGCATGACGCCCAGGACGAAGGCCACCACGGAGACGGCGAGGAACAGCACCGAGCCAAGGAGGTCACCGGTGAGCATCCGGTAGACAACAGCCAGGAAGAGGGCGGCGCCGGAGACCGGCAGGAACAGCTTGGACGTGGGAGTGAGCATGAAGGGCCTACCCGTGCCGGCTGAAGATGAAGAGGACGGTAACCACCGTGAACCAGACCACGTTCGTGTACTGCCAGTACACGGCGCCCGCCCGCAGTGCGTCGTGCCGGTCGCCCGAGAAGTGGCCGGCCATGGTACGGAACGACAGCACCAGCAGCATGACGATGGCGGCCAGCAGGTGGAGGAGGTGGTACCCGATCAGGATGTCGTAGAGGGTGCCGTAGGCGTGATCGTTGAACCCGAAGCCGCTGCGGACGAACGACAGCCACTCAAGGTTGGCCATGGCCAGGCCCAGGAACAGGGTGAGAACAAGGGCCATCACCGCGTTGCGCCCATCGTTCCGGCGGGCCGAGTAGACGCCCCAGTGCACCGAGAAGCCCGACATGATCGCGGTGATGGTGATCATCGTCGGGATGTAGGTGCCGACGGAGACGTCGGAGGGGGGCCACGTGGTGGATCCCTCCTTGATGGCGAAGTAGACGGCGATCACTGCGCCGAGCACCATGGCGCTGGCCGTGCACAGCAGCAGGGTGCCGATGGTGGACGTACCCCGCCGGGGCCGGCCGGGGACGGGCCCCGGCAGCGGCTCGCCGCTGGGCAGGACGATCGGCGCGTGGTCCGAGGCGGGAACGGGGAGGTTGTCCGCCGTTCTCGAGACGACGAGAGACATCAGGCGGCCCCTCGGGGCCCGACCATTGCCACTAGGAAGCCTCCTCAGGGTCGACGCCGGCAGCCGCCGGGACCGGTGCGGCGCGCAGGTCGAGCAGCGGTGTGTCGGAACGGATCTCGGGCAGGGCGTCGAAGTTGTGCCGCGGCGGCGGGGAGGTCGTCGCCCACTCCAGGGTCTGGCCGCCCCACGGGTCGGCGCCGGCGGGCTTCCCGCGGCCGGCGACCACGCTGCCCAGCAGGTCGAGGAGCAGCACGATCAGCCCCAGCCCGACGAGGGCGCCTCCGGCCGAGGCCACCAGGTTGGCGAGGGCCCACTCGTCGTTGGAGTCGAACGTGGAGGTGTGCACGACCATGTCTTGGACGCCGAGGAGGAGCATGCCCAGCACCATCAGGAGAGTGCCGCCGACGATGGCGAGGAGCTCCAGCTTGCCCAGGGCGTCGGACAGGCGGTGGCCCCACAGCTTCGGTCCCCAGAAGGACAGGGCGGCGACGGCGCCGATGGTGGCGGCGCCGAAGAACAGGGCGTGCTGCTGGCCGACCTGCCAGTAGTTGGCGTGGGCATCGCGACCGGCGTCGAGGGCGGAGACGACCGACGCGGCCAGGCCCAGGCCGAGGACCGGCAGCATCCCCAGCACCCACAGCATCGGCGTGGAGGCGAACCCCCGGCGCACGGCGTCGCGGTCGCCCTCCTTGCCGGCAACCCGCATGGTGGCGAGCCAGTTGAGGACCAGCAGGGCTACGGGGGCCATCACGGCCAGGGCGCCGATGATCCAGAGAGGGCGGGCCCGGGTGAGGGTGGGCACCTCGCTGCCCCAGCCGGCGAAGCACAGGACGCCGACCGCCACCAGCGCCACCGAGGCCCGGTCCCGGCTGAAAAGCTTCCGGCCGGACATGGTGGCGACGATCTCGCTTGCCGCGCCCAGGGCGGGGATGAGCAGGGCCCAGAGCACCGGGTAGGCGCCGAACCAGAACAGGCGGGGCCAGAGGAGCGGGTTGCCGCCGCGGCTGCCGGTGAACCCGCTGAACAGCGAGGCGCCGTAGTGGCGGTCCACGAAGAGCAGGGCGAAGGCGCCGATCAGCACCGGGAGGGCGAGGAGCAGGACCGCACCCGAGACCATGATCGACCAGCTGAACACCGGCACCCGGCGCAGGGTCATCCCGGGCGCCCGGAGCTGCAGGATCGTCACGACGATGTTGATCACGACCAGCACCGCGGCCATGCAGACCAGCACCAGGCCGAGCAGCAGCATGTCGGGCCCCTGACCCGGCAGGCCCAGCTTGACGGGGATGGGGTCGCTCAGCGCCCAGCCGTGGAAGACGTCGGACAGGGCGGGGGCGGCGACCACCATGGCCCCGCCGGTGAGGAAGATCCAGAACGCCATGGCGTGCAGGCGGGGGAAGGCCAGCCGGGCGGCGCCGATCTGCAGAGGGACGATGGCCGACGCCAGGCCCAGCCAGACAGGGAGCAGGAAGAGGAAGACCGAGACGACACCGTGCATGGTGAAGAGCTGGCGGTACGTCTTGTCGCCGACGATCTCGGCTTCAGCCGTCGCCAACTGGGCCCGCATGACCAGGGCGAGGACCACGCCCACGACCAGGAACAGCAGGGCGGCGGCGATGAAGAGCGACCCGATGTACTTGTGGTCGGCGCCCTTGGGCCACGGGTCGTGAAGCTCGGCCGCGGGGTGCGACGGGGCGTCCGCCCCGTGCCGCGCCTCCCCCTCGACCTGGTTGTCGGTCGTCGTGTCGGTCATTGCCATCGTCGCCGGACTTTATACAGACCGCCCCCGATGCTTCGAGTCGAGCCCCAGGCAGCGCGGGGTAGCGTGCCTATGCGGCTCCTCCTGCACGTCCGATGAACGGTGACCAGCGCCTGCGGCGCGCGTGCCTCTGGGCCGGCCTGGCCACCGTCGCCGTTGCCCTGAGTCCCCCGGTCGACGCTCGGGCCGACGCCACCCTCGCCGCCCACATGGTCCAGCACGTCGCCGTGACGATGATGGCGGCGCCGCTCCTCGCCGCCGGCCTTCCGCGCCTGCCGCGACTCCATCCCCTGCTCGCCTGGCTGCTTTTCGCAGCCACCGGCTGGTTGGTCCACTTCACCCCTCTGTTCGAGATCGCCACCGAGAGCATTCCCGTCCACGTGTTCGAGCACGCCCTGCTCGTGGGCGGCGCAATGCTGTTCTGGGCCCAGGTCGTCGGGCGCGACGCGACCTTGTCCTACCCCCTGCGCCTGCTCTACCTGGTCGTGGCCATGCCCCAGAACACCTTCGTCGCCCTTGCCATCTTCTCGACCCGGCGGGTGCTCTATCCCCACTACGGCCAGGGTCGGGACGCGCTGGCCGACCAGCGCCTGGCCGGCGGGATCATGTGGGTCGCCGGCGACCTGGTGCTGCTCGTGGCCGTCCTGTTCGTGGCTGCGGCGTGGGCCCGGCACGAGGAGCGTCAGACGATGCTGGCTGAAAATCAGACTCAGTGAAGAAGCAGCTGATCGGCTGCCATCGCCCCGAACAGCAGTGTGATGTAGGTGATGGAGAACTTGAACAGGCGCATGGCCAGGTCGGGCCGGTGGCTGCGGGCCAGCTGCACCGCCTTCCACGTGAACATGCCGCCCAGGGCCACCGCAGCGGCCCCGTAGAGGACACTCATCGAGCCGAGGGGCCAGAAGGCCAGGCTCGTCGCCCACAGCACCACCGTGTAGGCCACGATGCGCTTCGCAGTGTCGTCGAAGCTGGCGACGACGGGGAGCATGGGCACGTCGGCGGCCGCGTAGTCGGCCCGGTAGCGGATGGCCAGGGCCCAGAAATGGGGCGGCGTCCAGACGAAGATGATGGCGAACATGACGAACGGGGCGATGGCCAGCTCGTTGGTGACCGCCGCCCATCCGACCAGCACGGGGACCGCGCCTGCGGCTCCGCCGATGACGATGTTCTGGGTCGACGTCCGCTTCAGCCACAGCGAGTAGACGAAGACGTAGAAGAGGGTGGCGGCCACGGCGAGCGCGGCACTGAGCGGGTTGACCACCAGGGCCAGCCAGGCGGCGGCGCCCACCTCGAGGGCGATGGCGAAGACGAGGGCGTTGCGCGGCGTGATCTCCCCGGTGACGAGCGGCCGCTTGCTCGTCCGCTTCATCAGCTTGTCGATGTCGCGGTCGATCACCATGTTGGTGGCATTGGCTCCCGCCGCCGCCAGGGTGCCGCCCACCAGGGTGGCCAGGATCAGCCACGTGGCCGGCATGCCCCGCTCGGCCACGATCATGGCCGGGACGGTCGTGACCAGCAGCAGCTCGATGATCCGCGGCTTGGTGAGGGCGACGTAGGCCGCCAGCTTGCCCCGGCTCCGCACCGGGACCGCGGGGCCGGGCGCGATCGCGGGGATGGCGGGGACGACCTCGGTCATTGCGCCCCGAGACTACGGCGAAGCACGATGAGATGGGAAAACGGGCGCGAAGGACCCGGCGGTCAGCGCCGGCGGGTGGTGGGCGTCGTCGGCCGCCGGGTGGTCGGTGGCGTGGGCGGGGCGGTGCTGGTGGTGGTGGCCAGAGGCGGCGCCACCCGCTGCCAATGGGGCACGTAGTCGCCGTAGCCCGAGCCCCGGGTGACCTGGGCCAGGCCGGAACCGTCGACGTTCACCACCAGGATCTTGGAGCCCCCGGACCGGTTGCTGTGGAAGGCGAGCTTGGTGCTGTCCGGCGACCAGCTCGGCGCGTTGCTGTCCGCCTCGATCTGCGTGACCTGGCGCTCGTCGTTGCCGTCGCCGCTCATGACCCAGACGTCGAACCCGGCGTCGTCGCCCGCCGGAATGCGCTGGAAGGCGATCTTCGAGCCGTCGGGCGACCAGACGGGCAGCTCGTCGAGACCGGGGTCCTCGGTGAGGCGGACCTGGTCGGTCCCGTTGGCGTTCATCTTCCAGATGTCGCTGTTCTCCTGCCGGACGCTGTGGAACACGATCTGGGAACCGTCGAAGGAGAAGGAGGGCGCCTGGTCGGTGAAGATGTTGTTGGTGAGACGGGTCTGGTTGCTTCCGTCGGCACCCATCACGTAGATCTCGAAGTTGCGATCACGGGCGCTGCTGAAGGTGATCCTCGAACCGTCGGGCGACCAACGGGGGAACACGTCGAAGCTGGGGCTGTTCGTGAGGCGCCGCTGGTTGCTCCCGTCGGCCTGCATCACGTAGATCTCGGTGTCGCCGTCCCGGTTGGACTCGAAGGCGATCTGGGTGCCGTCCGGCGACCACGAGGGAAACTGGTCGACGGAGCGGTTGTCGGTCAGCTGGGCCCGTCCCGAGCCGTCGGCGTTGACGGCGTAGATGTCGAGGTCGTCCCCGCGGTCGCTGGCGAAGGCGATCTTGCCGGCGCCCACATTGGAGGGTCCTGGGATGGAGTCGTCGGTTGCGCGGGTCAACACCAGGACGAGGCCGGCGACCAGCAAGAGGACGGCGGCGGCGCCAAGGGCGCCGACGGCGGGGCTCGGCCGATCGTCCGTGAAAACCGACAGCATCACCCTCAGTCTGCCAGCAGTCGGACACCGGGCCGGAGCGGCACGTTCAGGCTTCTCTTCCCCACGCTGCGTAGGCGCTCGCGAACAGCGCCGGCATGCCGCCGGTATGGAGGAACACGGTCCGGGCGCCCGGGCCGATCGTTCCGTCGGAGCGGGCGGCGATCAGCCCGGCCATGGCCTTCCCGGTGTAGACCGGATCGAGAATGAGCCCCTCGGTGCGGGCCGCCAGCAGCAGGGCCTGGCGGCACTCCTCGGTGGCCCCGCCGTAGCCGGGGCCCACCCTGTCGTGGTCGACGCGCACCCGGCCCTGTGGGGCCGGCAGCCCGGCCAGCGCCGCGACCTCGGCCGCCTTGGCCGGCACCACCACGTCGAGGTCGGGGCGGGCGCCCACGTCGACGCCGAGGACGAGCCCGAGGTCGCCCAGGCCGGCGGCGAGGCCGGCGTGGGTTCCACCGGACCCCCCGGCCACCACGACGACGTCGATGTCCCCACCTGTGCCCGCCGCCTGCGCCCGCAGCTCGGCGGCGGCGTGCACATAGCCGAGGGCGCCCACGGCGCTGGCTCCGCCGATCGGCATCCGGTACGGACGCCGGCCCTCTGCGGCCAGGCGCTCGGCTGTGCCGTCGATCGCCGCCTCGATGGCGTAGTAGTCCATCGGCCCCTCGTTGAGGCCGATCCACTCCACCGACGGGCCAAGGAGCTCGACGAGGAGCACGTTGCCGGTCGGGACGCCCGGGCGGGGCCCGGCCATGACCACCGCGCAGTCGAGGCCCAGCCGATTGGCCGCCGCGGCCGTCATGCGGACGTGGTTGCTCTGGGGACCACCACCGGTGACGAGCACGTCGGCGCCGGCGTCGAGCGCCGCGGCGCAGAGGTAGTCGAGCTTGCGGGCCTTGTTGCCGCCGGCGCCCAGGCCCGTGAGGTCGTCCCGCTTGACCCAGAGCGCGCCGGGCTCCATTCCCAGCGCCGCACCGAGCCGGTCGGCGGGCTCCAGCGGGGTCGGGAGAACCGCCAATTCGAGTCGCCGGTCGAGGGCAGCAGGCACTGTCCCGGAAGGTAGCCCCCTTTGGCACCTAGCATGGGCGGCCGATGGGTTGGTGCCACGAGTTCGGCTGCCAGATCACGAGCGGCTGCAACCATCCGATGAGGGCCGGAGCGGCGGCGTGCACCTGCACGGTGTGCGACACCGTCTGCACGGGCAAGTTCTCGGGCTGCCCCGAGGTCTTCTCCCGCGCCGTCCCGGTCGCTGCGCCACGGCCAGCGCCGGCGGCGCCCGCAACAGCTACGGCCGCTGTCGCGAGCCAAAACGGAGGCGCCATGCTGTCGAAGGAGAACGGCGCCCGGGTCCTGCATTGGATGCGGGCCGAGTTCGACGGGGTGAAGTCGCAGCTCCACGCCATGGCCAGCAGCCTGGCCCACCAGCAGGCCATCGTCTCGGACCTCGCCTCCAACCGGGTGGTGGACATGAACAGTGCCCTGGCCGAGCTCGAGGGGTCGGCCACCCAGCTGCGCACCGAGGCGTCCCGCATGCGCCGCGACGCCGGGGGCCTGCAGGAGGACGGAGCGGAGCTGCGGCGGGAGTCGGCCCGGCTCCGGGAGATCGAGCGCGACGTCAGCGAACGGCTCCCCCAGGTGGTCGCCGAGGCGGTGCAGCCCGAGCTGCGGGCCGCCCTGCGGGAGGTCGAGGCCATCACCGCCGGCCTGCGGGAGGAGGCGTCGCAGCTGCGGGCGGTGCGCGACGGGCTGCACGAGCAGCTCCCCCGCCTGGTCGAGGCGGCCGTGCGGGACGCCCTCGCCGCCTTCGTCCCTGCCGCCGCCCCCGTCGCTCCGGCGCCGGCGCCGGCTCAGACGTCGTCGCAGGCCAACGGCTTCGCTCCCGACGTGGCCCCGTCGCCGATCGAGGAACCGGTCACCGCTGGCGTCCTGGCCGACGAGCCCACCGACGACGTGGCTTCGCCTGCGTTCGGCGCCCCGCCCGCCGCCACCCCGGCATCCGTGCCTGCGGTCGCCGACGGTGGGGTCGGCGAGGATCCACTCGCCTGCACCCTTCCCGGCCTGGTCGTGGGACCCTCGCTCGCCCTCAGCGTCAGTGACGCGCTCCGGAGAGCCGGCCTCAGGCGTCGGCGCCGGCGACGGGCCAACTCGCCGTCTCCCGGCCTCCACCGGAGGGATCCCTTCGCCACCCACATCACCCGCCGCATCGACCGCTACGCCCGCGCCCGGGCCGACCTTGCCGCGGTGCGCCCTCGGGGCCAGTCCAGCCCGGCCACCATCGCGGTGGGCTTCCGCGACGCCGAGGAGGTCACCGTCGACCTGACCGATGTCGGGTCCCTCGCCCTGCTCGGGCCGGCCGCCGCCGACGTGGCCCGGTTCGTGACCACATCGTTCATCGCCCAGACCGCCGGCGCTGGCGAGGCGCTCGTGATCGGCGACCTGCTCCCGCCCGGCCAGGCCGTCCCCGGCCTGAGCCAGCCCCGCGACCTGGCCGCCGGCCTGCAGCAGCTGGCCGAGACCCGCCGCGGCCCGGCGGCGTCCACCGCGCTGGTCGTCGTCCGGGATCCGTCGCCGGAGGACCTCACCGCGCTGATGGCACTGGTGGACTCCAGAGACGGCGCCCGCGTGTTCGCCGTGCTGGTCGACTCCGCCGGCGGCGGCGCCATCACCGTCCGCCTCGAGGCCAACGAGCGGGCAGCCGAGGTGGGCGACGACGCCCTGGCCGTGCGGCTGGTCGGCGCCCGGCTCTACACCCTGGGCCGGGAGGCGGCCAGCGAGCTGCTGACCGTCCTGGCCAGCTCCTGCACCGACGAGGACGTGATCACCGCCGTCGTCGAGGAGGCCGAGCCGTTCGAGGTGACCATGGCCACGTCGCCGTCGGTGTCGGTCCAGCTGCTGGGCGCCTACCGCATCGAAGTGGGCGGCGTCGAGATCCGGGCCGGGCTGCGGGCCAAGGCCCGCGAGCTGCTCGCCTTCTACCTACTCCACCCCGCCGGCACCACGCTCGACGTTGCGGTCGAGGCCTTGTGGCCCGAGGCCGACCCCGGCCGCGGCTCGGAGTGGTTCTGGACCGCGCTGGGCAACCTCCGGAGCCGTCTGCGCGACGCCACCGGCGAGAAGAAGCTCAAGGTGATCGAGCGCGACGGCGACCGCTATCGCGTCGAGCCGCTCTTCGACGTCGACCTATGGCGGTTGGAGCAGGCCCTGAGCGACGGCGCAGCCGGGCCCGACGACTTCGTCCGGGCCGCGGCGTACGACCGCGTGGCCCAGACCTACGCCGGCGACCTGCTGGCCGGCGCCGACTGGGCCTGGGCCGAGACGCCCCGGGAGGACCTGCGCCAGCGGGTGCTCGACGTGCAGGTCTGGCTCGGCGACATCCGCTGGGCCTCTGGCGACGCCCGGGGCTCGTGGCAGGCGCTCCAGCGGGCGGTCGAGGTCGACCCCTTCGCCGAGCAGACCTACCGGCGGATCATGCGGCTCCAGTCCAAGCTCGGCCGGCCCGACGATGCCGTCGCCACCTACCGTCGTCTGCAGGCCCGCCTGGTCGAGATCGATCTCGAGCCGACGCCGGAGACCGAGAAGCTCTACGCCGAGCTCAGCTAACGACCGGTCAGGAACCGCAGGACGTTGGTAGCCAGGGTGACGAGCGCGGGGCAGCCGCCCTGGCGCTCGGGAACGGTGGCCGACAGGAGGAGGCGGGTGCCGTCGCGGGCCTCGATGAGGGTGACGTCCATGCAGTCGAGCCCGGGGACCTGGCCCGGCTTGCCGTAGATCCGGGCCCCCGTGCCCAGGACCCGGCCCACGGCCGGCTCGATCCATCCCTCGGCCCCCAGGAGAGCCGATGTCAGCGCGGTCACGTCGGCCGGCGCCAGCTTGAACCGGTCCGCCTCGGGGATCTCGTTGTGGAGCACCACCCGGCGGACCGACTCGCTCATCTCCCAGAGGTTCGAGCACTGGCCCTGGGCGCAGTCGGTGTCAACTTTGCCGTTCTTGGCCGGGATGGTGACGGTGCGGGCCCCCTCGGCGACGCTGATAGCCGGCGTGACCCGCAGGTTCCCACCCACGGTGTACGAGCGCTGGATCACCGTCCGGGGGAAACCGCGCGCCGGGCTGAGGAACTCCTGGTTGAGCCAGTCGACGCCGGCGATCTCGACGAGCGAGTCGTAGGCGGCGTTGTCGCTGATCCGGATGGCGGCGTCGTAGATCGACCTGACCGTCCGCGGCGGGCCGGCTCCGAAGCGGACGGTGGCCGCTCCGGTGAAACCCTGCTGGCCGAGATACTCGAGGGCGCCGATGGCGGCCAGCACCTTGATCGACGACGCCGGCCAGAAGTTGAAGCCCAGGGCGCCGCCGCCGCCCTGGTAGTCCTCGTAGGCCAGGCCGGCGGCCTCCTTGGTGATCTTGGCCGCGTAGATGTTCGCTCCGGGCGGCAACCGGTACCCGGCGGCGGCCAGGGCGGCGTCGAGCGACGCCGGGTTCGACAACGGCAGTCCCCGCACACCCAGCGGCGCAGGGATGGACGCAGCGGAGACCCTCGCGGGCGCGGGGGCGGCGGCCACCGTCCGCCCGCCGATGAACGCCAGCGTCCCCGGCCCGGCAGACGTCCGGACCGCCACCACGCCGCCGGCGGCGATGAGCAGGGCGGTGACAGCGCTGGCGAGCGCCAGCTGAAGTTTGGTCACAGAACGTGGATCCGCGAGACCACCCGGCCGTCGTCGATATCGAGCGTGCCGAGCGTGTGGTCCGGCTGCGACCGTCGTTCGCTCGGGGAGCCGGGATTGAAGAGCAACTGGCCGTCCACCCTCGCATCGTCCCACGGGATGTGGCTGTGCCCGAACACGACGACGTCGGCGTCCGGGAACAGCCGGCGCATCCGCCCGGCCCGCCCTGCAGCCTGGCCGCTGTCGTGGATCATTCCGATGCGCGCGCCGTCGACGACCAGCGACCGGCTCTCGGGCAGCACGCCGGCCAGCTCGGCGTCGTTGTTGCCGAGCACGGCATGGACCGGCGCGAACCCGCCGAGCTCGTCCAGGACCTCACCGACGAGGACGTCGCCGGCGTGCAGGATCAGGTCGGCCCGGTCGAGGTGGGCGTAGGCCGAGTCGGGGAGCCTACGGGTCCCGGACCGCCGGATGTGGGTGTCGGCGAGGACGACGACGTGGGTCACTGCCCTCTACCTTCCCACGGCGCCCCTCGTCGGTCAGCGCGTCCTCAGAAACCGACGCCGGGGCTTCGCCGGGGACGTCGTCGCTGCGACAGGCGCCGGCGCCTGCTGGCATGGGGCGACAGTGGCGACCTGGGAGAGGAACTCTGTGAGGTGGCCGATCAGCCCGCGGACGTCGTCGGCGCACCTGGCCAGGTCCTCGGCCCCGGCGGGGGTCAGCTCGTACATGTGGCGGGCCGGCCCTCTGGCCTGCGACGCGGCCCAGAAGGACCGCACCAGGCCTTCCTCCTCCAGGCGGGCCAGATCCCGGTACACCATCGAGGAGGTCACCCCTTCGAACTCCCACATCCTGAGGCTGGTGGCGAGCTCGTAGCCGTGCCTCGGCTGCTCGGCTAGGAGCAGGAGCACGTGGGCCCGTATCAGTGGCCTCGGTCTGGCGATACCTGGGGTGTGCATGTTTGGGCCTCCCCGCCGTTCGGCGACCCTCGCGTGTGTGTCCGCGGAGTATAGGTCCGACGCACCCACCGTGCCAAGTCATTTGCCGGCCCACAGCTACGCTCGGCGTCCACTTGGATCCCGTGCAGGCCCTCCAGCGCATCGCCTACCTTCTCGAACGGTCGGGCGCGCCGACGTACCGAGTGCGGGCGTTCAGGGGGGCGGCGGCCACCCTGGCCAAGCTCGACCCCGCCGACCTGGCCGAACGAGCGGCGTCCGGGCGGCTCCGGGCCCTCCCCGGCGTGGGCCAGACCACCGAGGCTGTGGCCATGGAGGCCGTGGCCGGCCAGGTGCCGTCCTACCTGGCCAAGCTGGAGGAGGAGGCGGGGGCGCTCGACGCCGAGGCCGTTGTGGTCCTCACCGGCCGCAGCGCCGAGATCCGTGCCGCCCTCCGGGGCGACTGCCACACCCACTCGGACTGGTCCGACGGCGGCAGCCCGATCGACGAGATGGCCCGGGCCGCGCGCGACCTCGGCCACGAGTACGTGGTGCTCACCGACCACTCCCCCCGCCTGAAGATAGCCAACGGCCTCACCGCCGAGCGCCTGAGAACCCAGCTCGACCTGGTGGCGGAGATCAACCGGACCCTCGCCCCGTTTCGCATCCTCACCGGCATCGAGGTCGACATCCTCGACGACGGCTCCCTCGACCAGACCGACGAGCTGCTGGCCCGCCTCGACGTGGTGGTCGCCAGCGTCCACTCCAAGCTCCGTATGGAGTCAGCGGCCATGACTCCCCGGATGATCAACGCGGTGCGCAACCCCCACGTCGACATCCTTGGCCACTGCACGGGTCGGCTCGTCACCGGGAAGGGTCGCCCCCCGTCGACCTTCGACGCCGAGGCTGTGTTCGCCGCATGCGTCGAGAGGGACACCGCAGTGGAGATCAACAGCCGCCCGGAGCGCCTCGACCCGCCCCGGGCCCTGCTCCGCCAAGCGGTCGCCGCCGGGTGCAGGTTCTCCCTCGACACCGACGCCCACGCTCCCGGACAGCTCGAATGGCAGCCCTACGGCTGTGTGCGGGCTGCGGAGTGCGAGGTGCCGATCGAGTCAATCGTCAACGCCTGGCCAGCCCAACGCCTCCTCGAATGGACCGCCTCCCACGGCGGATGAGGCCTGCGCCGCAAACTTCGTTGACGGAAAGGGTCGAACTCCTGTGGGTGGTCCCCGACTGCATGCTCCTCGCCGGCGCCGGGTACCTGGTCCTGGCCCGGTTCTACAACGACAACGACGGGCGGGTGACGTCAGGCCGCAACCCCGCACGGTTGCCGGCAGCTGCGCCGCCTTGGCGGTCATGATCGGCGTGCCGATGCTGGTCCAGGGTCTGGGGCGACCCATCGTCGGTCTGGCTGCCCTCGCCACGGGTGTCCTCCGAACACCAGTGTCGAGCTGACCGCCGAAGGCACACGGCGGGTAGCCGACCACTGGCACCGCCTGGACCGCTTGAAGCACCTCGCCGACGTCCCGCCGACGAGTGGCCCTCCCAGGCTCGAATTACCTCGGACGCTCCGAGTCGTTCGGCATCTGCCAGTCGACCACGATCTCCTTGGCCAGGCTGAGGAACAGGTCAGCACTGGGGAACGGCTGGACCGGAACCGGTCTCATGCCGCTCTTCTCCGAGATCGTCGAAGGCACTGGGGACATCGCATACCCCCTAAGCAGGCATTTCGTAGCCCGTAACTCCTGGATACACCCGGCCGCAGCTTCCGTCAAGGGGTTCGCAGCACGACCACGCTTTCGGGGGCCAGCACCGCCTGGTCGTCCTCCATGGAGAACTTGTCATCCAAGGAGAGAGCCACGCTCCCCGGCCGAACGGGCACGGTGACCGACCCGGCCCCGAAGTTGCATGCGACCGTGAGGGTCCCCCGCGTCAGCACCAGCCAGCGACGGTCGTCGTCATAGGCCACGTCGACGGGTCCGTCGGCCAGCCCGGGTGTCGAGCGGCGCAGTGTGATCAGCTGCCGGTGCCAGTCGAGCAACCCGGCGTGCGGCGGACGGGCCACCTCGTCCCAGTCGAGCTTGGACCGCCGGAAGGTCTCGGGATCCTGTGGGTCCGGCACGTCGGCGGGGTCCCACCCGAAGGACGCGAACTCCCGCCGGCGGCCCTCGGTGACCGCCTTGCCGAGCTCGGGGTCGTCGTGGTCGGTGAAGTACAGGAACGGGGTCGAGGCCCCCCACTCCTCGCCCTGGAAGAGCATCGGTACCGACGGCCCGAGCAGAACCAGGGCGGCGGCAACTTTCAGCAGACCTTCGCCCATCAACATCGAGCTGCGCTCGCCGTGGGCCCGGTTGCCGACCTGGTCGTGGTTCTGGAGATAGCCCAGGAAGCGAGTCGTGGGGATGCCGGCCGGCGTGCGACCGTGGCGGCGCCGCCGGTGGGGCGAGAAGCACCCGTCGTAGACGAAGGCCTGGCGCACGGCCTTGGCCAGCTGGGCCACCGAGCCGAAGTCGGCGTAGTACCCGGCCTTCTCGCCGGTGAGGACGACGTGGAGGGCGTGGTGGAAGTCGTCGCTCCACTGGGCATCCATGCCGTAGCCCCCGACCTCCCGGTCCGCCACCAGGCGGGGGTCGTTCAGGTCGCTCTCGGCGATGAGGAACTTGGGCACGCCCAGCTCCGCTTCTAGCTCGTCGACCCGTCCGGCCATCTCTTCGAGGATGTGGGTGGCCGAGGTGTCGACAATGGCGTGCACGGCGTCGAGGCGGAGACCGTCGACGTGGTAGTCCCGCAGCCACATGACGGCGTTGTCGAGCACGAACTCGCGCACGGGGTCGCTGTCGGCGCCGTCGAGGTTCACCGCCTCCCCCCACGGCGTGCCGTACCGGTCGGTGAAATAGGGGCCGTACTCGCCCAGGTAGTTCCCCGACGGGCCGAGGTGGTTGTAGACCACGTCGACGATCACCGACAGCCCCCGGGCGTGGCAGGCGTCGACCAGCCGCTTCAGCCCCTCGGGGCCACCGTCGAGCGCGTTGGGCGCGTACAGGTCGACCCCGTCGTACCCCCAGCCCCACCGGCCCGGGTACTCCACCACCGGCAGCAGCTCCACCGTGGTGACACCCAGGTCGACCAGATGGTCGAGGTGGCCGATGGCGGCGTCGTAGGTCGCCTCGGGCGAGAAGGTGTCGACGTGCAGCTCGTAGATCACCGCCTCGGCCAGCGGGACGCCGCCCTGCCACCCGCCGTCGGTCCAGGCGAAGGCCGAATGGTCGACGAGCCGGGATGGGCCGTGCACCCCCTCGGGCTGCCACGGCGACCGGGGGTCGGGCCGGGGATCGCCGCCGTCGAGGGAGTAGGCGTAGTCGTCGCCCGGCCGGGCCTCCTCCACCTCCACCGAGAACCACCCGAGCTCGTCCGGCCCGTTCAGGGTATGGCGCTCGTCGCCCCGCAACACGAGGTCGACACGCCGGGCGCGCGGCGCCCACACCCGGAAAAAGGTCATCGTCAGGTTCTCACCAAAAGTGCCACCGGGAAACCGCTGAGCAGGGCGGCGAGTGACACCGGGCCCTCGTCGGCCGTCGTCCCACCCAGCTCGTCGAACCATCGCCCGGGAGGGAGCTCGACCACCGTGTCACCCCAGCCGTCGCGTAGCCCCATCACCAACCGGGGCACGATCACCGCAACGTCCTCGCCACGCAGGAAGGTCACCACGTTGCCCGCCTGCGCCCCCGACACCGGCAATGCGCGGTAGCCGCCGCCGGCGAAGGTGGCTTCGAGCCGCCGGCGCACGTCGAGCGCCCGGGAGGTGACCCACAGCTTGGGCGCCCCCTCGTCGGCCCGGGCGAGGACCTCCGCCGCCGAAGCCGAGCGGACCTTGTCGAGGAGCAGGCGGCGGGAGTCGTAGTCCACCGGGCGGCGGTTGTCGGGGTCGACGAGGCTGAGATCCCACAGGTCAGTGCCCTGGTAGATGTCGGGGACGCCGGGCGAGGTGAGTTTGAGGAGGGTCTGGGCGAGGGAGGTCCGGCGGCCGGGATCGACGAGCGGCTCGACGAAGGCGGCCAGGTCGGCGGTGAAGCCGGGGTCGGCCAGCACCGCGTGCACGAACGCAGCGAGCGCCTCGTCGTAGGCGGGTTTGGGGTCGACCCACGAGGTGTGCTGCTTCGCCTCCCGTGACGCCTTCTCCATGAACGCCACCGCCCGCTCGGGGGTCAGGGGGTGGGCACCGACGAGCGCCTGGTAGAGGAGGTACTCGGCGTTGCGGTCGGGCAAGCCGTCCCGCTTGTGGCCGGCGTTCATCTCGACCCACCGGCTCACGGCGGCGCCCCACTCCTGCGGGATCTCCGAGAGCAGGCTGATGCGGGCCCGCACGTCCGCACTGCGCTTGGTGTCGTGGGTGGACGTGGCCAGCAGGGTCGCCGGCCAGTCCCGGGCCACCCGGGCGTTGTCGGCGTGGAAGGCCTCCACCGGGGTGCCGAACCGACCGGGGTTGCCCCCCACCTCGTTCAGGGAGACGAGGCGGTTGAATTGGTAGAAGGTGGTGTCCTCCACGCCCTTGGCCATCACCGCCCCGCTCAACTGCTGGAACCGGAGGGTGAAGTCGTCCTCGTCCGGCCCCGCGTGGCGCATGAGGAGAAGCTCGCCGAGGAAGGTGAACAGGTCCTCCTCCACCTCCGGGCGGCGCTCGTTGGCCAGGGCGACGGCCGCCTCCACCCGGGCCACGTCGTCGGGCCTGGGCTCCACACCCCCCGGCCGGGCGTAGGCCCGGTACACGTCGAGGCAGGCCAGCACCTCACGGACCGCCCGGGAAAGATCCTGGCGGGTGTAGTCCCGGTGGCGTCGATGGTGCTCGCAGACGGTCACCAGGAGGTTGGTGATTCGGTTGATGTCCGCAGCCAGCACCTCGCGCATCACGAGGTGCTTGTTCCAGTGGGTGAGCGCCTCGTAGTCCACCGGGTCGTCGACCATGGAGGCGTACACCTCGTTGATGCCCGCCTCGCCGGCGGGGTCGACGAACAGGCCGTTGACCCCGGCGGCGAAGTCGTACCCGGTGGTGCCGTCCACCGCCCACTCGGCGGGCAGGGTCTCGTCGGCCTCGAGGATCTTCTCCACGACGAGGTAAGCGTCGGGGCCGACGGCGTGGCGCAGGAGGCGGAGGTACTCCGCCGGCTGGCGGAGGCCATCCACGTGGTCCACCCGCAGGCCGGCGACCTTGCCGTCGCGCACCAGTTCGATCATTTTCTCGTGGGTGTCGGCGAAGACGAAGAGGTTCTCGCTGCGTAGAGCGATGAGGGTGGTGATGTCGAAGAAGCGCCGGTAGTCCAGCTCCTGGCCGGCCACCTTCCAGTAGGCCAGCCGGTAGTTCTGCCGTTCCAGCATGGCGTCGATGGCGTCACCGTCGGCGTTGAGCTGGGCAAGCGCCTCGTCGACCGCGGCAGCCACGTCGGGTTGCTCGACGAACAACTCGGCCAGGTTCGACCGCAGCACCTCCTTGTCGCGGTGGCGCTCCTCGATCTGCTCCCGTTCCGTCGCTCCGGAGGGGGGGAGCCGGCCCAGGGCGGTGGCGATGCTGGCCAGGTGGTCGGAGCCGATGCGGGCCGCCACCCCGCCCAGGAGCTCGTCGAGGCTTCGGGGCGAGACGGGGGCGGCGTGGTCGAAGTAACAGACCTCGAAGGAGCCCTTCGCCCGCACGACCTGGATCTCGCCGCGGTCGATGCAGCGGCCGATGTGGTCCCCCAACACCGGCATGAGCACCCGCAGGCGCAGGCGGTCCTCGGGCGGCTCCCAGTCGATGTCGAAGTAGGCGGCGTACCGGCTCGACCGGCCGTTCTCCAGCACGTCCCACCACCAGACGTTCTCCCGCCCGCTGATCGCCATATGGTTGGGCACGATGTCGACGAGCTGGCTCATGCCCCGGGCCGCCAACGCCCGGCACAGCCGCTCGTAGGCCTCATCACCCCCCAGCTCGGCGTTGAGGCGGTGGTGGTCGACCACGTCGTAGCCGTGGGTGCTGCCCGGGGCGGCCTGCAGGAACGGTGAGCAGTAGAGGTGGCTGACTCCCAGGTCGGCCAGGTAGTCGACGATGGCCGCGGCGTCGTCGAAGGTGAACCCGCCATGGAACTGGACGCGATAGGTGGCGCGAGGGGTCGGCATCGCTCTCTGGACGCTATCGGGCGCGATCATGGGGCCCATGCAGCTCCCGGTCATGCCGCCCGTGAAGCCGATGCTGGCCAAGCTGGCTCGCGAGATGCCGGCGCCCGACGGGATGCTCTACGAGCCGAAATGGGACGGCTTCCGCTGCATCGTCTTCCGCGACGGCGACGAGGTGGAGCTGGGCAGCCGCAACGAGAAGCCGCTCACCCGGTACTTCCCCGAGCTGCCGCTGGCGCTGCGAGCGAACATCCCGGCACGCTGCGTGCTCGACGGGGAGATCGTGATCGCCGGCGAGAAGGGGCTCGAGTTCGAGTCGCTCCTGCAGCGCATCCATCCCGCTGCGTCCCGGATCAAGATGCTGGCCGAGACGACCCCCGCCTCGTTCGTGGCCTTCGACCTCCTGGCCCTCGGCGACGACGACCTCCGGTCCCGGCCGTTCGGCGAGCGGCGGGCCGCCCTCGTGGAGGCGCTGGCCGGCGCCCAGCCGCCGATCCACCTCACGCCGGCCACCGGTGACGCTGCGCTGGCCACCGAGTGGTTCGACAAGTTCGAGGGCGCCGGCCTCGACGGCGTGGTGGCCAAGCCGCTCTCGCTGCCCTACCGGGAGGACGAGCGGGTGATGTGGAAGGTCAAGCACGCCCGCACCGCCGACTGCGTGGTGGCCGGCTTCCGGGTCCACAAGGACGGTGAAGGCGTCGGGTCCCTGCTGCTCGGCCTCTTCGACGACGAGGGCACCCTGCACCACGTGGGGGTGGCGTCGTCGTTCACCGTCGCCCGGCGCAAGGAACTGACCGACGAGCTGGCGCCATACCGCAACGAGGCCCTCGTCGGTCATCCGTGGGCGGCCTGGGCCCAGGCCGAGGAGGAGGCTGCTGCGAAAGGAGGCCGCATGCCCGGCGGCCAGAGCCGCTGGAACTCGGGTCGGAACATGAGCTGGGAGGCCGTGCGACCCGAGTTGGTGGTCGAGGTGGCGTTCGACCACCTCCAGGGCAACCGCTTCCGGCACGCCACCTCGTTCGTGCGCTGGCGGCCCGAGCGGGAACCAGCGTCGTGCACCTACAGCCAGCTCGAGGTCGCCGTCCCCGAGGAGCTGGAATCGGTGTTCCGCTCCTGAGACGTTGGCTCTCGGCCGTCTTTGGGAACGAATGCAATAGACAGCATGGCTTCCTCCTCGGTAACCCGCCCCGTCGAGCTGTCGCCGCAGCCGGCCGCAGCCCGCCTGGAGCTGACGCGTCTGATCGCCGATGAGCCGTGGGAGGGCGACGTCGACGGGGTGCTCCTCGCCGTCCACGAGGCCATGGTGAACTCCCAGCGCCACGGCGGCGGGGTGACCCACGTCAGCGCGTGCGTCGACCGGGACAACGTGGTCGTGCAGATCTCGGACCGGGGCAAGGGCTTCCACGTGCCCCGGAATCCGGCCTCCGTCGACGTCAATGCCGAGCGCGGGCGAGGCCTCTTTCTCATCCGCCGGCTCGCCGACGACGTGCAGGTGGCGCGGGCAGGGGCCGAGGTGCGCCTCACGCTCCGATTCGGGCGCTGACCCGCCCAGACGCAGCGCAGGTCCCTCTGCTACCTTGACGGTCGAAGTCCCTGGGAGGCGTTCTTTGGCCAAGGCGCGAGGGCAGAGCAGCGAGGAGGAGGATCTCCTTCAGCTCTACCTCAACGACATAGGGAAATATCCCCTGCTGACCAGGGATGATGAGGTGTGCCTTGGCACCCTCACCCAGTCCGGGCAGGTCGCAGCGGCCAAGCTGGCCCGGGGCGACGCCCTCACCGTCGCTGCGCAGGAGGAGTTGGAGGCCTACGTCCGCGCCGGCGAGGACGCTCATCGCAAGTTCGTGCGCTCCAACCTGCGCCTCGTCGTTTCCATCGCCAAGAAGTACCAGGCGTCCGGCCTCCCGCTGCTCGACCTCATCCAGGAGGGCAACTTCGGCCTGATCCAGGCCGTCGACCGCTTCGACCCCCGCCGGGGTTTCAAGTTCTCCACCTATGCCACGTGGTGGATCCGCCAGACCATCTCCCGGGGCATCGCCAACACCAGCCGCACGATCCGCCTCCCGGTGCACGCCGGCGACCAACTGCTCGCCATCCGCATGGCCGCCTCCGCTCTCGAGGTCCGTCACGGTCGCCCGCCCAAGGCCGCCGAGCTGGCCGACGCCGTCAGCCTGCCGCCCAAGAAGGTCGAGGAGCTGCTGCCATACCTGGGCGAGCCCACGTCGCTCTCCGAGCACCTGATCGACGGCGAGACCGAGATGGGCGAGCTGGTGGAGGACCTCACGACGCCGCCGCCCGACCAGGCCGTCTTTGCAGCCATGCTGCCCACCCACGTGGCCCAGCTGCTGTCGGTCCTGGAGCCCCGGGAGCAGGAGGTCCTCTGCCTCCGCTACGGCCTCGACCGGGGCAGCCCCCGCACCCTCGAAGAGGTCGGCGAGCACTTCGGCCTCACCCGGGAGGGCGTCCGCCAGGTCGAGCTCAAGGCCATCTCCAAGCTGCGGCGGTCGTCGTCGGCCCGCAGCGCTCGCGACCTGCTCACCGCGTAGACCCTCCTTTCGAGAGGCCTCAAGTTCGGCGGCTGACCGGTCGATACCGCCTGCATGAGCTGGCTGGGCGGGAGCCACGTCGTCCGCGTCCTGCTGGCAGGTGTCGCGCTGTTGCTCCCCGCCGGCGTGCTGTCCGCCGCCACAGTCGACCCCCCGCCCACGACCTCCGCCGCGGCCGGCGGGGCTGGTCCGGCGCAGCCGGCTGCGCCCGTCGACACGACGACGACCACGACGACGGCGGTGGTCGTTCCGGCCACGACATCCCCGTCGTCGACCATCGCGACCACGACGACCACCCGGCGACCTTCGACCGCCAGCACCCCGACCACGGCCAAGGCGGTGACCGCGTCCACCGTGGCTCCCGGGCGGCCCCCGATCCAGACCATCCCGACCACTCCCCGGATCCCTCCGGCCACCTCCTGGCAGGCCGACAAGAACGGCGTGAGTGCCCGCGTGCGACTCGAGCCGGCGGCGCCGATCGCCGGTCAGCCCGTCCGCTTCGTCATCGACGTCTCGAGCGCCGAGGACTGCTGCATCATCGCGGTGTCCTTCGGTGACGGCTCGGTGAGCGCCTCGAACCTCACCGAGGTGTGCAGCGGGTCCGAGGTCCTCACGCCCGGCGCCTTCACCTTCGAGACCGACAATGTCTACGGCGCCCCAGGCGCATATCGGGCGGGCATCTCGATCGATGCCGGGGGCTCGTGCCCGCAGTCGGCTCCACCCGGCGGCAGGGTCGGGACATCCGACGTTCTCATCGACGCGTGCTTCGCCGTTGGACCGGCCCCGGCGGGTCAGGACGGCTGCACGCAGGTCCCCACCCGACGCTGACCCGTCGAGCATCAAGCCTGCGCCCTCACCCGTCGATAAAGACGGCATGGGCCGGCGGCGAATAGGGGGCGCCCTCGTGGCCGTGCTCCTTGCCGTGGGTGTGCTCGCCGCCACCTCTATCGATCGGTCTCCCGCCCCGACGTCGCCGGCGGACGAGCAGGTCGGCGGAGGTGGACTGGGAGTCCCAGAGGTCTCGCCGTCGACGACGGCCCTCGGGCTCGGATCCGCAGTGGGTGCGCCGGCGCCGGTCCCGGCCGTCCAGGGCCCACCCCCCACCTCGCCGACCACCACGCCCGCAGTCTCGACAGGTCCCACGGCGACGCTCCCGCCCGGCGTGCCTCTACCAGCCTTCCCGCCGGTCACTATCGCCCCGAGCGCCCCACCGGTTCCCTAGCCGGTCAGAGCCGGCGCCAGTAGACGATGGCGGCCTCACCGTCGACCGCCTCCGGGATGCGGCCCACAGCCTCGAAGCCCAGGCGCTCGTAGAGCCGGCGGGCGGGATTCGACTCGAACACCAGGTTGAACTGAAGGGCGTCGAAGCCCAGCCGCCGGGCCTCGTCGAAGGAGTGGCGGACCAGGGTCTCGCCGATCCCCCTGCCTCGCAGACCCGGCACCACGAAGTAGCCGGCGTTGGCGATGTGGGCCGCCCGGCCGGCGAAGTTCGGCTTGAGGTAGTAGGAGCCGGCCAGCTCGCCGTCGAGACGGGCGACGGCCACCAACGACTTGTGGTCGAGCCAGTAGTCGTCGAACTCCCCGACGGTGATCGGCCCGGGCGCCTGCGGGTACCCCTCGCCGGCGGCGACAAGCTGCGCAAAGGCTGCGTACAGCCCCTCGTGATCGTCGGGACCGGCCTCGGAGACGGTCAGCTCGAGCCCTGACGACGTCTGCGCCGGGCTCGTCACCACCGCATCGATCCTAGAGGCGGCGGCGTAGCCGGGCTCCCCCCCGGGTAGGTCGTGTGCCATGAGCGAATCGACGGTACCCAAGGCCGTGCGCGCCGAGCCGGTGGAGACCGGCGACGGCGTCGAGCAGGCGTCGCAGCAACCATCGGGCCCGGGAAACCGCCAGGGCGGCGGCGAGTGGCCCGATCCCGACACGCCGCCCAAGGGAGTGGGCGTGTACGAGCCGCAACGGGTGCCGGTCAACATGTACGAGACAGAGGGCGCCGTCGTCCTCATCCTCCCCATGCCTGGGGTGATGGCCGATGACGTCTCCATCGACATCGAGGACGAACGGGTGCACGTCAACGCCACCGAGCGCTCGGCCGCGGAGAAGGACTACCTCGCCCACGAGTGGCACTACGGGCCCTACGAACGGATGGTCACCGTTCCCGGGGGTTTCGGAGGCCCGGCGTCGGCCACCTTCGGCAACGGCCAGCTCGCCATCCGCATCGAGCGGGGTGAGGGTCGCACGGGCAAGGTCGTGATCCAACCGAGCACCGCAGGCGCCTGACCGGCGACCTTTTTCAGGAGGTGGGGTCGGCGAATGGGAGGATGAGGACATGGCGCGCCTCATCCTTGTAATCGACGATGAACGTGTGGGTCGCCTGGTGACGCAGACGATCCTGGAGAAACTCGGATTCGAGGTGGAGGTGCTCGACGACGGTCGCGGCGCGGCCGATGCCGATGCCAGGATGCAGTTCGACGCGATCATCATGGATTGCCAGATGCCGCACATGGACGGCTTCGAGGCAACGGAGGAGCTACGCCGGCGTCAGGCCGCCGACGGGGCGGCACGCACACCGATCATCGGCCTCAGCGCCCGGGCCATGCGGGGCGACGAGGAAGCGGCTCTCGCCCACGGCATGGACGCCTACATCACCAAACCGGTGAACTCGAGCAAGGTTCGACATGCGCTGGAGACGGTGCTGGGGGGCGCCGCCGCCCTGCCGTAGATCAGCGCCCGGGCAGCTCCACCATGGCGCTGCCCCCGCCCCGGCGAACGGGCTCCGCGACTGCGAGGACCCGCCCGCCGGCCAGGAACTCGATCCCGGTGGCTGCACCGATCTCCGGCGTGGTGGTGAACGTGTGCCCGCGCCGGCGAAGAGCTTCGGCTTCCGGTGTGGCCAGGAATGCCGGCTCCGCCGCGGTGGCGGAAGTGTTCCGCTGGCTCGCCCGGGGGGCGGCGATGGCTTCGGGCAGCGCCAGGCCTCTGTCGACCCGGTCGACGAGGATCTGCAACACGGTGGTGATGATCATGGAGCCGCCGGGCGAGCCCACGGCCAGCAGCGGTGCGCCGTCGCGCAGGACGATGGTGGGCGCCATCGAGCTGCGCGGGCGCTTGCCGCCCTCAACCCTGTTCGGATGCGTCGTGGAGTCGAAGTTGAAATCGGTGAGCTCGTTGTTGAGCAGGAATCCGAACCCCGGCACGACGATGCCGCTGCCGCCGGTGGACTCGATCGTGAAGGTGTACGACACGACGTTGCCCTGCCGGTCGGCCACCGTGAGATGCGTCGTGCTGCCGTTGCGGGTCGAGGCGGCGGCGAACGGCGAAGCCGACCCTTGGAAGGGATACGGGTCGCCGGGCGGAACCGGGCTGGTGGCCGCCCAGTCGGCGATCAGGCTCCTCCGCTGGGCGGCGAAGCCGTCCGAGAGCAGCCCCGTGAGCGGCACCGGGAAGTACGCCGGATCGGCGAGGTACGCGTTCCGGTCGGCGAAGGAGAGACGGGACGCCTCCAGCAGGCGATGGCGGGCCTCCTCCGCGCTCGACCCGGCCATGTCGTAGCCCTCGAGGATGTTGAGTACCTCTCCCACCGTGGAGCCACCGCTCGACGGTGGTCCCATGCCGTAGACGTCGAGCCCCCGGTAGTTGACATGGGTGGCCGGCCGCTCGATCGCCGCGTAGCGTTCGATGTCCGCAGTCGTCATCACCCCCGGCCGCCACACGTGGTTGGCGGAGGGGGACACCATCGGTCGACGGACAGCATCGACGATGTGCGGGGCGATCGTCCGGTAGAAGCCGGCGGGACCCTGCTGGCTGATCACGCCGTAGGTCCGCGCCATGTCAGGGTTCCGGAACACCGTGCCGACGTCGCGTGGCGTCCCGTCCGGGTCGAGGAAGAGCCGGGCGGTCATGGGCAGGTCGTCGAAGTAGTCGCGGTTCTGCTGGACCTGATCGAAGAAGACCTGGTCGATGACGAAGCCCTCGACCGCGATGCGGACCGCCGGCTGGAGCACTGCGGCCAGCGTCATCGTGCCGTAGCGCTCCAGGGCCTGAGCCCAACCGGCGACCGTCCCGGGGACGCCGACGGACAGGCCGCTGTAGCGGGCATCGTTGAACGCCAGCGCTCGACCGCCCTCGAGAAAGGAGTCGGGCGCCATGGCCGCCGGCGCCGTCTCCCGATGATCGATGGTGGTGACCCGGCCGTCGCCGGCCATGCGAAGGGTCATGAAACCGCCACCGCCGACCCCGCAGGAGAACGGCTCCGTCACCCCGAGGACGGCGGCAGCCGTAACTGCGGCGTCCACTGCGTTGCCTCCGCTTCGGAGCGTGGACATGGCCGCCTCGGTGGCCAGCCGGTCGATGGTGGCGGCGGCGCCACCCCTGCCGACGGCTGAAGGAGGGCCGGTGGCCGCCCCGACCGGGCCGCTGAGGGCAGCCAGCGAAGCGGCCACCACCACGAGCACGCACATCCGACGCCGATGCATGCCAACTCCCTTCGACGGGTGCCGGCAGCCTACCCACACCGGTGCTTGGCAGCGCCGTCGGTCCGTCGACACTGATCTCCGAAACCAGCGGGGCGATCAGTGGACCCGGAGGAGCCATTGCACGCCAGCGCCCGACGGTTCCTTGCGGCCGTCACCAGGGTCCGACCGGACGCTGCCGGGTACCCTGTGCGCCCGGGTGATCTGCGAGAGGGGACATGGCGACCCAGGCGATGACCATGCGGGTGTTCGTCGCCTCCCCCGGTGACGTCGAACCGGAACGGGACGCGCTGGCCCGCGTCCTGACCGACGTCAACTTGGCCCTGGAGTCGCTCGCGCCCCATCATCCCGTCGTCCTCCAACTCGTGCGGTGGGAGACCCATGTTCACCCGGATTTCGGTCGTCCCCAGGGGGTGGTCAATGACCAGATCCGCGACTACGACGTGATGGTCGGGATCATGTGGAAAAGGTTTGGGACACCGACCGGGCACGCTGAATCGGGGACCGAGGAGGAGTTCCGTCTCGCCTACGACCGATGGACGGCGGGCGGAACGCCTCACATCCTCTTCTACTTCTCCGAAGCGGCCATGCCGGTCAAACTGTCCTCGGCGGAGGTCGGCCAGCTGCAGAAGGTTGTGGCGTTCCGCGAGGAGCTCACCCAGCAAGGTCTGGTCAAGAGTTACGCCAGCGCAGGCGAGTTCCCTGACGTCGTCCGCCGCGACCTCATCCGCCTGGTGGGGCGGATCCTCAACGGCGAAGACGGGACGACGGCCGGCAGTGCTCCGCCAGTGGCGGCGGGGGCGGACCTGCAGGTGGAGTTGATGCGGCCGCAGATCACCCGCCTGGCCGAGGAGTACGAGCATGTGCGCGACACCATGTCACCGGGCGACCGCCGAACCCAGGCGATGGAGGCGGTCGCCGCTCGGATGCGGGCGCTCGCCGCAGACGTGTACCCGATGCTCGAGGAGCTGGCCGGCAGCGCCTCGCCCGGACAACGGCTAGCCGCCGTGAGCCTCCTGGAGGTAAGACCCAACGCCGACTACCTGGACTGGGTCGCAGCGCGCTTGCAGGATGGGGCGGAGAAGCCGTTTCTCCAGTACCACGCCACGTTGGCCCTGCTGCAAGCGGTCCGGGAGCTCGCGAGCTCGCACCGACCGGAGCTCGAATCGGCGATCGCGCAGGCGAGCCGGTGGACGGCGGCCCTCCCCCCGTCGACTGACCGGGCCCGCATCGTGAGCACGGCGAGAGACAGGCTCAGCCGCACATCTGCGTAAGCCTCCCTGGCCGGCTGATCAGGCGAACCAGCCCTCGACGTCGACGATCACGTGGGTGCTGCCTGAGGAGTTGAAGATGTCGATCCTGCCGAGGGAGCCCACCTTGGCCACCACCATGTTGGCCGCGGTCTGCCCAGGAGCGAAGTTGATACTGGACGCCAGAGGCCTGGCGGTGCCGGTCGGGAAGACGGTCAGGTAGCCATCTGCGGTCGGGGAGGTGACGGCGAGGTTGACCGCCACCGCCGAGGCGCCCCAGAGAGGGACGCCGCCTTGGTCGAGCACGCGGAGGGTGACGGTCTCGCCCGGGCCCACGGGGGTGCCGGAGCCGTCGCGGGTGTCGAGGATGCGAGCGGGGGTCAGTGGGGTGTAGCGCGAGCCGGCTTGAACTCCCTCCGCCCCAAACCAGCCCTCGACGTCGACGATCACCTGGGTGCTGCCGGTGGAGTTGAAGATGTCGATCGTGCCGGCGGGGCCGAGCTTGGCCACCACCATGTTGGCCACGGTCTGGCCGGGGGCGAAGTTGATGCTCGACGCCAGCGGCTTGGCCGTTCCGGACGGGAAGACGGTCAGGTACCCGTCGACGGTCGGGGAGGTGACGGCGAGGTTCACCGCCACCGCGGACACACCGGTGGCAGGGACGCCGCCTTGGCCGGCCACGGTCAGGGTGACGGTGGCGCCCGGGCCGACGGCGGTGCCGATTCCGCCCGTGCCGTCCCGTGTGTCGAGGATGCGGGCGGGGCTCAGTGGGGTGTACCGGGAGCCAATGGGCGCGCCCTCCGCCCCAAACCAGCCCTCGACGTCGACGATCACCTGGGTGCTGCCTGTCGAGTTGTAGATGTCGATCGTGCCGGCGGGGCCCAACTTGGCCACCACCATGTTGGCCACGGTCTGGCCGGGAGCGAAGTTGATGCTCGACGCCAGCGGCCTGGCCGTTCCCGAGGGGAAGACCGTCAGGTACCCGTCCGCCGTCGGGGAGGTGACGGCCAGGTTGACAGCCACCGCCGACACCCCAGTGGCGGGGACGCCGCCCCGGCCGGCCACGGTCAGGGTGACGGTGGCGCCCGGCCCTACGGCGGCGCCGATCCCGCCGGTGCCGTCCCGAGTGTCGAGGATGCGGGCGGGGTTGAGGGCGTGGTACTCCCCGGGCCCGGGGAAGCCGAAGGCGTGGAGGAGGCCGTCGTCCGTCTGCCCGTACACCATGCCGCCGGACACGGCGGGAGACGACCTGAATGTCGACTGCACATCAGCCGACCACACGGGTGCGCACACCGCCGGGCTCCCGGCGCAGTTGGTGACCCCGGCGGCGTCAAAGGCGTTGAGGTGGTTCGCAGGCAGGCCCGGCCCGATGAAAACCAGACCGTTGGCCACCGCCGGCGAGGAGATGATCGGCTGCTGGGTGCCACGGTTCGACGTCCACAGCGGTGAGCAGACCACCGGCGTCCCCGTGCAGTTGCTCACGCCCGCGGCGTCGAAGGCGAACAGTTCGGCCATCGACGCGACGAACACCTTGCCGGACGCCACCGCAGGCGAGGAGAGGATCCCGCTCAGGGTCGTCGCCGTCCACCGGGGCGCGCAGACCTTGGGGTTGCCTGAACAGCCGATGACGCCGGCGGCGTCGAACGCGTAGAACACGCCGTCGCCCGAGCCCACGTAGACGAAGCCCCCGGCCACCGTCGGGGACGAGAACACGAACGCCCCGGTGACTGCGCTCCACTGGGGGCTGCAGGTCTTCGGCACCCCGGAGCAACCTGTGGCGCCAAGCGCGTCGAACGCATACAGACGGTGATCGTCGGAGCCGACGTACACGGTGCCGCCGGACACAGCGGGCGAGGAGCTGACCGGCCCACCGGTCGTGGCCGTCCAGAGCGGCTGACAGACCTTCGGCGCGCCGGTGCAGCCCGTGACGCCGGCGGCGTCGAAGGCGTACAGCTTGCCGTCGTCGGATCCGACGTACACCACCCCGCCGGCCACGGCCGGGGACGACTGCACGGGGCCGCCGGTGACTGCGGTCCAGAGCGGTGCGCACGTCCTGGGCACGCCGGCGCAGTTCGTCACGCCGGCGGCGTCGGCCGCGTAGAGCTTGCCGTCGTTCGACCCGACGAACACCCGCCCGTCGGCCACGGCCGGCGAAGATGCCACGTCGCCTCCGGTCGCCATCGTCCAGAGCGGTGTGCACTGGGTGGCGGTGCCGCGACACGCTGCGCCGGCGGCGTCGAAGGCCATCAGCATGTCGAACTGTGCCGAGCCGGTGTAGACGACGCCGTCGACGACCGCCGGCGACGACGGGCCCCCGGCCGCACCTCGCCAGGCCTGCGTCAGACTGGCCACGTTCGCTGGCGTGATGGTCGAGCCGGCGGGCACCGCTCCCGGGTGGGCGGGGCCGGCCCGGAACTGCGGCCACTCGCTACCCGCCGCCAGCGGCGACGGTCCGAGGATCAGCGTCGCCGCCAAGATCATTCCGACAACAGCAATGGCACCCGCCGCTCTTCGCCCCATCGAAGCTGTCTCGGCAGGACGTACTGCCGGCTTGAGAGCGAAGTTACATGGACATCGTCAGGCGGCGGCGGGCTCCTCGGCGGTGAGTAGGGTCATAAGCCGCTCCTGCACCATGCGGAACGCCGGCTCGTCGATCACAGTCGTGCGGTCCCGTGGCCGGGGGAGGTCGACGGGGATGACGTCGATGATCGACGGGCTGGGCGGGTTGCCCATGACCACGATCCTGTCGGCCAGCAGGATGGCCTCGTCGATGCCGTGGGTCACCATCAAAACCGTCTCGGTCGTCGACTCGTGCTGCCACAGGTCCACGAGTTGCTGCTGCAGCCGGGCCCGAGTCAGGGCGTCGAGCGCGCCGAACGGCTCGTCGAGGAGCAACAGCCGGGGGCTGACGGCGAAGGCCCGGGCCACTGCCGTGCGCTGCTGCATGCCGCCCGACACCTGCGCCGGCCGCTTGCGGTGCTCCCACAGCCCGACGGCCCCGAGGTAGCGCTCCACCACCTCAGTGACGGTCGAAGTGGTGCCAGCACCCTTGAAAAAAATGGCTCTTGTGACATATCCGTGGGTGCCTGAGTAGCCCATCCGCGGCTGCACGCCGCCTCCTTCCTAGGTTTCCGGCTGTTGAGGTCTGGATTCCAGGGAGGG
>Ga0136633_1000344_pt1 | contig 35400 bp, 30 predicted proteins | sample AntDrymeUQ832206_2_FD_105494 | JGI IMG/M metagenome (GOLD analysis project Ga0136633, IMG submission 105494) | Polar desert sand microbial communities from Dry Valleys, Antarctica - metaG UQ83 (22.06) | ecosystem: Environmental > Terrestrial > Soil > Desert | place: Antarctica: Dry Valley... | reverse complement strand
GCCAGGCGACCAGGCCAGCTCGCGCGTGTCGAGGTTGAGCTCGAAGCTGCTGATCGCCGCCAGCCGCTCGGCATCCTCCATGCGCCGCTCGGCGGTCCTCTGCTCGGTCACGTCATGGGCGACCCCCACGGCGCCGAGGATCCTTCCGTCGGCATCGGCGAGCTGGCGCGCGTTGACCCTCACGACCCGCGTCGTCTCGTCGGGGGACGTGTAGAGCATCTCCAGCTCGCGGACCGTCTCGCCGCCCAGCGCCCGGACCATCGGCAGCCGCTCGGTCTCCATCAGCTCGCCGGTCTGCGCGTCGCGCATCCCGTAGTGGGCGGCCCACTTGTCCGGAGACAGGGGTAGCACGGGCCGGCCGCGCATCTCCTGCATCGCGCGGTTGAACAGCGTCAGGCGGCCCGAGGAGTCGCACGCGGCGACTCCCTCGACCATCGAGTCCAGGAGCGAGTGCAGGAATTGCAGGTCGTGCAGGCGGGCGGCCTCGAACTCGCGTCGCTCGGTGACCTCGCGGAAGCTCAAGACCGCCCCCGTCCCGTCGGCTCCGTTGCGCAGGGGAGAGCTGGCTCCCTCGACGAGCCGCGGAGTCCGCCCGGGGACCTGGAAGCGCTCGTCCGCGAAGCGCAGCGTGGCGCCCTGCCGGATCGCACGCGCGAGTGGACACTCCTTTCCCGGGTGGAAGTCTTCCCCGTGGACGATCTCATGCACCTCCCGACCCCGCAGGTCCTGTGCGCTGGTGCCCAGGATGGCTGAGGCGGCGGCGTTCGAGTACGTGACCGTGCCGGTCTCGTCGAGGACGATGACGCCCTCGGAGGAGGCCTCGAGGATCCGGCGGTTCTGCTCGGCGAGCTCGAGCACCCGGGCCGCGGACCGGCGCTGCTCGAGCACCTGGCCGATCTGCAGCGCGACCGCTCCCAGCAGCCCGGTCGCCCGCTCGTCCAGGCGCTGCGGGCGGGCGGTGCGCATCTCTATGACGGCGATTACCTCGCCGGATTCGGATATCGGTAGCCACAGGGCGTACCCGTCGCCGGGGCGACTCGCGACCGGGCGTCCGCGGGACCATGCCCTCGAGAGGAGCTCGGAGGCCTCCCCGCCGTCGGGCGGCGGCCCGCTCCCCGGGCGCGAATCCGCATCCAGCACGAGCGCGGGGACGGGATCCCGCCCGTCCGCCTGCCTGGTCCACAGCACGGCGACCTCGCAGTCCAGCGCTTCGGCGAGCGTGAAGGCCACCGTGTGCAGCAGGTCGGTGACCTCCAGCGGCTGGGCCAGCACGTCCGAGACCGCGCGCTGGGCCTCGAGATGGCGAGAGAGCCGCCTGCGCTCGGTGACGTCGTGCAGGAAGCCGTGCAGGAACCGGCTCTCGCCGGCACCGGCGGTCGCCACGGACACCTCCACGTCGATCATGTGCCCGTCGCGATGCAGGCATGCGACCTCGATCCGCCGCCCGGTCGCGCTGCACTTCCCCGTGGCGCGGAAGCGCGCGAGCTCTCGTCGATGGATCTCGCGCGACTCTTCCGGAAGGATCACCTCGGCGAACTCGCGACCGAGCAGCTCGTGCGAGCTCCATCCGAACGTCCGCTCGCCGGCCGGGTTGAGTCCCGCGATGGCGCCGTCCGGTGTCACGGCGATCCAGGCCTCCCCGGCGGAGGCCAGGATCTCCGCTCCGGCGATCGCATCGACGAGCGCCAGCGGCGTCATGACGTGTCCTCCCGGCCGGAGCCCGACCTGCTCCGGTAGCGGTAGCCGAATCCCCGGACCGTCTCGATCCGCTCGCCCGCGGGGCCGAGCTTGCGGCGCAGGTAGCCGACGTAGATCTTCACCTGGTCGCGTGTTCCGGTCCCCGTCTCCCAGGCGTGCTCGATCAGCTGCGCCGCGCTCAGGACATGATCGGGATGCCGAGCGAAGGCTCCCAGCAGCCTGAACTCCAGCGGAGTCAGCGCGACCTCGTGGGCCGCGACGGTGACGATCCTCGTGGCGAGGTCCATGGTCAGGAGCCCGTCGTCGTAGCGCTCGCCGCGGGGTTCGCCGCTGTCGCGGCCGGCCCGGCGCACCAGCGCCTCCGTGCGCGCCAGCAGCTCCTGACTGCCGAAGGGCTTGGTCACGTAGTCGTCGGCGCCGGCCCGCAGGGCGCGCACCTTCTCGAGCTCGCCGTCGTGCGCGGTCAGCATCAGCACCGGGACCTCGGCGATCTCGCGCATGCGCTCGAGCGTCGTCCAGCCGTCCAGACCGTGCATGTTGACGTCGAGGACCACGACGTCCGGCCGGCGCGAGTAGAGAAGGCGGAGGGCATCCCGGCCGTCGAGCGCCTCGACGACGGTCCAGTGCGCGCGCTCGTAGATCTTCCTCAGCAGTCCGCGTATCTGCTCGTCGTCGTCGACGACGAGCACACATGCGCGTGGCTGTCGCGACTGGCCCCCACCATTCACCCTGCTGGGCTACCCGCCGCGGCGGGGTCCCAGACACGCTGCGTCGTGCCCGCTGGACCGGGGACCGTCGTCGCTGCGACGGGCGTGAGCAGGTGGGCATGGTCGATCTGACTGAACGCCTCGACGACGGCAGGATCGAAGTGCCCTCCCGCGCCGGCCAGGATCTCGGCCACCGCATCGTCGAGCGGCCATGCCTGCTTGTAGGGCCGCTCGTGCGTCAGCGCGTCGAAGACGTCGGCGACGGCGACCAGGCGCCCGGAGACGGGGATCTCCTCCCCCTGGAGGCCGTTCGGGTAGCCGGTGCCGTCCCAGCGCTCGTGATGGGTGCGGGCGATCTCCTCGGCGAGTCGCAGCACCGCCGAGGAGCTGTCGGCCAGGATGCTCGACCCCACCTGCACGTGCTGGCGCATGATCGCCGTCTCCTCCTCGGAGAGCCGGCCGGGCTTGCGGAAGACGGCGTCGGTGATGCCGATCTTCCCCACGTCGTGCAGGGGCGCGGCGCGCCGGATCAGGGCGGACAGCCCGGGACCGAGGCCCAGCCGCTCTGCGAGCAGCGCCGCGGTCCGGCCCACCCGGTGGGCGTGCTCATGGGTCTCGTCGTCGCGGTACTCGGCGGCCAAGGCGAGCCGCTCGACCAGCTCGAGCTGCGCCTCCTCGAGGTCCAGGGTGCGAGCGCGCACCGCCCGCTCGAGGTTCTCGTTGTTCTTCTGGATCTGGAGCTGCAGCACGCGGGTCTCGAGCATGTTGCGGATGCGCAGCAGCACCTCGCCGAGATCGAGCGGCTTGCTGAGGAAGTCGCGTGCGCCGCGCTCGAGCGCCAGGCGGCGGGTCTGCGGCTCGCCATCGCCGGTCAGCATGATGACCGGGATCCCTCCGGCCCCGCCCACCCACGGTGCGAGCTCGAGCAGGAGCGAGAGCCCGTCGATCTGGGGCATGTGCACGTCGAGCAGCAGCAGGTCCGGCGAGAACTCCGCCATCGCGCGCACGACCTCCTCGGGCCGGGTCGTCGAGCGCACGCGCTCGTAGCCCGCGCGTTCGAGCATGCGCTCCAGCAGCATCACGTTGGCGGGCTCGTCGTCGACGACCAGGATGCGCGCCTGGCGGATGCTCTGGTTCGGGGTCTCGTGTGGGAACATCGCCCGCCAGCGTGCAAGGACCGGGGATGGGGGTGGTCTGCGACCGGTATGGGCGAGGTATGAGAGCTCGGCGCTGCCGTGATCCTTCCCGTCTTCATACCGGCCGCCAACCTGACGGCTCCATGGGCAGCGGATCCTGGTCGCGATGAGCGCTGATGCGAGGAGGCCCGGATCCCCGGGCCGGGTGGGGATCGCCACGGCCTGCGGAGCCGCGAGCGCCGGTGTGGGCCTGGTCGCCCTCGCGGGCTGGGTGCTGGACGTGCACTTCCTGCGCGGCCCGATACCCGGAGAGATCGACGTCAAGGCCAATACGGCAATCGCGCTGGCACTCGCCGGAGCCAGCCTGTGGCTGCAGGCGCGTGGACGGCCGGGGGCTACGGCGCGGGCGTGCGCTGCGATCGCGGGGCTGATCGGCTTCCTGAGCCTGGTCCAGTACCTGGCGGGCGTGAACCTCGGCATCGACGAGTTGCTCTTCCAGGATCCGGCCGGCGGCGCGACCGTGAACCCCGGCAGGCTGGCTCCCCAGAGCGCCGCAGGGTTCGCGGCGCTCGGGCTCGCCCTGGTGGGCACGAGCGGCGGCCGCCTGCGCCCCGCGGTCACCGAGGGGCTCGCCCTGGTGGTGTTCACGGTCTGCCTGGCCGCCGTGCTCGGCTACGCGTACGGCGGCGGCGCCCTCTCCACCGTGTCCGTGTTCTCCCCGATCGCCCTGCCCACGGCGCTCGGCCTGCTGATCCTCAGCGCCGGCGTCGCCGCGCTCGGGGCGGGCCGTCACGGACTCGTGGGGGCGCTCTCCGGGGAGGGAGTCGGCAGCGTCCTCGCGCGCCGCCTCGTCCTGTCCACCGTCCTGATCGTCCCGGTGGTGGGGTGGCTGCGGCTCCAGGGCCAGCTGCAGGGGCTCTACAGCGCTCAGACCGGCGTCGCGCTCTACGGCGTGACGTTCATCGTCGTCTTCTCGGTGGTCGCCGTCTCGATCGCCCGCCCCCTCAATCGCGCCGAGGTCGCCCGCCGGGCCATGGCGATCGTCAACCAGCAGTTCGCCGCGATCGTCGAGGCCTCCCACGAGGCGATCTTCAGCGTCGACGCCGACGGCACCGTCACGACCTGGAACGGCGGAGCCGAGCGCCTGTACCAGCGCACCGCGGCGGAGATGGTCGGAGCGCCGCTGGCGGGTGTCGGGATAGAACTTGACGAGGCCGCCCAGGGCGGTTCCACCCACGTCGTCGAGGGCGTCGAGGTCGACCGCCGCCGTCACGAGCGTCCCGACGGCAGCGTCGTCGACGTCGAGCTCACGCTCTCGCCCCTGCTCGACGATCGCGGCGAGCCCGCCGGGTACGCCGTCGTCGCACGCGACATCACCGAGCGCAACCGAGCCGAGCAGGCCGAGCGCGAGGCCCGCGAAGGCGCCGAGCGGGCCAACCTGGCCAAGAGCGAGTTCCTCTCGCGCATGAGCCACGAGCTGCGCACTCCGCTCAACACCATCCTCGGGTTCGGCCAGCTGCTCGAGCTCGACGATCCCGACGAGGGTCGCCGCGAGCAGGTCGGCTACATACTGAAAGCCGGACGCCACCTCCTGGCGCTGATTGACGAGGTCCTGCAGGTCTCGCGGATCGAGGCGGGCACGCTGGCGATCTCGCCTGAGCCCGTCGACGTGGCGGCGACGGTGCGCGACGTGCTCGGGATGGTCGGCCCGATGGCGCAAGCGCGCGGCATCCGCCTCTCGGCCGAGCTGGACGCGGTCAACGGGTGCCACGTCCGCGCCGATCATCAGCGCCTCAAGCAGGTGCTGCTCAACCTTCTGTCCAACGCCGTCAAGTACAACCGGGAGGGGGGGACGATCACGATCGGAGCCGAGCAGACAGAGGGGCGCCTGCGCCTGCACGTCGCAGACACGGGCTACGGCATCCCGGCCGCGCACCTGCATCAACTCTTCACGCCGTTCGAGCGCCTCGGTGCCGAGCACGGGACGGTGGAGGGAACCGGCCTCGGGTTGGTTCTCTCCCGCCGCCTGGTCGAGCTCATGGACGGCTCGCTCGAGGTGGAGTCCGAAGCGGGCGCGGGCGCGACGTTCACGGTCGAGCTCCCACTGGCCCCCATGGCCGCCGAGCCGATGCGGCCCGTTGACTCCTCCGGCCGGCAAGGCGCGTCGAGCCCGGACAGCTTCACGGTCCTCTACGTGGAGGACAACATCTCGAACTTCCGCCTGATCGAGCAGGTGATCGGCCGCCGGCCCGGGATCAAGCTGCTTCCGGCCATGCTCGGAAACCTCGGGATCGACCTGGCGCTGCAGCACGCGCCCGACCTCATCCTGCTCGACCTGCACCTCCCGGATCTGCCCGGCGAGGATGTGCTGCACCGGCTCAAGTCCGAGCCGGCGACGTCGAACATCCCGGTGGTGATCCTCAGTGCCGACGCCACTCCCGGGCGTCTGGAACGCCTGCTCGAGGCCGGCGCCTACGCCTACGTGACCAAGCCGCTCGACGTGCGAGAGTTCGCGGGAATCGTCGAGCGGGCGCTGGACCGCGGAAAGGCCACCGCGTAAGCACATGATCGCCCAGCTTGGACCGCGGGCGGGCCTGCTGGTCCGCGCGCTGTGGCTGGCCGGAGCCCTCGCGGTCGGCGTGCTCGTCATCCGCCTGGCGACGGTGGGCCCGAGAGTGGGCGAGACGCCGTTCGACGCGCTGGCCGTCGGCGTCTACCTGATTCCAGCTGCCCTCTGATTCGCGCGGGCGGGGTTCGTCACCGCCCAGCGGTTGCCCTGGGCGCTGTTCGGCGCTGGTCGTCGCCGCCGGCCTGGCGCTCTACGAGGCGATGTCGACCGGGCGAGCCCGCGTTGTGGCTTCGCGCGTATTCGACTGAGGGCCGGGCTGCGGCCCCGCGGGGCCGCAGCCGTCAGCGTCAGCGCTTGAGCTTTGCCTTCACGACGATCGCGCGGCGCTGGCCGCCCTGCGCGTCGGCGACGTCGGCGCGGACCGAGAGCGTGAGCGACTTCGCCTTGGCCAGGCGCTTGGCCGCCTTCTTGGCGAACTTGACCGACAGGATGCGGTCACCTGCGGCGGGCGTGAACTTCGTGCTGGCCACGAGCAGCGCCTTCTTGCCCAGCTTGTAGCGCTTGGCGTCCTTGGCCGAGATCGTGGCTTCGACGATCCCCTGGCACGAGGTGTTGCAGGTGATCTTGACCGGCAGGCCCTTCTTGAGGGCGACCTTGAGCCTGGCCTTCTGCACGGCAACGGTCGCGGTCAGCGGTGCCTCGCCGGGCTTGGGACCGGCCGGAGCCGTCCCGTTGCCGCCGGAGGATCCGCCTGTCCCGGTGGGGGCGGGCGTGGGCGTGGCGCCGGGTGCCGGCGCCGGTTCGGCCGCGGCCGCTCCCTTCAGCTCCGCCTTGCCCTTGTACATCACGTCGAGGCCGGCGTACACGATCACGCGGGCGAGGTAGAAGCCCGGCTTGACCGCCTTGGAGACCTTCTCGTCGGGCGAGACCTCGTCGGAGACGGCGAGCTCCTTGCCCTCCTTGCCGGTGGCGTCGCTCTCGTAGAGATAGAGGTCGACGTCGGGCTCGGTGCCCGTGGACTTCACGTCGACGGCGAGCGTGCCCGCGTCCTCGACCTTGATCAGGTTGTCGTCGCAGGGCTTGGCCGCCGAGCAGCGGGGAGCCGGGTTGATGACCGGCGTTCCACCGGAATCGAACGGGCCGGCTTCCCAGGCCTGCAGGGGCGCCGAGGCGCTGAGGGGGATCGTACGGGCCGGCTCAGCCGTGGCGACGGCGGCGGCGACGACCGCAGCGGCGGCGGCCAGCGGGAGGATCTTGCGTAGGGAGGACATGGAGATGTGAACGCTCGTCGGGGCTCAAACTTGGTTGATCCCACCCGTCATGGCAGGTACCGGTCATGGTAAGCGCGAATGCGCCAACTGATGTTTAGGAGGTGGTCGCGAGCCGCGACTGCAGCGCCCGCACGACCTGTTCGCGCGTGACCGTCCCGCGCAGGCGCCCCTGCTCATCGACCACGGTTAGGACGCCGTGGGCGCGCAGCGTGGCGTTCCCGATCATCTCCTCGAGCGTGGCGGCCGCCGAGACCGTGCCGTCCTCGGCGGTCACGAGGCGCCGAACGGGCACGTCCATCCCGCCCTCGGCGGCTTGGCGCACCGGCTCGCGGTGCGCGCGGCCGGCGACCTGCCCGTCGGCTTCGACGACCGGGAAGGAGTCCCAGCCCTGGCCGTAGCGCAGGAAGAAGTCTTCGTAAGCCTGGCGGGCCGGGGTGTCGGCGGGGATCGCGACGGGTTCGGCGTCCATCAGGTCGGCGACGGTGACGCCGCCGAGGCGCTGGGAAACCGCGCTCTGGGCGACGGCCTGGCGGGCGCCCTGACCGATCATGTACCCGAGCACCGCCAGCCAGATCCCGTTGAACGGCTGCCCGTTGAGCGCGAGGTAGATGCCGAAGCCGATCAGGACGAACGAGAAGCCCTGGCCCAGGAACGCGGCCGTCCGCGTGGCCTTCACGCGATCGCCGGTCACCTTCCACACGAACGAGCGCGCGATCCGGCCACCGTCGAGCGGGAAGGCCGGGATGAGGTTGAACACCAGCAGGAAGATGTTCGCGCTGGCGAGCGTGGAGAGGACGAGCACGGCGGGAGACACCGCGGCCTCCTCGCTCAGCGTCGCGGCGTCGAAGAACTCCGAGCCGCCGGCCGCCAGCACGCCCAGGCCGACGAACAGCCCGACCAGCAGCGCCGTGAACAGCGGCCCGGCGGCGGCGACGCGGAACTCGGCGCCCGGGGAGTCGGTATCGCGGCTCATCTTCATCAGGCCGCCGAACAGGAAGAGGTCGATCCCGGTGACGCCAATGCCCTCGCGGCGCGCGGCGATCGCGTGCCCGAGCTCGTGGAAGAGGATCGAGCCGAAGAACAACAGCGCCGCGATCACCGCCGTCGCATAGGCCGCACCGTCCGACGCCGAGCTCAGCGCCGAGCGGAAGTTCGAATGCAGCAGGAAGATGAGCAGGAACAGGATGACGAACCAGCTCGCGTCCACTCCGACGCGAATGCCCGAGATCCGGAACAGCTGGAAGGACTTGCCACCACCCATCGCTGGATGGTCCCACAGTCAGCCGGTGGACTTGAAGCCCGAGCCGTACGTGCAAGGGCCGGTCGCATAGCATCGCCGCCCTTATGGCCAAGATCAAAGTCAAGAACCCCGTCGTCGAGCTCGACGGCGATGAGATGACCCGAATCATCTGGTCCTTCATCAAGGAGCAGTTGATCCTCCCCTACCTCGACGTCGAGCTGAAGTACTTCGACCTCGGGATGGAGCACCGCGACGAGACCGACGACCAGGTCACCGTCGACGCCGCCAACGCCATCAAGGAGTTCGGCGTCGGCGTGAAGTGCGCGACGATCACCCCGGACGAGGACCGCGTCAAGGAGTTCGGCCTCAAGGAGATGTATCGCTCTCCCAACGGGACGATCCGCAACATCCTCGGCGGCGTCATCTTCCGCGAGCCGATCGTCATCTCGAACATCCCGCGCCTCGTGCCGGGTTGGACGAAGCCGATCATCATCGGCCGCCACGCGTTCGGCGACCAGTACCGCGCGACCGACCTCGTGGTCCCGGGCCCGGGCAAGCTGATGCTCTCCTACACGCCGGCCGACGGCTCCGCGCCCGTCGAGCTCGACGTCTACGACTTCCCGAGCGGTGGCGTCGCGATGGCGATGTACAACCTCGACGACTCGATCCGGGACTTCGCGCGCGCCTCCCTGCGCTACGGCCTCGATCGCGGCTACCCGGTCTACCTGTCGACCAAGAACACGATCATGAAGCGCTACGACGGGCGCTTCAAGGACCTCTTCGCGGAGGTCTTCGAAGCGGAGTTCAAGGCCGACTTCGACGCCGCCGGCATCACCTACGAGCACCGCCTGATCGACGACATGGTCGCGGCGGCGCTGAAGTGGGAGGGCGGCTACGTCTGGGCCTGCAAGAACTACGACGGCGACGTGCAGTCCGACACCGTGGCGCAGGGCTTCGGCTCGCTCGGGCTGATGACGTCGGTGCTGATGACGCCCGACGGCAAGACCGTGGAGGCCGAGGCGGCCCACGGCACGGTCACCCGCCACTTCCGCCAGCACCAGCAGGGCAAGCCGACATCGACGAACCCGATCGCCTCGATCTTCGCCTGGACGCGCGGCCTGCAGGCCCGCGGGCGCATGGACGACACGCCGGACGTCGTCGCGTTCGCCGAGACGCTCGAGCGCGTGTGCATCGAGACGGTGGAGAGCGGGAAGATGACCAAGGACCTCGCGCTGCTGGTGGGCGCCGATCAGGAGTTCCTCACCACGCAGGAGTTCCTGGCCGCGATCGACGAGAACTTGACCAAGGAGATGAGTGACTGATGGCTGACACCAAGAAGGTCGTGGTGACCGGCGCGGCCGGTCAGATCGGCTACGCACTGCTGTTCCGGATCGCGTCCGGGCAGTTGCTCGGCCCCGACACCAAGGTGCACCTGCACCTGCTGGAGATCCCCCAGGCGGTCAAGGCCGCCGAGGGCACCGCGCTCGAGCTCGAGGACTGCGCATTCCCGCTGCTCGAGGCCGTCCACATCTACGACGATCCGACGCAGGCCTTCGACGGCGCGAACGTCGCGCTGCTCGTCGGCGCACGACCGCGCACTAAGGGCATGGAGCGCGCCGATCTGCTGGAAGCCAACGGCGGCATCTTCAAGCCGCAGGGCGAGGCGCTGAACGCCGGCGCGGCCGACGACATCCGCGTCCTGGTCGTGGGCAACCCGGCGAACACGAACGCGCTGATCGCTGCGGCCAACGCTCCCGACATCCCGTCCGAGCGCTTCACTGCGATGACGCGCCTCGACGAGAACCGCGCCGTCGCGCAGCTCGCGAAGAAGCTGTCGGTGGGCGTCGACGAGATCGAGGACCTCGTCGTGTGGGGCAACCACTCCCCGTCGATGTTCCCGGACCTCTTCAATGCGAAGGTCGGCGGGGAGCGTGCGTCGGACAAGGTCGACCAGGCCTGGTACGAGAACGAGTTCATCCCGCGCGTCGGCAAGCGCGGCGCGCAGATCATCGAGGCCCGCGGCTCGTCTTCGGCCGCCTCGGCGGCGAACGCGGCGATCGACCACATGCGCGACTGGGTGCTCGGGGCCGACGGCCTGCGTTCCATGGCCGTCCCGTCCGGCGGCCAGTACGGCGTCGAAAAGGGCATCGTGTCCTCGTTCCCCGTCCGCTGCTCCGGCGGCTCCTACGAGATCGTGGAAGGCCTCGAGATCGGCGAGTTCGCGCAAGGCAAGATCGACGCGACGGTGAACGAGCTCAAGGAAGAGCGCGACGCGGTCAAGGGTCTCGGACTGGTTTGAGCGGTCTTTTGTGTCACTCCCGGGGGCGCCGTCGCGGCGCCCCCGGGACTGATCGAGGTCTTACTTCTTGACGTGCCAGCCGCGCCCGGACTTCGTGACCTGTCCCTGCTCGGCCAGACCGGGCATGACGCGGTAGAGGTAGTTCTGCTTGATGTCCATCGCCTCGGCGAGCTCGGGGATGGTGATGCCGGGCTTCGCGCGGACGAGGTCCAGCGCCTGGGTGGCGCGCGCGCCGGAGCCCTTCGGGCGGCCGCGCCGGCCGGTACCCGTGCTGGCCGCGCGGCGCTTCGCCGGGGACTTGCGCTTGGCCGCAGGGCGTGACGCGTCGCCGGTGGAATCAGCGGCGGGGCGGTTGACGCCGGCGAGCGCCTGCTCGGCGGCTTCCAGTTTCAGGTACTCCTCGTGGAGCGGCTTGAGTTCCTTCAGCCGCTCCTGAATCTCCCTTCGCTTCTCTGCCAGGAAATCACTCACATTCGACCCTTTCACACGGTGGGTCTCCGAGTGTACGGCTACCGCTTTTCCAGCAGGGCACGAAGTCGTTCAAGTGAGGCCTTGGCCTCGCGTTCCGGCACTCCGCCGACGAGCACGCGGCTCGCGACGGCCCCGAGCGGACCCCCCGGCGCCTTGAACTCGTTCACATAGTGAAAGTCCGTCCCGCCGTCCGAAGCCGGCGAGAGCTCGTAGATAGTTGACGCGTTCGACCCCATCGGGCCCTTCCCGACCCACTCGGCCTTGCGCGGCTCGTCACAAGTCCCGAGCTTCCACTTCACCTTGAAGTTCGCTCCGCGCAGGCAGAGCGTCTGGTGCATCTCCATGCCCTTTCGGGGAGGTCCGGCGTCGGCGCAGTCGACGTGCCGGTGAATCGTCACCCAGTCGCCGAAGCGGTGCGGATCCATGATCGTCGCCCAGACGGTTTCCACGGGCGCGTCGATGTGGATGTCGGCGGCGACGACGCTCATCGGGCGCGTACCTGCTCGACGGCCTCCCAATCACGCAGCGAGCGCTCGACAGCCGCGGCGAACGAGTGCGGGCGCACGCCGAAGGCCTCCGGTGCGCGCTCGTCGCGCGGCAGCAGGTCATGCGCGAGCGACTCCATGAGCGGCCCGATCAGGCCCACGTCCTCACCCGCGACAGCAGCGGCCACGGGAGCGGCGACCGAGGTGAGGGAAAACCCGAGCCCGAGGGACGGCCGGGCGACCATCATCGAATCGGCAATGCGCTCGATCATCTGCTGGTAGCTCACCACGTCGGGCCCGGCGATGTCCCACGACCCGCCCCGGTCAGCCGGAGCCGAAGCCGCGGCGGTCAGGAACTCCAGCACGTCGCGACCGTCGATCGGCTGTGTGCGATTCCGGCGCCAGCCGGGCAGGGCGAGCACCGGAAGGCGCTCGATCAGTCGCACCAGGAAGCGGAACGAGCGGCTCTTGGCCGCGATCACGATCGACGCGCGGAACGCGACCGACGTCGGAACCGCATCCAGCAGGCACTCCTCGACGGTGAGTCGCGAGCGCAGGTGGGGGCTGGGTGGCGCGTCGCGCGGGACCATCCCGCCGAGATAGACGATGCGGCCGGTTCCCGCCCGCTTCGCGGCTTCGGCGAAGTTCCGGGCCCCGGTCAGCTCCTGCGTCTCGAAGCTCCCGTTCGAGGCCGATTGCATCGAGTGGATGAGGTAATAGGCGACGTCGACGCCGTCGAGTGCTTCTTCGAGTCCGGCGCCGCTCAGCACGTCACCACGGATCACCTCGTCGATCGCGACCTCGACGCGGCGCGGGTCGCGGGCGAATCCGACCACCTCATGGCCGTCGCTGCGCAGTCGCGGCACGAGCGCCGCACCGACATATCCGGTTATTCCGGTGACCAGGATCCGCATGAGTTCAGTGCCCTACCCGTAGACGACGATGTCGAGCGAGCGCGGGGCATGGACGCCCAGCATCATCCGCTGCTCGATGTCCGCCGTACGGCTGGGACCGGCCGCGAAGACCACATTGGCGTCCGTCGTCGCCTCGTCGGTGAAGTAGGTGGCGAGCGCCTCCTGCGTGGTCGCGACGATGCGGTCGCGGTGCAGCAGCGCGATCTGGCGGTCGGGAAGCAGCGCGCTGCGCCGGGGGCGGCCGTGGTGGTGGGCGAACCCGATCGCGCCGGTGAACGACACGCCCACGTCGGCCTTGAGGATCGAGACTTCGGCGCTCTCAGCGGGCGTGTCGGCATCCGCGATCCCGTCGAGCTCGGGGTCGGCCCAGCGCGAGACGGTGGCACCGGCGACGAGGTCGCGGGCCACGGCACGCGCGTCGTCGATGGTGTCCACCACGTGCACCACCCCGTCGAGCGCGACGACCCGAACGCCGAATTCCTCGACGATCTCAGCGCGCGAGGGGGGTTCGTCACCTGAGGGCCAGATATTGCCTCCCACGTGACGAACCCCCTCCGACAGAGCCGAAGCAGCGCCCGGAGCGACCGGCTCCGGCGGTCCCGCCACTGCATCGGTGCGGCCGTTGTCCGAGCCTGAGCCCGGGCCCCGCACCTTCCGCCACCGCTCACGGAACGTCTCCCTCGGCACTCCAGGGGCGTCGCGCTCGGAAGTCCACCCGCTGAACGGATACGGAGCACGGGAGATCCACCCGTCGCCCGAGCCCGAGCCCGAGCCCACCCGCACCGCCGCCGCCCACGCCGGCGCCAGCGCCTTGCCGCCCGTCACCGCGAGCGCCCGGTAGGACCCCGGCCGCGCCCACAGCCTCGACCACGCCTCCCAGAACGCCGCTTGCGCCCTCGAAGGATCCGCGCGGACCGCGGAGGCACGCAGCGTCACGAGGTGCTCGTCCAGGGGGATCCCCACCGGGCACGCCTCCGTGCAGGCACCGCAGAGCGACGACATCCAGGCCAGCTCGGCGGTCCCGCCGGCCGAGCCCTCCAGCGCGGGCGTGATGACGGCGCCGATCGGTCCCGAGTACGCCGTCCCGTAGGCGTGCCCGCCGACCTGCCGGTAGACCGGGCACGCGTACAGGCAGGCGCCACAGCGGATGCAGTTCAACGCGCTCTCGAGCTCGGTGCCGCGCAGCGCCAGGCGCCCGTCGTCGACCAGCACGACGTGGAGCTCGTCCGGGCCGTCATCGCCGGACGAGGCCCCCCCGATGCCGGTCACGTAGGAGGTGTACGTGGCCGCAGGCTTGCCGTGCGCGGCCAGCGGCAGCATCTGGACCATGTGACCGGCGGCGTCCCAGTCGCGCAGGATCTTCTCCACGCCCATCAGCGCGATGTGGACACGCGGCAGCGAGGTGCACATGCGGATGTTGCCCTCCGATTCGACGAGCACGAGCGTCCCCGTCGAGGCGATGCCGAAGTTCACCCCGGTGATCCCGACGTCCCCTTCGAGGAACGCAGCGCGCAGGGCCGAGCGGGCGTGGGCGACGAGGCCGCTGGTGTCCTCCGGATCGGGGTGGCCGAAGAGCTTGGCCACGTCCACCGCGCTGAGGTGGACCGCCGGCGCGAGGATGTGCGACGGGCGGTCGCCGAGCAGCTGGACGATGTATTCGCCGAGGTCGGTCTCTATCGACGCGATGCCGGCGCCCTCGAGCGCCGGGTTGATCCCGAGCTCCTCGGTGAGCATGGACTTCGACTTGACGGCGCGGGTGAGGCCTCGCTCCGTGCACAGGCCGACCACGATCCGGCGGGCGTCTTCGGCCGTCGCGGCGTGGTGCACGGTCCCGCCGGCCGCGACGACGCGAGACTCGAAATCGGCCAGGAGCCCCGGCAGGTTCCCGACGGCGTCCTCGCGGATCGCCTGCGCCCGCGCGCGCCACGCCGTCCAGTCGACCCGTTGCTTGGCCACGACGCGATTGCGTGACCAGTTCCCCGCTGCGCGGTGAAGGTTCACCCGGACGGCGGGATTCGGCTCGTGACGCGGGGGATGGATGACACGGCTCACTCGCTCACCGTACCCCTGGCAACGCACGTCGCCGTCGCGCGTGTGAACATGGCCCATGGCAACTCGAAGCGGGCGCGCGTGATGCGCGAGCGCGGCGTGTCGGCCGGTTTGCACCCGAAGAGACCCATGGGCAGCCCCGGACTTCCTCGCTTCGAGATCACGTCGCACGTCGACGGCCGGTCCACCGTGCTCGCGCTCAGCGGCGAGCTCGACCTCGCCACCGCGGCGCAGGTCGACGAGGCGATCGAGGAGGCGCGTGCCGCCGGGAACAGCATCACCGTGGACCTGCGGCCGCTGAAGTTCATCGACTCGTCCGGTCTGCGGGTGCTGCTGGCGGCGTCGCTCAGCGCCCGTGAGGAGGGCTGGTCGCTGCTCGTGGTCCACGGCGCCGGCAACGTTCGCCGGATCTTCGAGACGGCCGGGGTCGAGCACCTGATCCCGTTCGTCGAAGCCACCGGCTAGAGCGTCCCGTCCGGCTCCAGCAGGTCCACCAGGTGGTGGCAGCGCAGCGCCATCCCGCGCCGGCGCGCGCGCCCTTCCATGTGCATCAGGCAGCCCGGATCGGTGGAGACGATCGCGGTCGCGCCGGCGTCGACCGCGCGGTCGAGCTTCTCGTCGGCCATGGCCGCCGAGACCTTCGGCAGCTTCATCGAGAAGGTGCCGCCGAACCCGCAACACAGCTCAGGGCGCTCGGTCTCGACGACGCTGCAGCCCTCCACCCCGTCGAGCAGCGTCCGCGCGGCGCCCGCGCCCCCGCTTCCGCGCAGGAGGTGGCACTCGTCGTGCCAGGCGACGGTCCCGTCGAAGCGCCCTCCCACGTCGCTCACGCCGAGGTCGTCGACGATGAACGAGAACAGGTCCCGCGTGCGCACCGCGACCGCGGCGGCCTCCGGCGAGTCGCCGAGTAGTCGCCGGTAGCCGTGTTGGACCATGTGGACGCAGGAGCCGAATGGCGCGACGATCGGCCCCTCGGTCGCCGTGAAGACCTCCACGAAGCGCTCGGCGACCCGCCGGGCCGGATCGGGGTGCCCGGAGTTGAAGGCCGGCTGCCCGCAGCAGGTCTGTCCGGCCGGGAACGAGACGGTGCAGCCGAGGCGCTCGAGCAGCGAAACCGTCCGCTCGCCGACCCCGGGGGCGGCCAGGTCGACCAGGCAGGTGATGAACAGTTGGACCTCCATGGCCACCAAACCTACGGAGGATGCGGGGTCGCGGATTCGCAAGCAGCGCGAAACGGGCATGAAACACGGCTGTTTGCGGAATGGGGAGGAAGTTGCTGCGTTTTGCGCGGATCCCGCTGGCGCGGGCCCGTCGGTCCCTGTTTGCTTGCCCCGTTGGTTGTGACGGAACCGTGAAGGAAGGGACAAGGGTTTGCCGGCAGTGCAGCAACGCAAGAAGGTTCAGGCGAAGGTGTCGTGCGAGGAGTGCTTCTTCAGGAAGAATCTCCTGTGCGCCTTGAGCTGCGACGAGCCCTGCAGCACCTTCCGCCCCGATCATCCGGACGGCCTGCGTCCCCCGACGCAGTTGCGCTTCGTGTTCAGGCAGGAGCGCCGGCGCCAGGCGGCGTGGGCGTTTCCGTCGGCGATGGAGCAGGCGGCTCTGCACGCCCAGACGCCGATTCCCGCCTAGCCAGCCACTCGACTCCAGGGGTGTCGGTGAGCCCGTGGACCAGGCAGGAGACGAAGACGCACAGCGCGGCCAGGCCGAAGATGCGCTCGCCGTCCGGGATGGCTTCCGCGAGGACGAAGATCGAGAACGCCATCGTGGCCACGCCCTTGGGGCCGAACCAGGCCATGAACGCCTTGCGCGTCGTCGAGGTCCCGGTCCCCGCGAGCGCGATCCAGATCGCGACGGGCCGGGCGACCGCGATCGTGACGACGACCAGCGCGACGGCGGCCCACCCGTCCTCGAAGAGCAGCCCGAAGCTCAGCAGCGAGCCGAAGACGACGAAGATCCCGAGTTTGACGATCTCGACGATGTCGTCGGCCCGGGCCTCGAAGTTCTCGCGGATGTCCGCGCGCAGTATCCCGAGCGTGATCGCGCAGACGAACACCGCGATGAATCCGTTGCCGTGCGGCGGCAGCGCGACCGCGACGCCGTAGGCGGCAAACGCCGTCCCGAGGCCGTAGAGCGCCTGCGCGTGCGCGGAGATCGACTGGTCCATACGGCTGGCGCGCGGCATCGTCTTCGCCGCGGCCCAGCCGACGATCAGGCCGAAGACCAGCCCGAGGGTCACGTCCTGGAGCACGAACTGCCACCAGACGAAGTCCTCGGTCGACGCGGCCGCGGCGGCGAACGCGAGCACCGCCGGGAGTGCGAGGCCGTCGTTGAGGCCCGATTCGAGGTTCAGCGAGTGCCGGACCATGCGCGGCACGCGCGGGTTGGTGACCACCGAGGACGACAGCACCGGATCGGTCGGCGACAGCAGCGCGCCGATCAGGAAGGACTCGATCCAGCCGAGGCCGATCAGCTCGTGCGCGGCCACAGCGACCAGCACGCAGGTGATCGGCATCGCCAGCACGAGCTTGCGGAGGGGCAGGTGCCAGGCCTTCTGGAGCATCTCGGACTCGACCTCGAGCCCGTCGCGGAACAGGATCACGATCAGCGCCACGACGGCGAGGTCGTGGACGAACGCCGATTCGGCGTCGAAAGCCAGCACGCCCAACCCGCCGTCGCCGAGCGCGAAGCCGATCAGGACGAACACCGCGGTCAGCGACAGGAACGAACGCTTCGCGAGGCCTGCCGCCAGCGCTCCACCCATCAGTAGCGCGCCGAGGACGAGGGCGCTCGTGTCGAAGCTCACAGTTGCGAGGGCCATCGCAGGTAGAGTCCCAGAAAGGGTCAGGAGAGGAAGGAGCCAGCCGGGTGAGGGTCACGGTGCTGGGCAAGTCGCCGTCGTGGCAAGACGCCGGGGGCGCGTGCTCGGGATATCTCGTACAAGACGGAGAGACGACGCTGTTGCTCGACTGCGGCAACGGCGTGTTCTCGAAGCTCCGGCGCTTCGTCGACTACGTCGACGTCACCGCGGTGGTGATCTCCCACATGCACGCCGATCACTTCCTGGATCTGGTGCCGTATTCGTACGCCCTGACCTACGCGCCGCGACAGCAGCCGGTGCCCGTCCACGTCTGGAAGGGCACCGACCACCCAGCGCGCCCGCAGTTGTTCGTCCCGGGCGGTGGCCGCGACACGCTTCGGCGCGTGGTCGGCTCCTGGGGCAACGAGGACCTCGTCGAGAACGCGTTCACGCTGACCGAGTACGAGCCCGAGGGCACGCTGGAGATCGGCACGCTGCGGGTGCGGCTGCATCCCGTCCCGCACTACCTGCCGACGCATGCGGTGCAGGTCACGTCGTCGGTGAACGGCTCGGGGCGGCTGACCTACGGCGCCGACTGCTCCCCGACCGAGGAGTTGGTGGACTTCGCGCGCGGCAGCGACCTGCTGATCATCGAGGGAACGCTGCCGCGGCCCGAACGCGTCGGCCCGCGGGGCCATCTGACGCCAGAGGAAGCCGGCGATCACGGCCGCCGGGCGGGCGTGCGCCGCCTCGTCATCACCCACGTGACCGATGAGTTCGACGAGCGCTGGGTGCGCGAGGAGGCCGAGCGTTCCTTCGGCGGATCGGTCGAAGTGGCCCGCGAGGGCGCGGTCTACACCGTTTAGCCTAGTAGACGGTCGTTGGGTTCAGAAAGGTGTGGAGGCGGCCGATGAACAGGCCGTGGACACCCTCACCCTGTCTCTGGGGACGGTCGACGGCGTGCGGCTGCTCTCGCACCGCCCGTCCGTGCTGTTCAAGGTCGAGCGATACGCGACCGAACCTCCCGCGGGCGACATCGCGGTGGAGGGCCTGCGCATCGCCGGCCCGGGTTGGGACGAGCGATTGCGGGACCTGCTTGCGGCGCTCTCGCCCAATGAGCGGGCGAGCCTGTTCGCCGTCCGCATCCACGACCGTCACGGGCTCCCGATGCCCGCGAAGACCGTGCTCGACCGCGCCCGCACGGACTGGTTCCCGAAGTTCCTCTCGCTCGGTCAGCTGACCCCGGTCTTCCAGCCGATCTACGACCTGCGCGGTGGCCGCGTCTACGGACGCGAGGCACTGGTGCGCGGACGCATGGGCAAGAGCGAGGTGCGCGGGTCGGAGCTGCTCGAGGCGGCGGAGGTCCACGACGCCATCTACTCCTTCGACACGCGGGCGAGGGCCATCGCGCTCGAAGTCGGTCTCCCCAGGCTGCCCGAGAACGAGGTGCTGTTCGTGAACCTCGACCCGCGTGGCGTGGTCGACGTCGAATCCAGCTTGAAGTCGGTCTGGCCGGCCGTCGAACGGGCCGGCGCGACCGGCACGTCGGTCGGCCTCGAGCTCACGCACGTCGAGCGGGCCACCGAGATCGACGTGCTGGAGCAGCTCGTCCGGGCCCATCGCGCGCGCGGCGCGGTCATCGCGGTCGACCACCTGTCGGCCGGCGGCGAGAGCCTGCGCGTCCTCGAGGCGCTCAAACCGGACCTGGCGAAGCTGGACATCAGCCTGTGCAAGGGCATCGAGCTCTCCTCGGGCCGGCGCAAGCTCGTCTCGGCGCTGGTCGAGGTCGCCCACGAGCTCTCCTGCCGCGTGGTCGCGACCGGTATCGAGCGCGATTCCGAGCTCGAAAGCGTGCGCGACGTCGGGGTGGACTTCGTGCAGGGGTTCTTCGTCGGGCAGCCGAACGAGGAGATGCTGCCGGTCGACGAGCGGATCCTCGACCAACGCCCGAGCGGCGTCCGGACCGAGAGCGGGATCCACACCATCAGGTAGCTTGGCGCGGGTGGCTGCCCGCGTCGCCGTGATCGTGCCGGTGCGCGAGCCCGCGCCCTTCCTCGACGAGGCGCTGGCCGGGTTGGGAGACGACGTGGCCGTCGTGGTCGTGCGCGATCCGGACGGGCGCGGGCCGGCGTGGGCGCGCAACCAGGGGCTCGCGGGGCTCGGCGAGGCCGTCGAGTGGGTCGGGTTCTGCGATGCCGACGACGTCTGGCGGCCGGGGAAGCTCTCGGCGCAGCTGCGGGCGGCCTCGTCGGTGGACGTGGTCGTCGGAGGCGCCGAGATCGCCGGTGAGGATGGGGTTCCGACGGGGGAGGTGTGGGAGCGCCCGGAGTTCTCCATGGAGGCGCTGTACTCGGCAAATCCTGTGCTCCTGTCGTCGGTGATCGTGCGACGGTCGGTGCTCTCGTCGGTGGGGGGGTTCGCCGAAGACCTCCCGCAGGCCGAGGACTGGGACCTGTGGCTGCGGCTACTGGCTTCGGGGGCCCGGTTCGTGTCGGTCCCCTCGGCGCGGGTCATGTACCGGCGTCATCCGGGCGGGCTGACCCGCGACGTCGCGGCCCTGGCGCGGGCGCAGATCGAGGTCCATCGCCGCCACGCCTCCGCGGTCCCGCCGGCGGTCGCTGCCGCGGCGCTGGCCGCCGATCACGTCGCTCTGGCTGAAGGTCTCTACCGCCGGCGTTCGTGGCGGGCCGGTCGCATGGCCTTGCGGGAGGGGATCCGATTGGGGCCGGTGGCGCGGTCGGCGCGCATTCGCGGACTCGTCGCGGCGGTCCCGCTCCTGCGCTCCGTCCTCGGCCGCCGCCCGCCCTACTGACCGGGCCGAAAACCGTCCCACTATGAGACGCACTTCGGCCCAGTTGGCGGGGTGGGGCCGTAACCGCTCCGACCGGGCCGAAAACCGTCCCACTATGAGACGCACTTCGGCCCGGTTCGGTGGAGGGGGCGGTTGGGGATGAGGCGGCCGAGTTCGAACGCCCACACCGCTGCGGGGTCGAGCATCGCGACGAGGGCGCCGTCGCGGTCGCCGCGCGCGCGCAGTCGGGCGGCTCGGGCCCATTCGCGGATGAGCCACCACGCCAGCCCGGGCTTGGACCGGGCCGGGAGCGCGCCAGGGTGCTCACGCGAGAGCCAGCCGGCGCCGGTTCCGTGGCGGAAGCGGTTGGCGAGCAGCTTCGGGATCGACGTGCGGGAGCGGTGGACCACCCGCGCGCCATCACGGCGCTCGAGCGACCAGCCCGCCGTGCGCAGCCGCCAGCAGAGGTCGGCGTCTCCGCCGGACCGGACGCCGGACCGGAAGCCGCCGACCGACGAGAACGCCGCTCGCCGCACCGCGCAGTTGGCGGTCTGCGCGAACGCCCACTCGCCGTGCGCGAGCACGGTCTCCTGCGACATCGACCGCTTCAGCGCGGCATAGCGCACCGCCGCGCCCGCGCCCGCGTCGGGAGCCGAGTCCTCGATGCCCCCGGCCAAGACCCCCACGGACGACGAGGGAGCCACGGCGAAATACGCTTCGAGCAGCCCCGGCGAGGGCTCCACATCCGCATCGAGGAAGACGATCCACTCTGCGCTTCCCCTCGATGCGCCGCTGTTGCGAGCGAAATACGACGTCCGGACCTCCGAGGCGACGACCACGTCCGAGGTCGACGACGACGCCCCGCGATTGTCGACCACCGTCAGCGAGTCGCCCGCCGCCAGTGAGAGCGCACCACGCATCCGGGCCGCCACCGCCGCGGGGTCGCCGCCACCCACCGGCACGACCACGTCCACGGGGGGACGCATCAGAACTTCCCGTCGGTCTCGACCTCGATCCGCTCGATCGCCTGATCGACCGGGAGCTCTGAGTAGAAGGCCTGCTTGAACGCCAGCGTCGCCGAATCCTCGACCGCCGGCCAGTTGCGCGTGTTCGGCAGGCGCCGCAGCCCTTCGAGCGCGTTCAGGAAGACCTGGGCGTTCTTCGGCGGCGCGTCGGCGCGCAGGAAGTCCGGCGATTCCGCCACCGCCTTCAGGGACGGCACGATGCGTCCACCGCGGGCCAGCAGCTTCTGTCCCTCCGGGCCGCCCGCGTATTCGACGAAGCGCCACGCCTCCTCGACGTCGGAGCCGCGCGCGATGCAGAAGGCGTCCGAATGCAGCACCGAGCTCGACTGCTCCGAGGACGGGAACGGGGCCACGTCCCACTCGAAGCCCTCGATCAGCCGCAGCGTCGGCACGTCGCGGCGCGAGGACAGGAACATCGCGACCTTGCCGTCGACGAAGCGCTGGTCGAGCGGGCGCGATTCCACCTGCAACTCGGTCGGCGTCAGGTCGAGGCGGTACAGGCCGAGCAGCCGGTCGATGCCGGCGCGGGCCTCCGCCGTGCGGAACGTGAACGCCGTGGGCGCCGAGAGCTCGTCGACGATCTCGCCGCCCGCCGAGTAGACGAACGGTGCGAGGCGGATCAGCGCCGGGTCCACGCCGATCGCGTGCGTGTCGCCGGCCAGCCGGGCCTCGATCGTGTAGTCGCGGATCTTCCGGCCCGCCGCGACGAAGTCGTCGAAGGTCCACGGCCCGGAGGGAACCTCCGCCCCCGCCCGCTCGAACAGCGCGCGGTTGACGTAGACGACGAGCGAGGAGGCGTTCTGGGGCAGGCACTGGAGGTCCCCGCCGACCGTGAAGGCCTCCACCGGCGACTCGTAGAAGTCCTCGGCGGAGATCACGGCCGAGCCCTTCAGCCGTCGCCCGATCGGCTCGACCACCCCCCGCGACTGGAACGGGCCGAAGTTCCGGTAGTTGAGCAGGAAGACGTCCGGCGCCCGCCCGGCCGCGAAGGCGGTCGTGAGCTTGGCCAGGTGGGCGTCGCGATCGGGCGCCTCGATCAGGGTGACCTTCTTACCGGAGGCCTTCTCGTAGCCCGCGATCACGTCGCGGTAGATCTTCAGCTCCTCCGGGTCCCCGAAGACCTGCATCGAGACCGAGCCGTCGCCGCCGCCGTCCCCGCCGCAGCCGGCGAGCGCGCAGCAGGCAGCCAGCAGCGAGATCCCCCTGCGCAACACGGTTTCCACCGCCGAAAGCCTACGACCGCACGCCCGCGATGGGGAGGTAGCCTGATCCGTATGCCGCATGAACGCGACCTCTTCGCGAACTTCGAGCGGATGCGCCGCGAGATGGACGAGCTTTTCGGCGACGTCTTCGATCGCGGATTGAGCCGCCGCCGCGGTGGCTTCCATCCGTCAGTGGACGTCTTCTACCTCTCCGATCCCCCGCGCGCGGTCGTCAAGGCCGATCTCGCCGGGATCGACCCGGCGGATCTGGAGCTCGAGATCCGCGGGCGCGAGCTGGTGCTGGCCGGCCAACGCCGGCCCGAGCCCTCAGACGGCCGGGTCTACCAGCAGGTGGAGATCGAGCACGGCGCCTTCACGCGGATCGTCCCGCTCGGCGTAGAAGTCGAGTCCGACGCGGCCAAGGCGGTCTACCGCGACGGCATCCTGACGATCGAACTGCCGGTCCTCGTCCGCACGGCCGGGGCGCGGACGATCCACATCGAGAGCCCGGAATGATCGAGGTCGAGTCCGACAACGGCGGCGGCCACGACGTTCAGGTCGGCGGCCCGATCGAGGTCCCGCGCCTCCTGCCGATCCTGCCGTTGCGCGACTCGGTCACCTTCCCGGACACGCTGACCCCGTTGGCCGTTGGGCAGGACCGGTCGGTCCGGCTGGTCAACGACGTGCTCGCCGGCGACCGCCTGCTGGCGATGGTCGCTTCGAAGGACCCCGAGAACGAGACGCCGGGTCCCGACGACCTCTACAAGGTGGGCGTCACCGGCGTGGTCGCCCGCATGCTCAAGGTGCCCGACGGGACCCTTCGGATCCTCGTCCAGGGCGGCCAGCGGATCCGCATCGAGGCGTGGGAGCCCGACCGCGACTACCTCGTCGCGCACGTGGTCGAGCTGCCCGACGTCGTCCGCGAGGGACCGGAACTGACCGCGCTGATGCGCAACGTCCAGCAGACGTTCACGCGCATCATCGACGAGGTCCCGTACTTACCCGAGGAGCTGCAGCTCGCGGTGGCCAACGTCGAGGACCCGTCGGCGCTCGGGCACCTGATCGCGGGAGCGCTGCGCATCAAGACCGAGGAGAAGCAGGAGCTGCTCGAGGAGTCCGACGTCGCCAAGCGGCTGCACAAGCTCTCCCAGATCCTCGCCCGCGAACTCGAGGTCGTGAACATCGGCTCGCGCATCCAGCACCAGGTCCAGTCCGAGATCGACGACTCCCAGCGCGAGTACATCCTGCGCCAGCAGCTGAAGGCGATCCAGGAGGAGCTCGGCGAGCGCGATCCGGCCGAAGCCGAGATCGAGGACCTGCGCGAGCAGATCAAGCTGCGCGAGCTGCCCGACGACATCCGCAAGGTGGCCGATCGCGAGCTCTCGCGCCTGGAGAAGCTCCCGCAGGCCGCCGCCGAGCACGGCGTCATCCGCACCTATCTCGAATGGATCGCGACCCTGCCCTGGAACGTCTCGACCAAGGACAACCTGGACCTCGGGCACGCCCGCGAGGTGCTCGACGAGGACCACTACGACATCGAGAAGGTCAAGGACCGCATCCTCGAGTTCCTCGCCGTGCGCAAATTGAAGCCCGACGCCAAGGGCTCGATCCTGTGCCTGCTCGGCCCGCCGGGCGTCGGCAAGACCTCGCTCGGGCATTCGATCGCCCGCGCGCTCGAGCGCAAGTTCGAGCGCATCTCGGTCGGCGGCCTGCGTGACGAGGCCGAGATCCGCGGACACCGCCGGACCTACATCGGCGCGATGCCCGGGGTGATCCTGCGCGCGCTGCGCGACGCCGAGTCCAACAACCCGCTGTTCATGATCGACGAGATCGACAAGATGGGCTCGGACTTCCGCGGTGACCCCGCCAGCGCGATGCTCGAGGTGCTCGACCCCGAGCAGAACTCGAGCTTCCGGGATCACTACCTGGATCTGCCGTTTGATCTTTCCTCGGTCATGTTCATCACGACGGCGAACACGCTGGACACGGTCCCGGGGCCGCTGCGCGACCGCATGGAGGTGATCGCGCTGGCCGGCTACACCGAAGAGGAGAAGCTCCAGATCGCCCGGCGCTACCTCGTGCCGCGCCAGATCGATCGCAACGGGCTCAAGAAGTCGCAGATCGCGTTCACCGACACGGGACTCAAGACGATCATCACCGACTACACCCGCGAGGCCGGAGTGCGTGGGCTCGAGCGCGAGATCGGTGCGGCGTGCCGCAAGGTCGCCCGACAGGTCGCGGAAGATCGCCTTGATGGCAAGGTCTCGGTCTCCGAGCCGCGCGTCCGCGAGCTGCTCGGTCGCCGCCGGTTCTCGATGGAGTCGCGCCGGCGCACGCGCGAGCCGGGCGTGGCGACCGGATTGGCCTGGACGCCGGTCGGCGGGGACGTGCTGTTCGTCGAGGCGACCGCGATGCCCGGCAAGGGCAAGCTCACGCTCACCGGCCAGCTCGGTGAGGTCATGCGCGAGTCCGCCCAGGCGGCGCTCTCGTACGTGCGCGCGCACTCGGAGGAGCTGCCCGACGGCTGGTTCGCCGAACACGACCTTCATCTCCACGTCCCCTCGGGCGCGATCCCGAAGGACGGTCCGAGCGCCGGCATCACGATGGCGACGGCGCTGCAGTCGCTGATCACGGGGCGCGCGGTGCGCCCGGAGATCGCGATGACCGGAGAGATCACGCTCACCGGTCAGGTGCTCCCGATCGGCGGCCTCAAGGAGAAGGCGCTGGCCGCGCAACGGCTCGGGATCAAGCATCTGATCGCCCCACGACGCAACGAAGGCGACCTCGAGGACATCCCCGAGCCGCTGCGCAAGGGCCTCTCGTTCACCTGGGTAGACCAGGTCGGCGAGGTCTTCGACGCCGCTTTGCGGTAGCGAGGGTCTTCAATTGCGCCCGTCGTGGGTAGTGTTCGGCCACGACCCGCGACGAGGAAGGGTGATCCCCCAGATGGGAACCAAGAAGAAGGCAGTCGCCGCGGGAGCGGCGGCCAAGGCGGCCAAGGACAATGCGTACGTCCAGCGGCTCATCCACGACGACGATCTGCAGGACAACATCCGGCAGGCCTACGAGTCCGCCCGCGACGCGTACTCGCGACTGGGCAGCGGCAAGGACTCGCCGGCCAAGCAGATCTTCGACGACAAGAAGCTCCAGAAGGACCTCAGGCAGGCCGCCGAGTCCCTGCGTGAGGCCACGGTCTCCCTGCGCGAGGCGCCCAGCCAGAAGTCCGGCGGCGGCATCATGCGCAAGGTCCTCCTGCTCACCGTGGCCGGCGGCCTCGCCCTCGCGCTGAGCGAGGGACTGCGCAAGAAGGTGCTCGACGCACTCTTCGGCGCCGAAGAGGAGTTCGAGTACACGTCGACCACCTCGTCGTCGACCGGTGGGACGAACTCGACGTCCACGGCGTCAACGGCGTCAACGGAGACCTCGGGGTCGACGTCCACGGAGTCGGGCGCCGCCAAGTAGCGCTGGTGCCCGCGGCTGCGGTCAGACGACCGGCAGCAGCGGAATGTCCCACATGATCGCGGCGGCGACGAAGGCCGCCGCGGCGAGGGCAATCGCGACGCCGGTGAGGATCTTCTGCGTGCGCGAAGCCTCCTTGGCGGTCATCTGAGCCTTTTCGGCCTGGACGAGGGCCTTCTCGAGCGCGTTCTCGGCCCAGGCGAACTGGACCGCGAGCATGGCCAGGCCGATCGGGATGACGATCAGCGCCGGCCCGGGGAGCAGCAGCATCGCGATGCCGGCCAGCGTGACGGTGATGCCGGCGGTCAGGTAGACGATCTTGTAGAGCGTGCCGCGCTGCTCGTAGCTCTCACGCCGGTCGGCGAGCTTCTGAGCCCACTTGGACTCGTGATGGGGTGCCTCGTGGTCACTCACCGGCGATGAAGTCTCGCACTTCGACCAGCGCGCCCGGTCGCTGGGCCTCGCCGGCGTCGGGAGCGAGCGTCCGGCGCGCCGACCAGCTGGTCAGGATGGCGTAGGGATCGATCGCCTTGAGCTCGATCCCGCCCGGGTGGATCTCGAAGTGGACGTGGGGCGGGGTGGGCTCAGCATCCCCCGTGTTGCCGGTGAAGCCCAATACGGTCCCGGCCTTCACGGCGCGCCCGGAGACGGCGGCGGGGGAAAAGGAGGACAGGTGGGCGTAGAAGAACGCGTCCCCTCCGGCGGTCGTCAGCCACAGCCGGTTGCCGGAGATGGGCAGCGTGCCGACCTTGCTCAGTGTCCCGTCGGCGACGGCGAGGACCGGGGTCCCGAACTCGGCGAAGATGTCGTTGCCCTGGTGGGCGCCGATCTGGCGTGGGGCGCCCCAGCCGTCGACGGTGTCCGCAGCGCCGAAGACCGGGAACCGGAACGCGGGAGTGGTCAGGCGCTGCTCGATGATCCGGCGGCGCTTTGCGGCGCTACGGCGGCGCTCGCGTCTGGCTTCGCGCTCGGCGGCGTCCTGCCTGGACTCGTCCGGATCCTTGGTGGCGCTCGGTGTCGGCGTCGGGGCGGCGGACTCGGGCTTGGACGTGCGCGTCGCGGCGGCAGAGGAGGCCTCGGCGATCGCGATCCTGACGTCGGCGCCCTTGGGGACCCCGTAGCCGTCCCGGCGCATGAGGATCCGCAGGCCGATCGTGCCGTGGTTGACGATCACCCGGCCCGAGTGGTCGGGCAGGTCGAACGAGGCATCCTTGGTCACGTCGCCGATCAGTTGGTCACCGATTCGCAGCCCGCTGACCCGGCCGGAGTACTCGGTCGCCTTCACCGTCGCCGTCGTGGTGCGGCGCACGCCGTAGGCGGTCACGACGCCGTCGAGCGCGGACACCGAGCGGGCGACGGCGATCGCCCGGGCCCGCGGCTCGCCGCCGAGGGAGGTGGTGGCGCTGACCTCGCCGCTGCGGATCTGCAGGCCCGCGACGTCGACCGCGCCCTCGCGGCGCTCGGAGGACCCGTCCGCCCCGGCGACCTCGACCTGCGGCCCGGGGTGGCCACCCGCGATCAGCGCGACCGCGCGGGAGGTCGCAGGCCCGCGAGCCGTCGAGGCTCCCACCAGCGTCGCGACCGCGGCGAGCGAGACACAGATGGCGATCACTCCACGCACCGCACCGAGGGTAACGGCGCGCCGAGCGTCGATTTGTTGCCCCTAGGGGTACTCAAGTCGACGCTCGGCGTCTCGCACTGGATCCTGGCTGGTCGGCCAGCTAGGGTTTCGGGGATGGCCGTCGGGACCCGGGAGCTCAGTGGGGAGAAGGCGCAGCGGATCGTGGATGCGATGCGCGCGTCGGTCGGGCTGCGGGGGACCGCCGGGTCCACGTTCGACCATGTCGCGCGCGAGGCCGGCGTGTCGCGCGGGCTGCTGCACTACTACTTCGGCACGAAGGAACGGCTGCTGGTCGAGGTCGTGCGGCGCGACTGCGAGCTGCGGATGCAGCTGCTCGACACCGCCTTCCAGCAGTCGACGTCCGCCGACGAGCTCGTCCAGGCGATGGTCCACTCGCTCGAGGACCTGGTCGAGAACGAGCCGGGCTTCGTTTCCATGATCTTCGAGTTGTTCACCTCGTCGCGCCACAACGAGGAGCTCGCGGGGGAGATGGCCGAACTGGTGCGATGCACCCGGACCGACCTCGGCGAGCGACTGGCGGCCAAACGCGACCAGGGTCTCGTCGTGCTCGCCGCTGACCCGGACGCCGTGGCCGGGATGCTCTTCGCCCTCGCCGACGGCCTCGCGCTGCGGATGCTCTCCGAGCCCCACCACGACCACGGGCCGACGATCCAGGCGTCCGTGCTCGCGATCGGCCACCTCGTCTCTGCCCCGTAGCCCTGGCGATGTGTGACCGGCGTCACAGACGTATGGGGTGTCAGACTGCATACTTGGCTGGCCAGCCAGCCAAGGGGAGAGACGTGCCGTGCAGAACCTGATGCTTCGCCTGGATGCCTTCGTGCGCCGGCGCCGCCGACTCGTCATCGCCTTCTGGGTGATCGTGCTGCTGGCCGCGGTTCCCGGTGCGATGCGGCAGTCCGAGCACCTCTCCGGTGGCGGCTTCGGCGTGCCGGGCTCGCAGTCGCAGGCCGTCCAGGACGCGATCGACGCGAGCTTCGATGTCGAGCGCACGCAGCTCGCCGTCGTCCTCGCGCCCCAGTCGGGCGCCACGGAGACCCAGATGCGCGCCGCACTCGACCGTGCCGCGCTGGCCGCCGACCAGGAGCAGCTCGTCGAGATGCCGGCCGCCGCTCGCGCCGGCGCCGAGCGGCAACTCGGCAAGGGCAAGACCGTCGTCGTCCCCCTGCGTGCCGACGTGACCGAGGACGACGCCACCAACGTCGCCTCCGACCTGCGCGAGACTCTGCTCATCGCCGACGGTCCACGCGATGGCGTCTCCACCCACCTCGTCGGCCAGGGCGCGCTGTGGGCCGGCATGCAGGACATCTCCAAGAAGGACCTCGAGAAGGCCGAGACGACGGGCTTCCCGATCGTCCTCCTGATCCTGCTGCTCGCCTTCGGCTCGCTCGCCGCGGCGATCCTCCCGCTCGCCCTCGGCGTCTTCTCGGTCTTCATCACGGGGGCGCTCATCTACCTCCTCTCGCTGCAGATGGACATGTCGGTCTTCGTGACGAACATGGCCTCGATGATCGGCATCGGCGTCGCGGTCGACTACTCGCTCTTCGTCCTCGCGCGCTACCGCGAGGAGATCAAGGCCGGCCGTGAACCCGACGACGCCCGGGCCCGCGCGATGGCGACCTCCGGCGTGGCCGTCGTCTTCTCCGGCATCACCGTGATCGTCTCGCTCGCGGGCCTGTGGATGATCGACAACAACGCGATCCGCTCGATGGCCCTCGGCGCGATCCTCGTCGTCGCGGTATCGCTGCTGGCCAGCGCGACCCTGCTTCCGGCCCTGATCCGCGCGCTCGGCCACCGTGCCTATTCGCGCGGGCGCGTCTTCACCGTGCTCGGCGTGGCCGCGCGCTCGTGGTCCAAGCGCCGGCCCGGTTCGACCCACCCCGAAGCGCCCACCCGCCCGGACTTCTGGCACCGCTGGACCGCGCGGGTGACCAGGCGGCCGGTGCTCGCCGCCGGCGGCGCAGGGCTCGTACTCCTCGTCCTCGCGATCCCGACGTTGAGCCTGCAGACCGGCGCGGGCGCGCTGCGCCAGTTCCCGGCCGACTACGAGACGCGCAAGGGCTTCGAGGCCGCCGCCGCGGTGACCAGCCCCGGCGAGTCCTCGCGCATGCGCATCGTCGTCGCCTTCGACGAGGGCACCGCGAAGGATGGGGCCAACCCGGCCGCGACCAGGAGCGTCGCGGCCCACCTGAGCGCCGACCCCGGCATCGCCCGCGTGGTCCCCCCGGTCAGCTCGCGCGACGGCCGCGCGGTCCTGATCGACGCCGCCCCGAAGCAAGACGCGGAGGCCGCGGGAACCAAGGCGGCGGTCCTGCGCCTGCGCGCTGAGCTGCCGGCCGTCGCCGGGGCTTCCGCGCGCGTCGACGTCGGCGGCATCTCGGCGGCCCAGCAGGACGTCTCGGACCTCATCTCGGGCTCGATGTGGAAGGTGCTGCTGTTCGTCCTCGGGTTGTCGTTCCTGGTCCTGCTGGTCCTGCTGCGCAGCATCGTCCTGCCGCTCAAGGCCGTGCTGATGAACCTGCTCTCGGTCGGGGCGGCCTACGGCGTGCTCGTCGCGGTCTTCCAGTGGGGTTGGCTGGACGGCTTCATGGGCTTCCAATCCACGGGCGAGATCGACACGCTGACTCCGCCGCTGGTCCTTGCCGTCGTCTTCGGCCTGTCGATGGACTACGAGGTCTTCCTGCTCTCGCGCATCCGCGAGCGCTTCGAGGCGACCGGCGACACGCGCCGTGCCGTCGCCGAAGGCTTGGCCGGCTCGGCGCGGACGATCACGAGCGCCGCGCTGATCATGGTCGCGGTCTTCGCCGTGTTCATCGGGACCGGCGTGCCGTCGATCAAGCAGATCGGCCTCGGGTGCGCCGTGGCGATCGCGGTCGACGCGTCGATCGTGCGGCTGATCCTCGTGCCCGCCGCGATGGAGCTGCTCGGCGAGTGGAACTGGTGGCTGCCCAAGCCGCTGGCCCGCCTGCTCCCGAAGGGGTCATTCGAGGAGCTCGCGCCGAGTACGGCGCCGGTCGTCTAACGGCCGGCGGCGTCCGGGGACTTGAGCATCCTGTCCCGGAACGCACCATTCGTCCAGCAGGCCAACTCCAGCCCTTCACCGGAGTTAGACCGGACGAGAACCCGTCGCAGCTCGAGTAAAGGCGCCACACCATGCATCGCAGGCTTGTAGTTCTGATCGCGGCCATCGCCGCCGTCCTCGCCCTGCCCTCGGCGGCGAGCGCCTGCTCGCGCGACGACCAGGCCTACTTCGACTCGTTCCCCGACGCCTCGTGCCTGCTGGAGCGCACGAACACCGAGATCGACACCTTCGGCGGCCTGCGCCTCGTGACCGACGGCGCGCTCGGGGCGCCCGGGGTGTGGGACACGCAGGCGCACTTCGAGACAGGGATCACCTACCTCGGCCAGTCGTTCGCGCCCGTCGGTACCTCCACACTCGCCGTCAACACGACCCCTCCCGTCAGCCTCGAGCTTCCGAACACCCCGCTGGCCCTCACGCCGTCGGAGGCCCCCGTCCTCGGCCCGCGGACGCCCTCGGTGGCCCCCGACTCCGACCACGTCGACGACCCGTCGGTGGTCAAGGACGGCTCGACCTACGTGATGTTCTATGCAGGCGTCGCCGAGGACGGCACCGGACCGGCGATCTTCCGCCTCGAGTCGACCGACGGCGTCGCCTGGCGCCAGGCGACGCCGCTGCAGGTCCTGACGGGCTCCAGCGAGGACGGCGCCATCGACGAGCACGGCGTCTCAGGCCCGCACGTGCTGCTGGACCCGTCCGACTCCGCCGCGCCGTGGAAGATGTGGTTCACCGCCCGCGGCGACTTCTTCTCGCAGGTCGGATACGCGACTTCGACGGACGGCAAGGCGTGGACCAAGTACGACTCGGCCGACGCCGGCACCCTGCCCGATGCCGCCCTCGCGGTTGGCCTGCCCGGCTCGCGCGACGCCTTCGCGGCGTCGAATCCGAGCGTGCTCAAGGATGGCGCGGTCTACAAGATGTGGTACGAGGGCGACGACTCCACCAAGCGCTCGATCGGGTACGCCACGTCGACGGACGGCAAGACCTGGAACAAGGGCGGCGCCGTGATCGTCGCAGGCTCGGGCAATACCGAGTTCGGCGTCTTCGCGCCGCACGTCTGGAAGGACGGAGCGACGTTCAGAATGGTCCTCGGCGCTCGCAAGAGCACCGGCAACGTCAACGACCCCGCGATCAAGACGCTGATCCTGGGGAGCGATTCGCCCAACGGCGTCACCGGTTGGAGCTCCCCGTCGGGCAACGTCGCCGTGCCCAACCCCAACACTTGGGCGTCGACGGACCTGAACTCGCCGTTCATCCTGTTCGACGCCGGCGGCGTCCGGAAGCTCTACTTCTCCGGCAGCTCAGTGTCCTCCGGCGACCCGCACACACGCATCGGGCTGACGAGCAGCAGCGGCGGCGGCGGCTGGCAGGAACATCCGAGCAACCCGATCCTCGACGTCGGCGCGGCCGGCCCGAAGTTCGACAGCCGGCAGGCGTCCGGATTGAGCGTCGTCGACGTGCGGCCGGCCGTCGCCGGTGAGTATGCCGGCGTCTACTGGGGCCGCGGCGGGACCGCCGCCCTGCGCAAGCCCCGGCTTGGCGCCGCGCAGTCCGAGGACGGCGTCGCCTGGAGCAAGCTCGCCGGACCGCAGACGGGCAACGACGCGCTGCTGGCGCTCGGCGCCAACAACGACTTCGACGAGAACGGCCAGCGCGATCCCTCCCTGTTGTACTCCCAGAACGGCTCGGGCGCCGACGACTGGTTCCTGTTCTTCACCGGTCTCGCAGCCGACGGGACCCGCCGAATCGGGTTCTCGGCGACGACGGAGACGGCCGTCACCCTGCTGCCCCAGCACGCGGCCTGGTCGAACCCGCCGGCGGCGGCGCAGTTCGGCCTCGGCACCACGTTCGACGACGGCGGCCTCGAGCACCCGTCGGCGATCGTCGACGGAGCGGCCTTCACGCTCTACTACGGCGCGATCGACGCGACCGGCGGCACGCGGACGATCGGCCGCGCCTCTGCCAACACGATCGCTCAGCTCCCCGCCGCGACCCGGGCTGCGGTGTCCTTCACCGGCACCGCGACGTGCGACCCCGGCGGGGCCAAGGACCCGGTCGTCTGGCGCCCGGCCGCGGCGACCTACCGGATGCTCTACGTCGGCCTGGCTCCCGGAGGCGTCGAGCGACTGTGCTTCGCGACGTCCACGGATGGGACGAGCTGGGCGCGCCAGGGCATCGTGCTCGACCAGTCACTGACGCCGTATGCGTTCGACGAGGCCGGTGTCAGCCCCAGCGGCGTGTTGCAGGACGCCTCGACGATCCAGGTCTTCACGACCGGCACCGACCGCACCGGGCGCACTCGCGGCGGGCGCGCGACCGCAAGCACCGTCACACCCGCCGGCAAGGCGCCGCGCGGCTCGGCGACCTACCAGATGGGCACCCGCACGCTCGCCCCGCGTGACTTCCGCTCGATCGCGCGGACCTCCAGTGACCAGGGTGTGCTGCTCGAGATGAGCGTGCTCCAGCCGTACTCCGTGGAGGAGCAGGAGGACATCTGGTCGGCGTTCTTCCCGGTCACGCGCCAGGGCGCGATTGAGGAGCTGAACTTCGACCTCGGGGTCCGCGGCGTGCGCTGGCGCGCGCGCCTGACGAACGCGCAGACTCCCGCGCCGTCGCTCGACAAGGTCCAGATCGACCACGCCGACATCTCGTTCGCCGCAGCAGGCTCGGCGAAGACCGTGGACATCGCGCCCCCGGACACGCTTGGCATCGTGGCCTGGAGCAGCCTCGTCGTCGATTCGACGATCTTCCAGCCGGTCGGCAGCGGGGCCGGCACCGGCACGGTCTCGGTGCTCTCGACGGGCGACCAGGTGCTCCTCGGTCCGACCGCGCTGACGTTCGCGGCCGACCAGACGATCCCGCTGACGATCAACGTGGCCGACCATCCGAAGCTGCGGGTCAAGCTCGACCTCGCCTCCGACCAGGCCGGACTGGCCTCGCCGCTGGTGCGCTCGATCAAGCTCTCCTACACCTCGACGCAGGCCACACCGACGCCGACGCCGACGCCCACACCGGTCCCGCCCCCGCCGCCCCCGCCGGCCGTGCTGACGCTCACCGCCGTCCCGGCGAAGGTCGTCTTCGGCAGGACGGCGGTCGTGAGCGGACGGCTCAGCGTGGGCGCGGCCGGCGTCGCCGGCAGGGTCGTGAAGGTGCTCGCGCAGCCGGTCGGCACGACGGCGCCGAAGCCGCTCGGCACGGCTACGACGGACCCGACGGGGGCCTACAAGCTGACCGTCAAGCCGAACCGGCACACCACGTACTCGGTGGCGACGCCCGGCGTGACCTCGCCGGCCGCGGTGACCGTCAAGGTGGCGCACCGGCTCAGCCTGCGGGTCAAGTTGTCCGGCCGCCGTGCGGCGTTCTCGGGCGCGCTCGGACCGAAGCACGCGCGCCGCTACGTGACCCTGCAGCGCAAGAGCGGTACGAAGTGGGTCAGGGTCGTGCGCGTGCGCACGACGCGGACCTCCACGTTCAGGATGTCGCGGACCCTCACCAAGGGCCGCCATCAGTTCCGGGTCGTCACGGTGGCCGACAAGCAGCACCTCGCGGGTCGCAGCGTCGTCAAGCGGGTCCGCGTCTCGTAACGCGCATACGCGCTCCCTACCGTGGCGGGGCGAACCATGGCCGTTCGCCTCGCCATCGTGCTCGCCTTGCTGGTGCTCGCCTTCCTCGGCAGCGAGCTCGTGATCCCGCGGGCCGCCGAGGACCGCGTTCGCGAGGAGCTCGCGCGCAACGGCGATGTGCGCAAGGTCAGGGTGAAGGCGTTCCCGGCCATCAAGCTGCTCTTCGGCCGCGCCGACCGCGTGGAGATCGAGCTCACGCGGATGAAGGCCGGCAGCGGTCGCCTGGCCGAACTGCTCGACCGCGCCGAGCGCACGGGGGAGCTGAGCGCGCGCGTGGACCTGCTCGAAGTCGGACCGCTGATGGTGCGCGACGCGTCCTTGACGATGCGCGACGACCTGCTGCGCGGGGAGGCGTCGCTCACGCGCGAGGACATCACGGCGGCGGTGCCGTTCGGCAACGTCGAGGTCACGCCGGTCGTCTCGCCGGAAGGGGAGCTCGTGCTGGAGACCAGCGCGCCCGTCTTCGGGACCCGGATCGCGGTCCGCGCGCGGGTCGGCGCGCGCGACGGCGCGATCGTCGCCGCCGCGGACGGGCTGCTCGGCGGCCTCGGGACGATCACCGTCTTCAATGACCCGCGGGTGCGGGTGGATGCCGTCGGCGCCCGCCCGAACGGCGACGGCTTCGTCGTGACGGCCGAGGGCCGGCTCGGCTGAGCGCTACTTCACGCGGATTTCTCCCTTGTCGTGCGGATTCGAGGAGAAAAACAGCCGGCCGGGTTGGGGGGTGGGGTGCCCTTGGTGGTGTCGTCTTCTGGAAGCGAAGGCGGTCAGCCAGCCCCAACAACGCAACAATTGTGCGCGGATCGATTTGTGTTGCTGCGAAGTTGGGGCTATGAGCGGCCTAACGCAGCAAGCGATTGAGAAACGCGCTCCATTGCTGCGTTGTTGGGGCTCGTCACACGTCGACCACGGCCTTGTCGATCCCGTCGCCGCAGGCCACGCGGTC
>Ga0136633_1000342_pt1 | contig 35457 bp, 35 predicted proteins | sample AntDrymeUQ832206_2_FD_105494 | JGI IMG/M metagenome (GOLD analysis project Ga0136633, IMG submission 105494) | Polar desert sand microbial communities from Dry Valleys, Antarctica - metaG UQ83 (22.06) | ecosystem: Environmental > Terrestrial > Soil > Desert | place: Antarctica: Dry Valley... | reverse complement strand
GGACGCCTCGAGCTGGTGCTCCTTGCCGTGCTGCTTGAGCCAGGCCGCCTTGTAGACCGCGTTCTTCACGACCTGGTAGTTGACCTCCATCTGCGCGATCTTGTGCGCCACCGCCTGGAAGTGCGCGATCGGCTTGCCGAACTGCTTGCGGTCCTTGGCGTAGGCGATCGTGGCGTCGATCGTCGACCGCATCCCGCCGACCGTGGCGGCCAGCATCACAGTGCGCTCCCAGTCGAAGCACTCGAAGGCGATCTGCCACAACGCCTTGCCGACCTCACCGAGCACCGCATCCGGCCCGACCCGGCACTCGTTGAAGTGAATCTCGGCCGTGGGCGAAGACCGGCAGCCCATCTTGTCCAGCTCGCGACCGACGACGAACCCCTCCGTCGTGGTCGGGACGATGAAAGCAGTCGGGCCCTCGGGGGCCTTGGCCAACACGGTGCACACGTCGGCGATCGGCCCGTTGGTGATGAAGATCTTGGTGCCGTTGATAACCCAGTCGTCGCCCTCACTGTCACTAACACGACAGGCCGTGGCCAGGATCCCGCCGGCATCGCTGCCGGCCTCCGGCTCGGTTGAGGCCCAGCAGCCGATCAGCTCACCGCTGGTGAGGCCGGGCAACCAGCGCTGCTTCTGCTCTTCGGTGCCGTGCAGCCAGATCGGCACTGAGCCGATCACCCAGTGCGCCCCCAGGGACAGTCCGAGCCCGCCGTCGCGGCCACCCTCGGCCAGGGCCTCGTTGACCAAGCAGCAGTCGATGATGCTGGCGCCCGAACCGCCGTACTCCTCAGGAATCGGCATGCCGGCGACGCCAGCAGCCGCCAGGGCTTTCCAGACCGCGGGATCCCAGGTGCCGTCCTTGTCGCGCTGCGCGGCTCCCGGTGCCACGACCTCGCGCCCCAGCTTCAGCATGCTGGCGTAGAGGGCCTGTTGCTCAGCAGTCAAGGAGAAGTCCACGCAGCGGATGCTAGGCCGTCAGCTCAAAGTCAGCGCAACCAGATCTCGACGGTGTTGTGCTGGGACAGCACGAGCTCCTGGCTGAGCCGGAAGCCCGCAGCCCGCAACTCGACCGCGACCTGGATAGCCACGAGACCCGGGTGGTAGTTCTCCACCGAACGTCCGCTGATCACCACGGTCACACCGAAGCCGGGCGCCTGGACGATCGTGCCCGGCAGCTGGTAGCCCAGCTGGTTGGCGTTGATGATCGGGTCGTCGCGGGCCACCAGCACGACCCGCCCGGCCACGGCAAGGTTGACCTGCCGCCGGGCCTCGTCGATGGGCAGCAGTGCCGGTCCGCCGAGTGCGCCTTCACAGTCACCAACGCCGCAACGCCGCGTTCACGGCCCGCCGAGCGACGTCGCGTCGGTCAAGAGCGAGGTCCACGAGTACGACGGCACCGGCCGCAGCGAGGTAGATCAGTGCCAGCACCCGGCTCAGGCTGAGCAGTGCCACGGCCGCCCCCAGCACGAGTGACCAGCGGCGGTTCCGCAACCGTTACTACGGAGGTAGGCGGCGCAGGTCCAGATGCTCGCGGCCGCAGCTGCAACGGCGAAGTGCAACTTGACCGCGAAGATCAGCACCCCGGGTAGGCAGGCCACCGCCGCGGCGATCACGAGGGCCTCGCTGCGGGTGCGACCGAGAGCTTGGACGAGCACGACCGCGCCGGCGAACAGCGCGAGGACAAAGACCAGCTGGACGGAGATCAGCAGGTTGGGGTCAGCGGTCAGTCGGGTCAGCGGCGCGGTGAGGGTCGGCACCAGGGCGCTGAGGAAGGGAAACTCCTGCCAGGCGTCGACGAGCGCGACCGGTCCGTTGCGCAGGCCGTTGTAGTAGACCTGGGCCTGCCTGGCGTAGAGGAAGTCGTCGACGTTGGAGAAGCCGTCGAGCAGAGCCGCTGCCCGTAGACCACCGACCACGCCAGCACCACGACCGCAGGCGCGGCGATGCGTCGGGCCAGGCTCACAGCCGGAGGCTAGTCGCCGATGCAATCCGTCCGACGGCTCAACCTGGTTCCCACGGTCATGACGATGCCGGCCAGGAGCAGCCAGCGACGACCGTCTCCACCTCGACCGGCGCCGGCTGGATCAGCTCGGCGGCCGGCGGCTCGTCAGCGAAAGCCACCCCAGGCTGAATGACCGAGGTACTTATCGCCACCAGCGTGGAGGCGAGCAACAGGGCCGGTCGGCGCAACCGCCCCGAACGGGAGCTCTCTTCACCAGCCCCCGCGCTCCTAGGCGATCTGGAGGGCAGTGCCCACAGTTCGACGCACCCTGGTGCCGACGGTCATGACGATGCCCGCCAGAACCAGCCAGGTCGCCAGCGTCACGTTCTCGGAGGAGTTCGCACCGGTGATCGGCAACGAGCCGCCGACGCTCAGGGTGGTGAAGTCGGCCACGATCGTGAACGGGTCGGTCGCTCGGGGGCTATCACCGGCTGCGGTGATCGCCACCACCGAGGCCTGGTAGTCGCCCACGTTAAGCCCGTTGAACACCGCCTGGCGCACGGTCGGGCCGAACATGCCACCGTTGCCACTGCCGCCGTTGCCATAGCCGACCGAGTAGCCGGTGATCGGCCCACTGCCCGTCGAAGCAGGTGCGGTCCAGCTGATCGTCACCTCACCCGGGCCGGTCTGGAACGCGCTGACATTGCGCGGCACGGACGCCGGCGTGCCGGCCGCCACAGGCGGCAGCACGGTCAGGGTCACCGCGGCCGACAACGGCGCCAGCGACAGCCTCGGCCGCACCCTGGCGGCCGGGCTGAGCAGCAGCTCCGCGCCCAGGTCGACGACCTCGACCGGAATCGCGAACAGCCCCTCCTCAGTCGGCGTGCCGCTGACGAACCCGTCCTCGTCCAGGCTCAGACCGTTCGGCAGCCTCGTACCCGGCGCGAGATCCCACGCGAAGAGACCGGTGCCCCCGTCAGCCTGCAACTGCTCCTCATAGGCCTGACCGACCGTCGCGTCCGGCAGCTCCACCGTCACCACATCCAGCGGCGCCAGCACGACCAGCTCGACCTCATTCGAGTAGAGCGTGGTAGCGGCACCACCCCCCACCGGGACGTATCCCAGCGCAGCGCGCAGCAACAGCCCATCGAGGTCGAGAGCGGCCGGGAAGTTGATCGAAGACACGAAACCGTCCGCGACATCGCCGCCGGTCAACGGCGTCGTCAGGTCGAACGGCATCCACACCTCGTTCTCGTCCAGGAACTCCCAACCCACCGAAGTGGGCACCGGCGCGCAGGTGAAGCGCACCTCGAACGACACCGGATCACCCACGCCGACCAGCAGGTCACTCGGCTGAGACGTGATCACCGGATCAGCCGCCGCAACAACCGTCACCACCGAACCCGCAGCGCCGCAGACGGTCGCGTCGCTGGTGGTGAAGAAGCCCGGGGGAACGGTGCTGAAGTCGAAGGTGAAGTTGTCGTACTTGGCCTGCCAGTAGTAGGTGCCCGGCGCGAGGGCCGGGGAGGTCGTCGTGAAGGTATTAGTCCCCGAGTTGGTGAAGGCCTCGAAGTCAACGTCTACGGTGCATGCCGCATCGCTGAACAGGTTGAGCACCACAGTGCTGATCAACGCCCCCGGCGGCACGGACAGACCCACGCTGTAGGTGCTGGTCTCTCCAGCCGTGATGAGGGGCTCGTCCACGCCCCCGGTGGCGATCAGGACCCGAGGCGCCACGAGGGGCTTCGGGCGGGGGGCGGGCAGCGGAGCGGCAGCGGGCCCAGCAGCCGGCGCCACCGCATCGGTGCTGACCGGCACATCGGTGCTGTCGGCCACGTCGGTGGTCTCAGCCACCGGCACGGGCAGCGAGAGCGCCTCCTCGACGGGAGCCACGATCTCGACCGGCGCCGCCTCCTCGGTGACGACGGCTGTCACGGGCTCCTCGACCGCAGCAGGAGGTGCCTCCACCACCGGCCCTGCGGCAACCGCCGCAGGCGGTGCCTCCTCGATCACGGCGGGCTCGACGGTGGTTTCCACCGCGGCCTGCGTCACATCGGTGGAGGGAGCTTCGTCAGCGAAAGCCACACCGGGCTGAATGACCGAGGTGCTCATCGCCACCAGCGTGGCCGCGAGCAGGAGGGCCGGACGGCGCAAGCGCGCTGGTCGGGAGAAAGAAGACACGAGGCGAATCCTTCAGGTGCGGCGACAAGGACAAGGTGCGACGGGACATTTACGCACACACCCGGACCGCCTGCGCACTTCAAGGCGAAAGTGGGGCCATCCGGCCTAAGATCATCCGTCGCTGGCCCGGTGGCGCCGGAGGTACTCCCGCGTCGCCATGGTGAGCAGGATCAGGGCCAACAGGCCGATCATGGCGATCGCGACGGGGATGACGATCGACGGTCGCTGATTCAGCGGCAGGGGCTTGGCCTTGACCGGCACGCCGCTGGACGAAGGCTGATCCGGGAAGCTGATCTGCCCCTCGGCCTTCCGCTCCAGCACGCCGCTCTTCATCGTGATCACGGCATGCCACGGCCCGCCGCGGGTCGCCTTGTCCAGCGGCACCGCCACCGGGACGGTGTCGCCGGGCTTCAACGTGGTCCCCAGCCGCGCGTCGAACGGTCCGGCCGAGAGCCCGCCTGGACCGTCGGTCAGCGCGAGGCTGCCGACCATGTCCAGGGCTCGCGCGCCGGTGTTGTGGACCTGGGCGAGAACCGCCGGCGTGCCGTCCGGGCCACGCACGCCCTGCAGGCTGTCGATGGTGAAGTCGCTCTTGGCGGCCCCGCCCGGGCCCACGTCGAGGTAGACCCGGATCCCGACCCGGCCGCGCGAGGAGACGCCGCCTTCCCCGTGGCCTGCTGTGATCATCTTCGGTTGGGCCAAACGTGTTCAGGGTTAGGCCAACCGGGACAGCGGGTGCCCGCTTTGCCATGCTGTGCCTATGAACCGACCGCTGGTCGTCAAGGTCACCGCCGGAGCGGACGCACCCGAGCGCTGCCTGCAGGCCCTCACGGTCTCGGCGGTGGCGGTGTCCGCCGGGGGCAGCGTCAGCCTCTGGCTCACCGGCGAGTCGGTATGGCTCGCGACGCCAGGCGGTGAGCTCGAGCTGGCGGAGTCACCGCCGGCATCAACCCTGCTGGCCGCGGTCCTCGCCGGCGGAGCCGTCACGGTCTGCACGCAGTGCGCGGCCCGTCGCGGTCTCACCCAGGCCGACCTGCTCGAGGGCGTGCAGATCTCGGGCGCCGCCTCCTTCGTCGCCGAAGCCTTGGACGAAGGCGTGCAGGCGCTGGTCTACTGACCGTTCCTGGGTCCTCTTGTCGGCCCCTTGCCCGTGTCCACCTGAGCCCCCTACGGTTTCTTACCGACTCTGGTAACTCTTCGTAGGAGCTGCCCAAGGCATCGGGCACCCGGCGCCGCACACCGTGACCTCCGACCTCGCGGCCGTGATCCACAGGGCAGGACGGGGGTCCACAGCCTTGCCAGCCGGCCCATCCGGTCACCAGGCTTGCCAGCAGGATCAGGTCCCGTGGGGAGCGGCGCCTTCGATGACATGGGGCTCGGCGCGTTCGAGGACATGGGACTCAGTGCGCTGGGAGCGAGGGTGCTCGGCATCGTGCTGCGGGACGAGGAGGTCACGGCCACGAGGCTCTGCGCCGAGACCGGCGCCAGCGCACCGGCGATGGGAATCGCGGTGGAGAGCCTGCTCAAGCAGGGACTGCTGGACCGCACCCGGGGCACCCGCCCGCTGGTGATCTTCATCCGCGACGGAGCCGAGGAGGCCCTCGCCGCTCTGCGCGCGGACGACGAGGCGCAGCGGTCCGCCCGTCGCGCGCAGGCAGATGCGGCCCTTGCAGCCGTCGCTGCGGCCGCGGCCCGGGCGCGGGACCGTAAGCGTCCATACGCGGAGCAGCGACGCCTGCTCGGACCGCGACGCGGTCGGACATCGCACCAGCAGGTCCTCACAGCCAGCGACCTCCTGTCCTGGAGCGTTGCGCGGTCCTGCCTCGGTTGCCCAGCCCAGCTGCTCGTGACCGATGGCGAGGACGTTCCCGAACTCGACGACGCCGCGCTCGCGGTCGTCGTCAGCCGGCAGCAGCCCGGCTCCGAGATCCGGATCAGCGGCGAGCTCCTGCCCCGCCTGTGGGTACTCGACGGCTCACATGCAGGGACGGCGAGTGGGACCCCGCTGGGCCATGAGGTCGGGTGGACGTGGGACGGCCGGCACGTGAGGGCCGCGGCGGAGCTGTTTGAGACCTGGTGGCGGAGGGCTCCTGCGGGAGGCGTCACACCGCACCCGCCTGCCCTGGCCGAACCAGAGTGGGAGGTCGACGAGTGGGACCCCGCCGACCTCAGTGGCTGAGCTCGAGGGGGGCCGGGGCGGACGGCTCCTCCGGCAGGGCGTTGAGCGGCGGCGTGACGAACTTGTAGCCGACGTGGCGCACGGTGCCGATCAGCGCCTCGTGCTCGACGCCCAGCTTGGCCCGCAGCCGCCGGACGTGGACGTCGACGGTGCGGGTGCCGCCGTAGTAGTCGTAGCCCCACACCTCCTGCAGCAGCTGGGCGCGGGTGAAGACCCGGCCCGGGTGCTGCGCGAGGTACTTGAGCAGCTCGAACTCCTTGAAGGTGAGCTCGAGAGCCCGGCCGCGCAGCTTGCAGGTGTAGGTGCCCTCGTCGATGGTCAGCTCGCCGGCGCGGACCACTCCGGGCTCGGCGGCAGCCGCGGCCGTGGCGCCGGCCGCCTTGCCGGTCGCGAGCCGCAGCCGGGCGTCGACCTCGGCCGGGCCAGCGGTGTCGAGGACCACGTCGTCGACCCCCCAGTCCGCGGTCAGCGCGACCAGCCCGCCCTCGGTGAGGACCACGATGACGGGTGCGCTGACTCCCGTCGTACGCAGGAGACGGCACAGCGATCGTGCCTGGATCAGGTCGCGGCGGGCGTCGACGAAGATCGCCGCGGGTGGGCTGCCGGCCGCCTCGTCGAGCAGCGCGGAGACCTCAAGCGGCGCCACCTTGACGGTGTGCGCCAGCAGGCTGAGCGCGGGCAGGACCTCCGCCGAGGGCGTCAGGGCGTTGGTGAGAAGGAGCAACGTTGGCATGCGGACCTCCCAGGTAAACGTGCGGGGAAGGCGCCGTTGCCTCACGTGCAAGGGGCCAGCCTACCCGCCGCGGGGCAGACTGTGGCGATGCCTGTCCTGCGCTACTTCGCCGCCGTCCGGGCCGCCGCCTCGATCGGCGAGGAGGTGGTCGAGGCGGCCACGCTGGCCGACGCGCTGTCCAGCGCCCGCGGTCGGCATGACGCCCGCTTCAGCCAGGTGTTGGAGGTGTGCAGCTTCCTCGTCGACGAGGCACCGGTCGGGACCCGCGACCACGCCACGATCGAGCTCACTGCGGACAGCATCGTGGACTGCCTCCCACCGTTCGCCGGCGGATAGGTCTCAGCCGCCGGCGATGGGACATACTCCGCCCATGGTCGCGGTTGCGGGCGGTGTCCCGACACAGGCAGATGTCGACACAGTCGTGCGCGGAGCCACGTTCCAACGCATGGCATCCGCGAACAGCACCTTCCTCTCGGCTCACGAGGAGGCGCTCGAGTACTACCGCCGAATCTGGGTCAGCGACCCGTTGAACAACTGGTCCCGCCGGTGGGAGTACCCCTACATCTACGAGAGCTTGCGAGACCACATAACCGGCTCGGCCACTGTGCTCGACGCGGGGGCCGGTACGACCTTCTTCCCGTTTTTCGTGGCGTCACAGCTGCCGCAGGTGCAGATCACGGCGGTGGATTACGACCCCATGATGGCGGCGGTGTACGACGCGGCCGCTGATCCCCTTGTGGAGTTCGTTGAAGGCGACATCACGAAACTGCCGTTCCGCGACGCCCATTTCGACGGCGCGTACTCGGTGTCGGTGCTCGAGCACATTGCGGAGCGCCGTCACGTCCTCGCCGAGTTGGCTCGTGTCCTCAAGCCTGGCGCTCCGCTCGTCTTCACGATGGACATCTCGCTCGACGGCCGAGATGACGTTCCGGTCGCTGAGGCCACCGAGCTGCTGCGGCTGGCTGAGGAGTACTTCGAGGCGGTAGATGTTCCGCCGTTGGAGGAGGCTCTTCGGCATCCCGACGCCCTCCTCACGACGCGCGTGGACCCCGCTCTGCTCCCATGGCGCTGGACGTGGCGCGGGCGCCTTCGGAAAGCTGCGTCGGCGCGTCGGCTGCCATGGAAGCTGACGCCTCCGATAGCCGTCTATGGCTGCGTCTGGCGGCGGCGATAGGCGGGGGTACGGCGGTGGCGCCGCGTCCGCCACTGCTCGGCCAAGGGCTGGCTGGGCTCCTGCTGGCCTTCGTGCTGTACGGCCTCGAGATGCTCGGGCAGTGGCCCTTGCTGATCGGCGTCGTCGCGGTGCAGGCCCTGCTGGTGCTGGGAATCCTGGCGCTCCTTGACGCCCCGGCAGCCGGCGGCATCTTCTACCTCGGCGTCGGTGCCGGGCTGGCGGCCGACGTGGTGGTCCTCGCCGACGAGGGTCGCGTGGACGGGCTGCCGGCCGTGGTCGCGCTGACACTGGTCGCCGGCCTGCTGCACCAGCTGATGCGCCGAGACCGGCAGCGGGTGGTCGAGTCACTGGCCGCCACGATGGTCGTCGTCTCCCTCGTCTGCATGACCGCGGTGCTGGCCGCATCGTCGGAACACGGCTCATGGCCGCTGCGGATCGCCCTGGCAGCGGCAGGTGCGACCCTGCTAGCCGGCCGGGTCGGTGACCGCTTCCTGCCTGGCCCAGCGATCGCGCTCGCCGCCACCCGTCGGTGGCCGGGGCTCGGCCTGGCGCTGCTCGCGGGGCTCGGCGCCGCCGTGCTCGTGGGCAGGGGCAACGTGGAGTCCTCGCAGGCCGCGCTGATCGGGCTGGTCGCCGTCTCGGTCGTCGCCGGCATCGACCTGGCCCTCGACCTCGCCGCCACCGAGCTGACCCCGTCGCACGACGATGCCCGCCGGGTTGCCGCGCTGCGCCCGGTCGCGGTGCTGCTGCCCTTCGCCGCGCTCGCACCGATCGTGCTGCTGGTCATGCGGCTGCTGAAGGACACCTGAGTGCGCAAGCTCCAGTGGTCGGTGGCCGTTCTCGTGCTGCTGCTCATCGTCGGCGACCGGGTCGGGGTGATGGTCGCCGGTAACGTGATCGCGACGCGGTTGCAGGCCACCGGGTCGCTGACCTCCAAGCCATCGGTCGCGATCCGCGGCTACCCGTTCGTGACGCAGGCACTGTCCGGCAGGTACGGCCGGATCGACGTGACCGCCGACGACGTCGAGCGGCGCAGCGTGCGGTTCGAACGGCTCGACCTCACCTTGTCGGGCGCCAGAATCGAGCTCCGTGACGCCCTCAGTGGCGAGGTCAGCGGGGTGCCGGTCGAGGGGCTGACCGCCTCGGCGCTCATCTCCTTCGCCGACATCGCGAAGCGCAGCAAGCTGCGTGGCGTCACGGTCGAGCGGGCCGGCCGGGAGCTGCTGCTCACCGGGTTCCTGACGGTGCTGGGTGAGCGGATCACCGTGCGCGCACTGCTTTTGGTGCGGCTCGAGGGCGCACGGCTCACCCTGTCTCCACACTCGGTCGACGTGGAGCCCGACCCCACCCCCGAGACACTGACGGTGGTCGCTCCCCTCCTCCAGCTGCGGATCGACGTCGGGACCCTGCCCTACGGCCTGCGGCTGACCGGGCGCGAGCTGACCGACGAGGGCATCATGCTCAACGCCAAGACCGGTCCGACGATCCTGCAGCGCCGTTGACGCGCTGAGGGAGTGAAGCCGGCGATTCGCGCGTTGCACCGCACATGACCGGTTGGTGGGTGCTACTCGTGGTGCTCGCGGTGACCGCTGTCCTGGCTCTGCTTCACCGTCGGTACGACGGGCGCCTCCGGGCCCGCCGACCCGGCGCGGACCTGCGCCCGTTGCTCGAGCGCAGCGGTGAGCTGGCCACCCTCGTGCAGTTCAGCTCGGCCTTCTGCGCACCGTGCCGCGCAACCCGCAGCGTGCTTGCCCGGGCCGCCGACCAGGTGCCCGGGGTGCTGCACCTGGAGATCGACGCCGAGGACAACCTCGACCTGGTGCGTCGGCTCGGGATCGTGAAGACGCCGACCACCCTCGTCCTGGACGCGCAGGGCCGGGAGGTCGTGCGGGCCAGCGGGCAGCCCCGGCTGGCCGACGTCCTGGCCGCGGTCGGACAGGCAGTACGCTGATGAGCATGCAGCCCGTACTGGTCAGGCGGAGGTCGATCGACCTCTGCCGTGCCCAGAGCTGCCTGTGTCGCCTCGCCGGGAACTGAGCCAACCCCGTCCGAGCCACACCCCCTGAAGGACCTCCCCCATGATCGACCCACGTGGACCACGCTTCGTGGCCTGGATCACCGCTGCCGTCCTGGCCGTCGCCCTGCTGCTGAGCAACCGCGCAGCCGGATTCGTCCTGGTCGGCCAGGCACTGGTGTTCGCCCTCGGCAGCCGCGGCTGGTCGCCGTACCAGCTGGTGTTTCGTCGCCTGATCCGTCCCCAGCTCGCGCCGCCGGACGAGCTCGAGACCGAGGCCCCTACCCGGTTCGCGCAGCTCGTCGGGCTCGCGTTTGCCGTGGGTGGGGCCATCAGCTTCCTGACCGGCGCCGCCACCGCCGGGATCGTCTTCACCGGACTCGCCCTCGTGGCAGCCCTGCTCAACGCCGCGATCGGGCTGTGCCTCGGTTGCGAGCTGTACCTCGTCATGAACCGCCTGAAGCCAACTAGAGGAGCAACCGCATGAGCCGCGCAGACGCACTCGTCGACGCTGACTGGGCCGAGGCCCACCTGTCCGACCCCAAGGTGGTTCTCGTCGAGGTGGACGAGGACGTCTCCGCCTACGACGGCGGCCACATCAAGGGCGCTGTCCGCCTCGACTGGAAGACCGAGTTGCAGGACCAGGTCCGCCGCGACTTTGTCAGCAAGGAGCAGTTCGAAGAGCTGCTGAGCCAGAAGGGCATCAGCAACGACGACACCGTCGTGCTGTACGGCGGCAACAACAACTGGTTCGCGGCCTACGCCTACTGGTACTTCACGCTCTACGGCCATGCCGACGTGAAGCTGCTCGACGGCGGGCGCAAGAAGTGGGAGCTGGACGGCCGCGAGCTCACGGGCGACGTCGAGCCGCGCGACAAGACGTCGTACGAGGCCACCGAGCAGGACCTGTCGATTCGCGCCTTCCGGGACGAGGCCGTCGCCGCGATCGGCAACAAGAACCTGGTCGACGTGCGCAGCCCCGATGAGTTCAGCGGCAAGCTGCTCGCCCCCGCGCACCTGCCGCAGGAGCAGAGTCAGCGGGCCGGCCACATCCCGACCGCGATCAGCGTCCCGTGGAGCAAGGCGGCCAACGACGACGGCACCTTCCGCAGCGACTCCGAGCTCGCCGAGCTGTATGCCGAGGCCGGCCTCGACCTGTCGAAGGAGACCATCGCCTACTGCCGGATCGGCGAGCGCTCATCCCACACGTGGTTCGCGCTGCGTGAGCTGCTCGGCCACCAGAACGTCAAGAACTACGACGGCTCCTGGACTGAGTACGGCAGCCTGGTCGGCGTGCCGATCGAGAAGGACGTCTGACATGTGCGGCGCCCCCGTGCAGACCCTCGACCTGGAAGGCATTGACGTGGCCAAGGAATCGATCGTGCAGGGGACGGTGGTGCGTTCCAGCTCGCCGGTCGGGGGCGCCTACGTGCGGTTGCTAGACAGCACGGGCGAGTTCACCGCGGAGGTGCAGACCTCGGCCAGCGGTGCGTTCCGGTTCTTCGCGGCTCCCGGTGAATGGACCCTGCGGGTGCTGACGCCCGGCGGCGGCTCGACCGATGCTGCCGCAACAGCCACGCTGGGCGAAGTCGCCGAGCTGACCGTCGAGGTCTGACCCGAGGTCTGACCCCCTGCCGAGTTGTCCGAACCTCACGTTGCTCAGGCCACGCCCGCTTCGGACAACTCGGTAGCGTTCGGGCGTGCCCACCCCGGAAGTCCGCCGCCACCTGTCGGCGCGCGACATCGACGACGTGCGCGCGCTGGTCGACGCGGCGCACGCCAGCGACGCGACGTCCCCGCTGTCCGACCACGTGATGCTGCACCTGCCCGGGGGCGGCGACGCGGACGTGCGGCACCTGCTCGTCCGCACCGGGCAGCTGGTCGGCTACGCCCACCTCGACGTCACCGACCAGGTGACCGGCTCGTCCGCCGAGCTCGTGGTGCATCCCTCGGCGCGCGGCCAGGGCATCGGCCGGGCCCTGGTCGAGGAGCTGCTCCGGCAGACCCCGGACGGCCGGCTGCGGCTGTGGGCGCACGGCAAGACCCCAGCTGCCGAACGCCTTGCGACAGCCCTGGGCTTCACCCAGCTCCGGTCGCTGTGGCAGATGCGAATGCCGCTGACCTCGGCCCTGCCGGTGGTGGACCTGCCCGACGGCATGACCGTCCGCACCTTCGTCGTCGGCCAGGACGAGAAGGACTGGACCGAGCTCAACAACCGCGCGTTCGCCGACCACCCGGACCAGGGCGGCTGGAGCCTGCGGGAGATCGAGGTCCGCGAGGCCGAGCCGTGGTTCGACCCGGCTGGCTTCTTCCTGGCCTACCGCGACGACCGGTTGGTGGGCTTCCACTGGACGAAGGTGCACGGCGATCCCGCGACCCACCTGCGCCACTCCCACGAAGGAACGGACGAGCACCAGCACGAGCACCACCCGGTTGGCGAGGTCTACGTGATCGGCATCGACCCCGCCGAGCAGGGCCGCGGTCTGGGGCCGCTGCTCACCACGATCGGCCTGCGGCACCTGCAGTCGCGGGGGCTGCCCGAGGTGATCCTCTACGTCGACGAGGGCAACACCAACGCGGTGCGGATCTACGAGCGGCTGGGCTTCTCGCGTGCCAGCACTGACGTCTGCTTCCACCGCCAGCTCGCATAAAGACCCAGCAGGGGTACGGCGGAAGCGACCGCAAAGACCACGGCGATGGCGCCGTTCTCGCCCAGGCCGGTGCGGTCCAGCAGGGACAGCCCGAGCCCGACGGCGCCGCCGACGGCCCAGGACAGCTGGAGCGAGGTCTCCGATCGCGCGAACGCTCCGCCGTACTGGAAGGAGGGGACGTGGGTCTGGAGGGCGGCGTCGAGGGCGTACTTGCCGAGCGAGGCGCCGAAGCCGACCGCGCCGACGGCGAGGACGCGGAACAACACCTCGCCGGTGATCGCGGCGAGCAGGCAGGCCACCAGTGGCGCGACCAACGCGATCGCCGTGATGCGGGTGATGCGGTCGGCGGGCAGTCGGCTGGCCAGGCCGGTGCCGACCAGGCCACCGATGACCGCTGCACCCAGGACCAGGGCGATCACCAGCCCTGAGGTGTGGTGGGCCTTGAGCAAGATGGCCAGGCCCAGGGTCAGCAGGCCGCCGATGCAGCGCAGCGCCATGGTGCCGGTCAGGGCCCGCTTGATGGCGTCATGCGCAGCCCTGATCCGATAGGTCGGGGCCTCCTGCTGCTCCTTCGGCGGCGCGTCGTCGACGTGCGACGGCAGCCGGAGCGAGGTGAAGGCGGCGATGAGGAAGAGCACGGCAGCGACCCGGAGGACCCATGGCGTGCCGATGGTCTGCGAGATGCCGACAGCGACCGCTGCGGCGATGCCACCGCTGGCCAGCGACGCGACGTTGAGCCGGGCGTTGGAGGCAACCAGGCCGAGGGCCGGGGGACGCACCCGGACGACAGCGGCCTGTCGCGCCACGCCATAGGCCCGCTGGCCGATCAGGATCAGCAGCGCCTGCGGATAGAGCGCGAGGCTCGCCAACGAACCCGCGAGGGTCCACGCGACCAGGCCCCGCCCACCGGTTGTGATGGCGAGGACGTTGCGCCGGCCGTGCGGGAACCGGTCGAGCAGCGGTCCAGCGACGGGGATCAGCAGAGAAAACGGCAGCAAGGTCAGCAGCAGGTAGAGCGCGATCTTGCCGCGGGCGGCCTCCGCGGAGACCTGGAAGAACGCGGTGTTGGCCAGCGAGACCGCGACCATCGCATCGCCGGCGGCCTGCAGGGCGTGCGTCTCGAGCAGCGCAGCCAGCCCAGACCGGTCGGCGCCGTCGGCCCGCACCGCCCGCTTCAATCGGGTCAGCCCGGCAGGCACCGCTGCTGTCACTCGGCTGACGGCTCGCTGCATGAGGTCATCGTTCCATCGGTGGCTTGACCTGGTGGAATAGCGACGCTAACTTAACGGCGTTATCTTCGCTTGGGGGTTCCGTGCTCACTCGTCTCGCGCCGGTCCTGGTAGCCCGCCGCCGGCTCGTCCTCGTCCTCGCGCTGGTGTTCCTGGCCATCGCCGGCGGGGTGGGCGGCGGGGTCGCCAAGGAGCTGTCGGCGGGCGGCTTCTCCGATCCGAAGGTCGAGTCGCAGCGGGCTGCTGCCGCGCTCGACACGACGTTCCACACCGGCGCCTCGAACTTCCTGTTCCTCGTCACCACGCCCTCGGGGGTTGACCAGGCGACGGCTCCGGGGGTGGCGCTGACCCAGCGGTTGGCAGCCGAACCCGGCGTCACCGGCGTCGTGTCCTACTGGACCGCGGGCCGGCAGGTGACGCTCCGATCGAAAGACGGCACCCAGGCGCTGGTGCTCGCCCGGCTCATCGGCTCGCAGGACGACTCCGTCAAGAAGGCCAAGGCCCTGGGCAAGGAGTACGACGGGCAGTTCCAGGGGCTGACCGTCGCCAGCGGCGGCGAGTTCGCCGTCTACGCCGAGGTCGGGGACACGATCGAACGCGACGTGATCCGGGCCGAGTCGATCGCCATCCCCATCACCGCGGTGCTGCTGGTGCTGGTGTTCGGCTCGCTCATCGCCGCCTCGCTGCCCCTGCTGGTCGGCGTGCTGTCCATCCTCGGCACCTTCCTCGCCCTGCACGTCCTGGTCGGCTTCACCGAGGTCAGCGTTTACTCGGTCAACCTGGCCACCTCGATGGGCCTAGGTCTGGGCATCGACTACTCGCTGTTTCTCGTCAGCCGCTTCCGTGAGGAACTGCGCCGTGGCCGGGAGGTGCCCGACGCCGTGCGCGAGACCATGCGCACGGCCGGCCGCACCGTCTTGTTCTCCGCCGTCACCGTCGGGCTGAGCCTCGGCGCGCTGATGGTGTTCCCACTGTTCTTCCTCAAGTCCTTCGCCTACGCCGGCATCTTTGCCGTGCTGTTCGCGCTGATCGGCGCCCTCGTCGTCTTGCCCGCTGCGCTCGCGGCCCTGGGGCACCGGGTCAACTCGCTCGATTTGCGCAAGCCGGTTCGGCGCGCGCTGCGGATGCAGCCACCTCGGGTCAAGGAGCTCGACGAGGGCTTCTGGCACCGCGTCGCTGTCACCGTCATGAAGCGCCCGGTCGGTGTCGGCACCGCCGTCGTGCTGCTGCTGCTCCTGCTCGGGCTGCCGTTCCGCAACGTCGTGTTCGGGCTGCCCGACGACCGGGTGCTCCCGGCACATGCGCAAGCCCACCAGGTGGCCCAAGTTCTGCGCTCGGACTTCCCGGGCCGGGAGGCCTTTGCCCTGCCCGTCATCGTGTTTGAGCAGCTGCCGGACGGGTCCTACCCGGCCGCGCTGTCGAAGGTCGACGGGGTGGAGCGGGTCGACGCGTTCGAGGGCAGGTACGTGCAGGGAGCCCGGGTGGCGCCGGGTGACCCGAGCTTCCGGGTGGCCGGCGCGGAGCGGCTGTCGGTCGTGCCAGCGGTGGAGTCGATCGGGCCGTCGGGCGAACGGCTGGCGCGGGACCTGCGCGCCGTACCGGCTCCGGCTGGGGCCTTGATCGGTGGTCAGGCCGCAGACCTGCTCGACACCAAGGCCTCGCTCGGGTCCAAGCTCCCCCTTGCCCTGGGGCTGGTGCTCGCCGCGACCTTCGTGCTGCTGTTCCTGTTCACCGGATCGGTGATCATCCCCCTGAAGGCGCTCGTGCTCAACGTGCTGTCGCTGTCGGCGACGTTCGGCATGATGGTGTGGGTGTTCCAGGAGGGGCACCTGACCCAGTTCCTCGGCAACCCGGTGGTGACGGGGACCCTCGACACGACGATGCCGATCCTGATGTTCTGCGTCCTGTTCGGGCTGTCGATGGACTACGAGGTCTTCCTGCTCTCGCGGATCAAGGAGGAGTGGGAAGCGACCGGGGACAACGCCAGGGCGGTGGCCGTGGGGCTGGAGCGGACCGGCTCACTCGTCACTGCTGCGGCTGGGCTGCTGGCCCTGGTGTTCCTGGCCTTCGCGAGCTCCGACATCGCGTTCATCAAGCTGCTCGGCCTGGGCACTGCGCTGGCCGTGGTGGTCGACGCGACGCTGGTGCGCGGTGCGCTGGTGCCGGCCTTCATGCGGCTGATGGGCGACCGCAACTGGTGGGCACCCAAGCCGCTGCGGGCCGTGCACCGGCGCTTTGGCCTGGCCGAGGCTGCGCCGGAGCCTTTCGAGCGGGAGCTCGTGGATGCGTGAGCGCTCGCCACGGGGGCAGGGCGCGGCCCTGCGTGGCGAGGTCCTGAGCGCCGCCATGGACCTGCTGCGGGAGACCGGCTCCGAGGAGTCGGTGTCCCTGCGGGCCGTGGCGGCTCGGGTCGGCGTGTCCGTGCCCTCGATCTACCTGCACTTCGCCGACAAGCAGGCGCTGCTCGATGCTGTCTGCGCGGAGGTGTTCGACGCGCTGCACGTGCGCATGAAGGAGGCTTCCGCCGACGCACCCGACGCCTGGCAGGGCCTGCGCCGACAAGGGGTGGCCTACGTGCACTTCGCGCTGGCCAACCCTGAGCACTACCGGATCGTGATGATGGGTCGGGCCACTTCTCTGTCGCCGGCTGACGAGATCGCGTCGGGGGCCTTTGCCCATCTGCTCGACACAGTTTCTCGCTGTGTCGCGCTGGGGGTCCTCGAGGGCGATCCGGTCCAGCTCGGGCTGCAGCTGTGGGCTGCCGCTCACGGGATCGCGGCGCTTCTCATCGCCAAGCCGATGTTTCCCTGGCCGCCGGTCGAAGAGCTGATCGACAACACCATCTGCGCGGCCGGGCTCGGCCTGGCGGCGAAAGCGCGGATCCCCGAGGACGAGCTTCCCGCGGACGTCGTCGTCGAGCGACTCAACCGCCTCCGCCTCCACTGAGCTGGCGCCCCCCCACCCCACCATCTCGAGTTGTCCGAACCCCCTGTCGCCGAGGCCACGCGGGGCTCGGACAACATGGTGCGCGAGCGCCTTCCGCCGTACAGGCCACCCTCCCTCTTGCGGGTTGTCCGAACCCCCTGTCGCCAGGGCCACGCGGCGTTCGGACAAGTGCGGGTAGGAGTGAGTGGGGCTGGCTAGCCTGCGGACATGGCTCGGGTGATCGTGGTGTCGGGGACGGTCGGCGCCGGCAAGACGACGACGGCTGGCGCCTTGCGTCACCTCCTTGCCTCGCACGGCAACGTCTGTGCCGATATCGATCTCGATGCTCTCTGCCAGCTCAGCCCGACCCCGGCGCATGACCCGTTTAACAACCGGCTCGGGCTGGCCAACCTGGCCGCGGTCTGGCCCAACTACGTCGCGGCCGGCGCCACCCATCTCGTCCTTGCCCGGGTCGTGGAGGACCCGGCGGATCGAGCTCGCTACGCCGGAGCCCTGCCCGGCTGCGAGCTGCGGATCGTGCGGATCGAGGCGGCTGCTGAGACGAGAGCGCGGCGCCTGACTGCACGTGAGGAAGGGGCGGCGTCCAGGGAGTGGCACCTGGCCCGCAGCGATGTCCTCGCCGATCGCCTGCAGGAGCTCGACCTCGATGACTTGGTGATCAGCAACGAGGGCCGTCCCATCGAGGACGTCGCCGCCGAGATCCTCGAGCGCCTCGGCTGGTGACGCAGCGTCAGCCTTCCGCCGTACAGCGGTAAGGGTGTGGCTGGACGGGTCTGTCGTGGCTAGCGTGCTGTTGTGCAGATCCGTCGCTGGGAAGGCGCGGGTGCCGTGTCGGTGGCCGAGGTCAACCGCTGGCACCCGTTGCTGGGCGATGAGCGGATCTACGGCGACCGGCCGGAGAGCGGGCACTGGGGGTTCGAGGCCGTCGTGGGCGATCAGGTCGTCGGCAGCGCTTCGGCGTACTGCTTCGACGGCTACCTCGGGCCGGTCCGGCTGGTCGTCGACCCGCGGCACCGCCGGCAGGGCTTCGGGGCGGCGTTGCTCGAGGCGACGCTGACGGCGGTGCCCGACGTGCAGGTGGTGCGGGTGGTGCGGGCCTCGCGCGAGGCGGTCGAGCCGCTGACCCGGCGCGGTTTCACACCCGCCGTGACCGATGACGAGCTGTACCTGCACGACGTCACTCAGGCGCCACCGCCCGGGCCGGAGTTCCTCGTCTGCCAGAGCGTGCCGGAGGAGCACCGCGATCGGGTGGCCGAGCTGACTGAGCAGTACAACCGGGCCACCGACATGCCGGGGTTCGAGCCGTTCGCCCCAGTGCGCGAAGGCTTCCTGGTCCTCGGGCTGAAGGCCGGGCGGGTCTGGGGAGCAGCGACTGCGGTCGACGCGTGCGCCGATGGGTGGGGCGTGTCCGAACGCCTGCTGGTCGACGAGGCCATGCGCGGTCGTGGACTGGGTCTCGCCCTGAAGCTGGCGCAGCGGGGGGCCGCCCGCCAGCAGGGCTGGCGACGACTGCTGGTCATGGCAACCGGAGCGGGGCACCCGGCGGCCCGCGCCAACGCCAGGGCCGGGGGGCGACTGGTGACGGCGCCGACCTGGACCCGTACGTAGGGCCATGAACGGAATCCGCATGGGTGCTCTCGTGTTGAGGAGCACCCATGCGGATTCCGTTCATGCAGGGGGTTAGGCCGCGTGCGGCAGGGCCTTGCTGGCAGCGCTTGCCGCCGAGTGAGCCTGCTTGCTCGCGGCCTGCTGAGCCTTGGCGACCTTCTTGCCGGCGCGGCGTGATACCCGAGCAGCGGCGTGCGGGATCGACTCGCGGCCGCCGGTGTCGGCTACCGCGATCAGCAACCCGCCGAGCATCCCGAGGTTCTTGAGGAAGTGGATCTGCTGCTGCTTCTTGACCGCCTTGTCCTTCTCGGTCCAGAACGGGTGGCCGACATAGGTGGTCGGGACCAGTGACCCTGCTAGCACCAGGCAGGACAGCCGCGGCAGCCGGTTGGTGGCGAGCATCAGGCCGGCGATGAGGTCCGCGGCGGCGTTGGCGCGCACCAGCTGCTCGGGGGAGGACAAACCGGCGTTGCGCACCAACTCGACCCGCGGGCCGGGGTTGCGCAGCGCATCGACTCCACCGGCTATGAACATGCTGGCCAGCAGCGGACGGGCGAGTCGTCTCACGTTTCCTCCAGAGTCAGGGGTGAACTACCCCGCTGCCGACTCTCTCACCCGTTCCGGCGGTGGTGCGTCGGCGGTGGTCCCGGGCAGGGTGCGGTGGGCGCGCTCCTCGAGCAGGCCGTAGGTCGCGGCCAGCCCGCCCCAGAGCAGGAGCAGCGTCGCCAGCGAGAGCACGCGGAAGTTCCATACCAGGCTCACCGGAGCAGTGATCTCATCGGTGTTGTCCGGGAGCACGAAGGTCAGCGCGACGGTCGCGATCAAGGCCGCTGCGACCGCGAGGTGCCGGGTCGAGGGACTGCGCTCTCGCAGCCGTCGGGCCAACAAGCCGGCGGCAACCGCCCCGACCAGCCCGATGACCAGGGTCACGGTCCACAGATGACTGCGGCCCTCGATGGTCGCACTGTCACCGACGCCTGGCGGGTTGGCCGGGTAGCGCAGGAACGGGACGAGCGAGAGGGCAAAGAAGGCGCCGGCACCAAGCCTGATGGCCGCGCCCCAGGGGTTCTCCCCATCCTCACGCACCAGGCGGTGCACCACCGCGAACAGGATGCCCAGCGCGATGCCGACGAGCAGCGTCGCGCCGAGGAAGCCCAGGTGCTGAGTGTTGCGGGTGAAGGTCTCCACCGAATGCTCGCCCAGCGCCTTCTGACGGGCAGCTTCGAGGTCGACGGCGTGGTCCATGAGGGGGGTGGCCAGCAGGTAGCCGAAAGCGCCGGCCAAAAGGCCGCCGACCGCCCCTGCCAGGATCCCCCGTCTGAGGGAGGTCAGCACGAGCTAGTGGCAGGGAGCGCCGAGCAGGTGGCGCCCGTCGTGCGCCAGCTCATGCAGGTAGTTGGCGCTGGCCGCGACCTGGCCCATCGCTGGCGAGAGCAGCTGCCCTTGGTCGAGGAAAACGGCGTACAGGATGAAGAGGGCGAAGACGATGGCGATGCCGGTGACGGCTGCGGCCAGGCCCTGCCGGGTCGCTGCCTGGTCGGCGGTGATGCTGATGCTGCTCATGTGGTGCCTCCTCCGGGGTTTCCACGCCCCACTCGGACTGGCTGCAGTCTCTGACTCGGAGCCCCTGGGGGTTCCTCACAGTGGCGGGACCGTCCCGGGTTTGCACCGGGTTCCTGCATCTGGTCTGCCGACTGTAGCCCCCCTACAGTCAGGGCCATGGACTTCCCTCTCGACGGCTGGGACCACATCCGGTTCGTGGTCGGCAACGCGCGCCAGTCGGCGCACTTCTACGCCTCTACCTTCGGTATGCGGGTGGTTGCCTACCGCGGGCCGGAGACCGGCAGCCGGCAGCTCGCGGAGTACGTCCTGGAGAGCGGCGGCGCCCGCTTCGTGCTCACCTCGCCGGTCGAAGCAGGAACCCCCGAGGGAGAGCACCACGCCCGCCACGGCGACGGCATCGTGGACATCGCGCTGAAGGTCAGCGACGTGGAGCTGGCCTACGCACTGTCCGTCGAGCGGGGCGCGACCGGCCTGATGCCGCCCACCGTGACCGAGGACGAGCACGGCAAGGTCGTGCTGGCGGCGATCCAGACCTACGGCGAGCCCCGCCACACCTTCGTGCAGCGGGGGGACTACAGCGGCCCCTTCCTCCCGGGCTTCGAGGCACGCGAGTCGCTGGTGCCGCCGCCGGACAAGCGCTTCTTCCAGGCCATCGACCACGTGGTCGGCAATGTCGAGCTCGGCAAGATGGATACCTGGGTCGACTTCTACAAGCAGGTCATGGGCTTCGTGAACATGAAGGAGTTCATCGGCGACGACATCGCCACCGAGTACTCCGCCCTGATGAGCAAGGTCGTCAGCGACGGCTCGTTCAAGGTGAAGTTCCCGCTCAACGAGCCGGCCGTCGGCAAGCGCAAGTCTCAGATCGACGAATACCTCGAGGCCTACACCGGCCCGGGCGTCCAGCACATCGCACTTGCCACCAACGACATCGTCCGGGCAGTCCGCGAGATGCGGTCCCGCGGGATCGAGTTCCTCGAGACCCCGGACAGCTACTACGACGAGCTCGGCAACTGGGTCGGCGAGACGCGGGTGCCGCTGGACGAGCTGCGCGAGCTGCGGATCCTGGCCGACCGCGACGAGGACGGCTATCTGCTGCAGATCTTCACCAAGCCGGTGCAGGACCGGCCGACGGTGTTCTTCGAGCTGATCGAGCGGCACGGCTCGCTCGGGTTCGGCAAGGGCAACTTCAAGGCGCTGTTCGAGGCGATCGAGCGCGAGCAAGCCAAGCGGGGGAACCTCTAGTGCCGCACTACCGGTCGGTCGGGGAGGTCCCTCGCAAGCGGCACACCCAGTTCCGCCAGCCCGACGGCCGGCTCTACGCAGAGGAGCTGATGGGCGAGGAGGGATTTTCCTCCGACAGCGCTCTGCTCTACCACCGGGAGATGCCGACGCGGATCATTCGCGCCGAGTCTGCGGGCGAGGACACGGCCGGGTTGGCACCGCAAAACCCCTTGCTGCCCAGGCATTTCCGTCCTCAGGACCTGCCGGCCACGGGCGACCTCGTCACCGGCAAGACGCTGTTCATGGGCAACTCCTCCGTCCGGCTGTCCTGGGTGGCTGCGGTGGCCGACTCGCCGCTCTACCGCGATTCCGACGGCGACCTCCTGGTCTACGTGCAGTCCGGCACGGCAGTGCTCGAGTCGGTCTTCGGCTCACTGGCCGTCGGCCCTGGCGACTACGTCGTCGTACCCACCGGCACGACGCACCGCTGGGTGGTGACCGACGGGCCCTTGAGGGCGCTGGTCGTCGAGGCCCGGGGCCACGTGACCCCGCCCTCGCGCTACCTGTCCGACCGCGGTCAGCTGCTCGAAGCCGCGCCCTACTGCGAGCGGGACTTCCGCGCCCCTGTTGAGCCCCTCCTCGTCGAGGCCGGCGAGACCGATGTCCTCGTCCGCCGACGTGGGGTGCTCACCCGCTACAGCTATCCGTCGCACCCGTTCGACGTGGCCGGCTGGGACGGCTGCCTCTACCCGCACGCCTTCTCCATCCACGATTTCGAGCCGATCACCGGCCGGGTGCACCAGCCACCGACCGTTCACCAGACCTTCGCGGGGCCCGGCTTCGTCGTCTGCTCCTTCGTACCGCGGCTGCTCGACTACCACCCCGAGGCGATCCCCGTCCCCTACAACCACAGCAATGTGGACAGCGACGAGGTGCTGTTCTACGTCGGGGGCTCCATGGGCTCCCGCGCGGGCAGCGGCATCGAGCTCGGCTCGGTGTCCCTGCACCCGGCCGGTTTCGTGCACGGCCCACAGCCCGGTGCCGTCGACAAGTCGCTGGGCCGGGTCGCCACTGACGAGCTGGCCGTCATGGTCGACACCTTCGCCCCCCTGGACGTCGCGCCGGGCGCCTATGCCTATGAGGCCGTCGACTACCCCTGGACCTGGGCGCGTTGACGCAGCTCCTGGACGGCCTGGTCGACGACGCCGGCCTGTTCCCGCCGGCCTGGCTGCCCATGGCCGAGGCCCTCGCGCGCTTCCGCTCCCAGTCGTCGCCGATGCTGTCGGGGCGCTTCCTGTGCCCCACCGACCGGGTGGCGGAGCTGGTGGAGGTGCTGGACGGACCGATCGACGTGCACCTGATCGGCAGCACCGCCGTCACGCTTCCCGACGACCCGCGGATCACCGTCCGGGCGGTCGAGCTCCGAGCCGGCCTGTACGACGGATTGCCCTGCTACTTGGAGGGCATTGCCCCAGAGAAGCTGTTGGGTCACGGCGTCTTCGGAAAGCTCCGCTGCGGTGGCGCACACATCCCGTCGATCGACGACGTCGCTTTGTACGTCCGGCAGTGCGCCCGCCACTCGATTCCCTTCAAGGCGACGGCCGGCCTGCACGCCGCGGTCCGCGGCTGGGAGTCGACCAACGGGATCCCGCATCACGGCTATCTCAACCTGCTGCTGGCTGTCTCGCGGGCGCTGTCCGGGGGCAACGTGCCGGAGGTGCTCGCCTCCACCGACGAGACGGCGCTGGCCGAGGAGGCGCTGCGGCTGTCTGCGGATCAGGTCATCGCCGTGCGTTGGCTGCTCCACTCCTACGGCTCGTGCGACACCGCGCGACCGGTCGCCGATGCGCAGAAGCTGGGGCTGCTGTGAGCTTTGGTCGCGAGGTCCTTCCCTATGGGGTGTTCTCTGTCAACGGCGGTGCGCCGCGGGTGGGCGTGGCCGTCGACGACTCGATCCTCGCCCTGTCGGTGCTGCTCGGGCCGGAGTGGGCGGTGGGCTCCCTGAACGGCTTCCTGGCGCAGGGGCGGCAGCGCTGGTCAGAGGTCCGCCAGGAGATCTGCGGGCTGACCGCTGACCTGGACCGCACCCTCATGCGACACCGCGTCCAGCACCACGGAGCCGACGCGCCGCCGGTCCTGGTCCCGGCATCCGACGTGACCATGCACCTGCCGTTCGAGGTCGCCGACTACGTCGACTTCTATGCCTCCGAGCAGCACGCCACCAACCTCGGCCGGATGTTCCGACCCGACGCTGAGCCGCTGCTGCCGAACTGGAAGCACCTGCCGGTCGGCTACCACGGCCGGGCCGGGACGGTCGTCGTGGACGGCACGCCCGTGCGCCGACCCCGCGGGTTGCGCGCGCCGGGTCCGGCGTACGGACCGTCGTTGAAGCTCGACGTCGAGGTCGAGTTGGGGTTCGTCGTCGGGATGCCATCGACCCTCGGAACCCCTGTCAGCACGGGGGATTTCGAGGAGCACGTGTTCGGAGTGGTGCTGCTCAACGACTGGAGCGCGCGGGACATCCAGGCGTACGAGTACGTCCCGCTCGGGCCCTTCCTGGGCAAGAGCTTCGCGACCTCGATCTCACCGTGGGTGGCGCCGCTCGACGCAATCCCCCGGGTGGCCTCGCCCGTGCAGGACCCGCCGGTAGCGGACTACCTGCAGACCTCAGCGAACTGGGCGCTCGACCTCACGTTGGAGCTGTCGCTCAACGGCGAGGTGATCAGCCGACCGCCATTCGCGGGCATGTACTGGACGGCCCCGCAGATGCTCGCGCACCTCACGGCCAATGGCGCGTCGGTGCGGACGGGTGACCTGTTTGCCAGCGGCACGGTCAGTGGCCCGTCCGACTTCGGCTCGCTGATCGAACTCACCTGGAACGGCCGCGACGGCGGCTTCCTGGCCGACGGCGACGAGGCCACGATCACGGCGCGGACAGCCGATGGCGCCTGGCTCGGCTCAGTCAGCGGCCGCATCCTGCCGGCCTGACCCCACCTTTGCGAGTTGTCCGAACGGGCCGTCGCTAGGACGTCGCGTGGTGCGGACAACTTCAGCGGCCACATCCTGACGGCCCGGCCCACGACCCTGTCTGCTGGGATCCGAGCTCCGGCCTGGATGCGGGGGCCGGTGTGAGCGTGGCCGGGAACAGCTCGCGGCGGATAGCAGCAGACAGGGCGACGGCCGACACTCTCGGGCGCCCTCCCGGCGTGCAGGGCAGACATGGCCCCGGGTCGAGGCAGTTCTCAGCGCCCCCCAGCGAGTTGTCCGAAGGGGGCGACGCTGGGGCAACGCCGGGTTCGGACAACTCGCGGAGGGGGTGGGTCAGAGGCCGAGCGTGGACAGGGCCTCCCGGTAGCGCTGCACGTTGGCGAGCTTGATGCCCTCGTAGCCGCGCACCAGCTCGGCCGTACCGGCCGCGGTCACCGCGATCGGGTAGCTCTCCACCGTCAGCTCGGCGGTGAGCTTCTCGACTAGCTCGGTGTGCGAGGCCTTCAGCTCCCGCTCGACGCGACGCACCTCCGCGCGCCCGAAGGGGTCGAGCGCTGTCCCTCGCAGCACCCGGCCACGAGCCGTCAGCCGAAGCACCGGGCCGGCCCAGGCAGACCTCAGCTTGAGCTTCGACGACATCCCCATCGACCGCAGCGCCGGCGGGTGCAGGTTGTAGGTCACCTTCGTCGCGCCAGGCACCTGCAGCTGGACGTTCTCGAGCAGCTCTGGCCGGGTCAGCAGCCGGGCCACCTCGTACTCGTCCTTGTAGGCCCACAGGTGCGCGATCCCACGAGCAACCGCCTCGCTGTACGACGTCTGCGGCCCGTTCGTGGAGAGGATCCGGCGCTCGGCGGCCCAGGCCCGCTCGACAATCCCGATGTAATCGAGAGCGGTACGGCGCCCTGAGTGCTCCTCGAGCAGCTGGGCCCTGACCGACACGAGGCGTCGGGTCTCCCCGGCCAGCGGACTGCTCCCCAGGTCGAAGATCTTGGGCTCACGAGAGGCAGCCGGGTTGACCGCGCGCTCGAAAGCGGACCGGTCAGCGACGGCAACGCGGCCCCAGCGGAACGCCGCGATGTTGGCCGCGACCGCGACCCCGTTGAGCTCGATGGCCTCCTCGACGGCGCCGGCCGAGAACGGCAGCGCGCCGAGCTGGTAGGCCGCGCCGACGAGCAGCAGGTTGGCCGGTGCGGTCGAGCCGAACAGCGACTCCGAGGCACCGAGGGCGTCCAGCTCGACGACGCGGTCGACGACGGCGCGGACCTTGGCGAGCAGGCCAGCTGTGTCGGTCTTGGTGGCGTGCACATCGGCCACCTGGGTCCCGGTCGGCGTCTCCGAGGTGGAGACGACGGCGACCGAGTCAGTGGAGCAGACCGCGAGGTTCTTGGGGTCAGCCGTCACGAGCAGGTCGAAGCCGAGCACTAGGTCGGCGCGAGCCACCCGGTTGGCCGGACCCCGGTCGCCGACCCGCAGGTGACTCGTGACCGGGCCGGCCTTCTGCGAGAGCCCCACCTGGTCCAGACCGGACAGGCCGGTCGAGGACAGATCGCAGCGCAGGGCAGCGGTGGCGAGCAGCTGGTTGACCGTCACGATGCCGGTGCCGCCCACGCCGGCGAGGAACACGTCCGCGCCCTTGGGCAGCAGGGGATCTGAGACCGACGGCGGGTCGCCGATGATCCGCTTGGCCTGCTTCGTGGAAGCGACCTGCACCGTCAGGAACGACGGGCAGTCCCCGTCCAGGCAGGAGTAGTCGGTGTTGCAGGACGTCTGGTCGATCCTGGTCTTGCGGCCGAGCTCGGTCTCAACCGGCTGCACCGACAGGCAGTTGCTCTTGGCACCGCAGTCGCCGCAGCCTTCGCAAGTCGCCTCGTCGATGACGACCCGGGTGGTGCGGATCTCCTGCTTGCCGCGCTTGCGCAATCGGCGCGCCTCGTTGGCGCACTGCTGGTCGTAGATCAGCACCGTCACTCCAGCAACCTCGCGAAGCTCTTTTTGCACAGCGTCCAGTTCGTCGCGGTCGCGGACGGTCACGCCCTTGGCCAGGCCGCTTCGCCGCCGGTACTTCGCCGGCTCGTCGGTGACGACCACGATCTGGCTGACCTGCTCGGCGGCCAGCTTGTGCGTCAGCTGCGGCACGGTGAGGCCGCCCTCGGCGTTCTGCGCACCGGTCATCGCGACCACCTGGTTGTAGAGCAGCTTGTAGGTGATGTTGACGCCCGCCGCGACGCAGGCCTGCAGCGCCAGCTGACCAGAGTGGAAGAACGTCCCGTCGCCGACGTTCTGGAAGATGTGGCCGACGTCGCTGAACGGCGCCTGGCCGATCCACTGGCTGCCCTCGCCGCCCATCTGGGTCAGCGCCAGCACCTGCGAGTCCGGCCGCTCCGAGACGGTCACCATCGTGTGGCAGCCGATGCCACCACCGCCGAGCGAGCCCTCCGGCAACACGGTCGAACGGTTGTGCGGGCAGCCGCTGCAGAAGTAGGGCGTCCGCTGCACCGGCGACAGCGACAGCATCGTGCGCTGCACCGGCGGCCGTGGCGCCAGCTCCACCCGACCCCCAAGAACCTTCCGGAGTACGGCGTCGAGTCGGTCAGCCGTGACCTGGCCGTCAACCGGCACCAGCAGGGAACCATCGAGGGCGCGCTTGCCGAGGACGGCCGGGGCGCCTGCGCCGTACAGGATGTCCTTGAGCTGGGACTCGACGAAGGCGGTCTTCTCCTCGACCACCAGGATCTGCTCAAGGCCGGTGGCAAACTCCCGGACCAGTCCGGCGCCCAGCGGGTAGGGCATGCCGATGCGGAGCAGCCGGATCCCCTTGTCCGCAAGGGATTCCTGGCTGAGGCCGAGGTTGCGCAGGGCCTGCAAGGTGGCGTCGTAGGCGGTGCCAGTGGAGGCGATGCCGAGCCAGGCGCCGGGGGCTTGGACGGTGATCTCGTCGATCGGGTTGGCGGCACCGAAGGCTTCGACCGCGGCCCAGCGGGGCCCGAGCAGCGCTGCCTCGGCGGCGGTGCTGTTGCGCGGGTCCTTCATCAGCAGCTGCTGGTAGGTCCAGGGCTTCCCCTCCCACTCGAGCTGCGGGGCGACGATCTCGAGGCCGGAGAAGTCACGGTCGACCGTCCAGAGGCCGTCGGCGACGTCGGCCAGGACCTTGATGCCGGCCCAGCAGCCGGTCAGGCGGGAGAGCGCGACGCCGTACATGCCGAAGGTGATGACCTCTTCGCCGTTGCGCGGGGTGAGCACCGGCATGCCGAAGGAGGCGAGGGTGCGCTCGCTGGTGCAGGGGACGGTGGAGGACTTGGCGCCGGGGTCGTCGCCTGCCATGACGAGGACGCCGCCGGTGGGGTTGGCGCCGTAGGTGTTGCCGTGCCGAAGGGCGTCGCCGGCGCGGTCGACGCCGGGGCCCTTGCCGTACCAAACGCCGATGACCCCGTCGTGGCTCTGGTTGCCAGGGACCTGCTGGCTGCACCAGACCGCGGTGGCCCCGAGCTCTTCGTTGAGGCCGGGGACGAGGTGCACGCCGTGCTCGGTCTTGAGCTGGGGGAGGCTGTGCAGCAGCTTGTCGAGGCCGCCGAGCGGGCTGCCGGGGTAGCCGCTCACCAACGTGGCCGTGCGGTGGGCGTCACGCACGTGCTGCTCGACCAGGAGCCGGGCGATGGCTTGGACGCCGGTGAGCAGCACGGGGCGGGCGCCGGGCACGTAGCGGTCCGTCGGCTGGTAGGGCCGGCGCGCGTCGGTGGGGCGGTCATCGACAGCAGTCATGGTGAGAGGGTTCGCCACACTGAACCTGGGGTCAATCGATCAGGGTCGCGCTGAGCATCTTGCTCAAAGATGCGTGGGGCTCAGGGTCACGGCTGGGCGGGCTGCTCAGGCAGCAGCGTGCCGAGCAGGGTGCTCACCCGAAACGGCACCCGGGTCTTCAGGACGACCTGCGTCGTGGTGGCCACGACCCCGGGCGTCGACAGCAGGCTGTGCACGACCTGCTGTAGGTCGTCGGTGGAGGTGCAGGCCACCCGCACCAGCAGGTCTCCGGTCGAGCCGGCGACCTCCTCCACCAGCAGGACGGCGGGGTTCAGCTCGAGGGCGGCGCAGGCCTGTTCGATCTCGGCGTGCCGGAGCTGGATGGCCACGATGGCACTGACCACGAAGCCGAGGGCGCGCAGCTCCACGCCCCGGTCGTTGGGGCCGAGCACCCCCTCGCGATGCAACCGCTCGAGCCGTGCCTGGGCGGTGTTGCGCACCACCCCGGCCCGCTCAGCCAGCTCGCTGACGGTCAGCCGCGGATCAGCGACTAGCGCCTGCAGGATCCGCACGTCGACCGCGTCGGGGGTGAACACCAGGCGAGCCTAAGGCGTGATCTCGACGTCGAGGGTGGCGACGACGTCAGCGACGGAACGGGCGAGGTGCAACCTGTGCGGTCCCTCGAAGATCCGCCAGCCCCTGTCGCATGAACGGAATCCGCATGGGCGCGGCAATGGCGCGCGGCACCCATGCGGATTCCGTTCATCGCGGAGCTGGGAGGGCTTGGGGGCCCCGTGGGTTTGGCGAGCCTTAGCCACACTCGATCGCCTTTGTCGACGGCGTGATCTCGACGTCGAGGGTGGCGACGACGTCAGTCACGGAACGGGCGAGGTGCAACCTGTGCGGTCCCTCGAAGATCCGCCAGCCGAGTTCCTTGCCCGGCGGGCCGGTGGAGTGGGCGGGCACCACCGCGCCGTCTCCGAGCCGGGCCAGCAGGTGGTCGGTCTCGGTCGAGCCGGGGTCCCAGCAGGCGAAGGACCGCTGGTCCAGGGTGATGCACAAGGAAACCGTTTCGCCGGGGTCCGCCCAGGCCTTGGCAAAACCCTTGAGCTCCTTGCGGGGCCGGAAGAGCGGCCCGGGGGGCGGTTCGACGTAGAGCTGGACCACCTCTGCCCCCCGACGTGACCCCGTGTTGGTCACGTCGACCTCCACCGTCAGGTCGACGCCCGAGCCAGTGACCCGAGGCTCAGACCAGATGAAGGTCGTGTAGGAGCCGCCGTGGCCGAAGGCAAAGGCCGCCGGAAGGTGCCGGCTGTCATACCACCGATAGCCGACGAGAAGCCCTTCTGCATAAGGGACGTGGTGGTTCTCCCCAGGGAAGGCACCGAACGCCGGGGTGTGCTCGATCCGCAGCGGAAGCGTGACGGACAAGCGACCCGCGGGCTCGGCGCCGTAGAGCACGTCCGCGAGGGCGGGCGCCATCTCCTGGCCGCCCAACCAGGCCATCAGCAGCGCTGCGGGCTCGGCGGCCCAGTCCAGCTGCACCGGCGCTCCCGCGTTGACGATGACGACCGTGCGCCGGTTGGCCGCACAGACTCTGCGGACCAGCTCGTCCTGCCGGCCCGGCAGCGCCAGCTCAGACCGGTCATGGCCTTCGGACTCCCACTCGTCGCTCGTCCCCACGACCACCACCGCGACGTCTGCCCTCGCTGCCGCCGCGACGGCGCGGTCCATCAGGTCGGAGGGTTCCGGTGCCTGGTGAGCGATCTGCACTCCACGCACCGCCGACGCGCCTTCGGTGCTGTAGTCGACCAGCACCTCCACCTGGTTGTCGGCGACCAGGTCAACGAAGACATCCACGGGCTCGCTGCCGAAGCCGAACAGCTCAGTGCCCGGACCGGGCGGCGCCTGGAAGCCATCGAAGACGACGGCCCCGGCCACGGACAACCGGGCCCGGCCGGCCTGCACCACCCGGAACAGATGCCGGCCGCTCTCGGTCACCCTGAGCCGCCCGCGGGCCCGACAGGTGAAGTCACCCAGACCAGGCAATGGATCATCGAGCCAGACCAGTAATCCGCTCCGCTCCTGAGCGGTCCCAGCCTCGCTGCCCTCGGAGTCCTGGAAGGTGAGCGCCATCGGGATCGGCAGCGGCCGCACGGTCTTGTCGATGGCGCAGCCGGGCTCATGGACCAGCGCCTCGCCCAGTCGCTCGCGAAGGACATCGACGAGCGACACCACCCGGTGAGCACGAAGCTGCGCAGAGCCGCCGCCCATGACATGCGGCCGCGCGGCATTGACGCCGATCAGGGCCACGGACTCCTTGCCCGACAGGGGAAGCAGCCCGTTGTTGCTGAGCAGCACGGTGCTCTCGACGGCGGCGCGGTGCGCCAGCGCCCGGTGTTCGGGCAGCTCCACGGCCCGCGCCTCGACCGGCTGGTCGTCCCACGCGTCGAGTCGATCGATCAGGTGCAGCCACCGCCGGGTGATGGCTGTCAGCGCGTCCTCAGGGAGCTCTCCTGCGGCCACCGCCGAGGCCAGTGCAGGACCGTAGATACGGCCCGGTCCGGGCATCTGCAGGTCCAGGCCGGCGAGGGCACTGCCGACGGTCGAACCCACGGCATACCAGTCACTCATCACCACACCGTCAAAGCCCCACTCGCCCCGCAGTACCTCTCCCAGCAGCCACGGGTCCTCCGCGCACCACGTCCCGTTCACCCGGTTGTACGACGTCATGACCGCCATGACCCCGCCTTCGCGGACCGCCAGCTCGAAGGGCAGCAGGTAGAGCTCGCGCAGTGTCCGGGCGCAGATGTCAGAGCTGATGGTGGTCCGCTCGAACTCTGCCTCGTTGCCGACAAGGTGCTTGACGGTGGCCGCCACTCCCCGGCTCTGCACTCCTCGCACGAAGCCAGCGGCGATCCGACCAGACAGCAGCGGATCCTCGGCATAGCACTCGAAGTTGCGGCCAGCCAGCGGAGATCGCGGCAGGTTGACCGTGGGGGCGAGCAGCACGCGGGCGCCCTTGGTGCGGGTCTCCTCACCGAGCGCTTCGCCGACCAGCTGCACCAGCTCGGGGTCCCAGGTGGCGCCCAGCGCTGAGCCACACGGCACGCAGAGCGCGCTGACCCGGGCCGTCTCGGGCAGCGCGCCGCCGCGCGCACCGTTGGGCCCGTCGGTCACCCGGATCGCTGGGATCCCGTGCTGCGCAAGGCCGGGGACGCTCCAGAGGTCGGCTCCTGCGGTGAGCAGCGCTTTCTCCTCGACGGTCAGCCGGGAGAGCAGGTCCTCGGGGTCCATCGGCCCATCCTGCTACTCCCGGCCGGCCTCGTGGTCGAGCAGCCATCGCTTGCGCTCGAGGCCGCCGCCATATCCGGTCAGGCTGCCGTTGCTGCCCACCACCCGGTGACAGGGGATCACGATCGACACCGGGTTGCGGCCGTTGGCCAGGCCCACCGCACGAGCAGCCAGGGGCCGGCCGACGGCAGCGGCCAGTTGTCCATAGCTCCAGCTCTCGCCGTACGGGATGGTGCGCAGGGCGGCCCAGACCTCTTGTTGGAAAGGCGATCCCTTGACTTTGAGGGGCAGGTCGAAGTCCTTGAGGTCGCGCCGAAAATAGGCCTCGAGCTGCTCCCTCGCTGCAGGCAGCACCGTGTCGTCGCGGGGCCCGTCGATGATGGGTCGGTGCCGGTGCTCTGCCATGTACACGCCGACCAGCGCGCCATCGTCGGCGACGAGGGTGAGCGGTCCGATCGGGCTGTCCACCACGGTGTGCTTCATGCGGCTCCTTCGTCGGGAAGCTGGTTGACGGGATGGGATCCAAGGGCCCACAGATGCTGTACGGCGTAGGCGCGCCAGGGTCGCCAGCGCTCGGCGTGGGCGATCAGCGCGGCGCCGGTCGGCAACCCGATCGACGGGGCCAGCTGGGCGACGCCGAGGTCGGTGGGCAAGAACGCGTCGGGATCACCGAGGGCGCGCATGGCGATGGTCTCGACCGTCCAGGGGCCGATCCCTTTCAGGGCGGTGAGCTGGCGCCGCGCCTCGGCGCGATCGACGCCGGGTGCCAGATCGACGGCGCCCTCGGTGAGCGCTTGCGCCAGCCTCAGCACGGTCTGCCGGCGGGAGTCGGGCATCGCCAGAAGGGTCGGGTCGACGAGAGCTTCGCTGGTGGGGAACAGGTGGGTCAGGCCGCCGTGCACGTCCTCCACGGGATCGCCGAAGGCCTGCACCAGCCGGGCCGCGTGGGTGCGGGCGGCCGCGGTGCTGACCTGCTGGCCAAGCACGGCGCGAAGGGCCAGCTCGTGCTCGTCGACGGTGCGCGGCACCCGTCGGCCGGGGGCCTGCTTGATGAGCCGCTTGAGGGCCGGGTCCTCGGCCAGGATGGCGTCGACGGCCACCGGGTCGGCATCAAGGTCGAGCAGCCGACGGCATCGGGTGATGGCGACGGTGAGGTCGCGCAGGTCGTGCAGCTGCAGGGTGCACTGGATGTGGTCAGGAGTGGGCCGCAGCGCGACGATCCCGTGCCCGTGCGGAAGCCGGAGGGTGCGGCGGTAGGCACCGTCGCGCCACTCCTCGACCCCGGGTACGGCGGTGGCTACGAGATGCCCGAACAGGTTGTCGGGGAACAAGGGCCGACGAAAGGGCAGCCGCACGCTGATGCTGCCTTTTGCCTGCGGTTGCTGGTCTCTGGCCCTGCTTCGTAGGTCGCTGGGCGTGGTCGCGAAGACCTCCTGCACGGTGTCGTTGAACTGCCGGACGCTGCCGAAGCCGGCGGCCAGCGCCACCTCGGAGATCGGCAGCGCGGTGGTCTCGATCAGCAGCCGAGCGGTCTGGGCGCGCTGGGCGCGGGCAATCCCGAGCGGCCCGGCACCGAGCTCAGCGAGCAGCGCTCGCTCGACCTGTCGCCGGCTGTAGCCGAGCCGCTGGGCCAGTCCGGGCACGCCCTCACGATCGACGACACCGTCGGCAATCAGACGGACGGCCCGGGCCACCAGGTCCGAGCGCAGGTCCCACTCCGGTGATCCGGGAGACGCGTCGGGGCGGCAGCGCTTGCAGGCCCGAAAGCCGGCCGCCTGGGCGGATGCAGCAGTTGGGTGGAAGCGGATGTTGCGCGGCTTCGGCGGCACCGCCGGGCAACTCGGCCGGCAGTAGATGCCCGTCGTCACGACGGCGGTGAAGAACCAGCCGTCGAACCGCGCGTCCTTGGCCTGAACGGCTCTCAGGCACTGCTCGGTATCGGTGTGCATGCAGCCATCATGGCCGGGCGGTTCGGCGATGTCTGGCGCTTTTGCGACATCAGCCTCGCGATGGTGGAGCACCCCTTGGCGGACGTTGCGGAACATTCCCGAGAGTCGCGCAGCCGCGGCCGAAGCGCGTCGCTCTACGGCTACCTCATGCACCCCCTCTGCTTGTCGTGGGCCGCCTCGGGATCGAACCGAGAACCTACGGATTAAAAGTCCGGAGCTCTGCCAATTGAGCTAGCGGCCCAAGCACCTGGTCGTGCCCGGCTGTCAGCCTAGCGACCGAAGCTCCGTTCTCGGCGGCCGCGGAGGCTACTGCTCTGAGCTTCGGCAAGTGCCAGAGCTAGGCGGCGTTGTGGCGAGCATCACGCTAATGCTTCGGGGGCCTGACTCTCGCTTGCGGGAACGGTACAACCTCCGCCCATCGCTCCTCGCCGATCAGGGCGACCCGCAACTGGTGATCGTCGAGCTCGGTCAGCTTCGGCCCGAGCGAGCGGCAGTGGGCCAGCCGTAGGGGGTGGGGCAGGGCGATGAGCGCGAGCTCCCAGCGCAAGCGAACCTCATATTGGATGCGGGCCTTCTGGCCGGACTCGGCCAGGTCGTATGCCAACCGCCTCGTCAGCTGCGTGACGTACCTGGACCGGACGTCGACGTCCTCCAGCAGCATCGCCTCGAGAAACTCCCGCGACGCCTCATCACGTCGGATGCCGTGCCAGGCCTCGAGCACGGCCAGGCAGCCCTCCGGCGGGTCGTCCCGGAGAGCCTGAAAGGCCAGGTCCCGCTCGAGGTCGTGATCGACCAGCACCAGCTCTCCGTCGTACCGCAGGGTGTGGTTATCGCCCTGGCAGGCAATGGTCGCGACGGTCATGAGCACGTCACTGCTCGGACTGACGCAGCGAGCGCATCACGGCGGCCTGCTCGGCCGTGACACCGGCCGCGCGCTGGGCCAGCGCCTCCTCGATGGTGAGGCCGGCGCCGCACCACTGAGCCATCTCATCGGGCGGGATGCCGGCGCGGGTCCATGCCAGGAGCACCTGCGCGGGACCCAGTCCCTGTAGCTCGAGGGCCACCGCCTCCTTCACGGTGAAGCCGAGCTCGACCCAGTCACGGGCGTCGAGGGCATCCATGCCGGCCGCGCGCCACGGCCTCGCATCGTCTCCAACCCACCCGATGTGCAAGTAGGAAATTCCGGTGCCGGTGCCGCTGAAGTACTCACCAAGGAGTTTCTCGTCAAGGGCGTCGTCAAGCTCGTCCTCGGGGACGGCACTCGCGACCGCGTCTGCCCGCAGGCCGCGCGGCTTGCCCTGCCCGCGGAAGCTGCGCACTGTCAGAGTCAGCCTGTTCTTGTTGACGTGATCGGCCGGCTTTCGACCTGCTGCCCGCTCCTTCAGGGCTGTCTCCGGGCCGACCCCCATCTCGTGCCACTGCACGGCCTCAGTACTGGTCAGGCCGGCGTCGATCCACTTGCGCACGTCGGTGGGCGGCACCCCCGCGGTCCGCCACTGGGCAGCGACCAACCCGTCGTCGACACTTGCCTTGAGCCAGCGCGCCGCATCGATCGGCTCGACCGCCCACCGCCGCCAGCTCCTCGCGTCACGATCAGAGATGCCGACCCGCTCGTAGTCGTCGTCCTCGAAGCCGTCGCCAGCGCCGAACTCACCGCGCTCGACGTAGGTCATCGCGCGTCGCCGATCAGCACTGAGTCGGCCCACTCGGGGGTGGTGCCGGCCGCGTCAAGCAGGCCAACGACCACCCGCTGCCGCTTCGGCGGCTCCTCCGGCCACGGGGTGAAGCCATCGGTCATGACGATCACCAGGTCGGGTCGTGGCTTGAGGTCGGCGGCCGCCTTGAGGCCGGCCCGCATGTCGGTGCCGCCACCGCCGGCCAGCTTGACGTTGGCGATCCGGCCCACCGTCTGGGCGTCGTAGGCCCGTGCGTCGCAGGAGATCAGCTTGAGGCGGTTGCGGCCGACGCCGAGGCTGCGCAGCACCTCACCGACCTCCGTCAAGGCCTGGCCGAGCATCTGGTCATTCATGCTGCCGCTGGTGTC
>Ga0136633_1000341_pt1 | contig 35477 bp, 37 predicted proteins | sample AntDrymeUQ832206_2_FD_105494 | JGI IMG/M metagenome (GOLD analysis project Ga0136633, IMG submission 105494) | Polar desert sand microbial communities from Dry Valleys, Antarctica - metaG UQ83 (22.06) | ecosystem: Environmental > Terrestrial > Soil > Desert | place: Antarctica: Dry Valley... | reverse complement strand
TCCAGCAGCAGCTCGGCCACCGCAACGCCACCGTGACCCTCGACACCTACACCCACCTGTTCGAGGGCGACCTCGCCGACATCATGGAACGCCTCGATGTGAAGGCGACCACCGACACGCACCACCTTCGGTTGTGGGCGACGTCGTGGCTCTGGCCGAGCGTGGCTGAGGATGTGAAGGTGTGCAGTGCCCGGCGCTGAGACACGATGTACCCCGTGACCATCGGGGTGTCAGGCGCTCCGTGGGGTAGCGGTGCATGTCGTTGGCGCCTCGTGGATCGGCGCTCCGAGGACGAGCACCAGCGGCTGGCTCCGCACCTCGCGGATGAACGCATCGTCCCGATCTTCCCACTCCTCCCTCGTCGGCACGGTGACCTGAACCGGTTGACCGAGGCGGGCCTCAGCTCGATCGGCGGCGTCAACGTCCTGGCGCGGTGGGTCTCCTACCACGAGAATGTCCACATCGGCGGGAGCGGTGCCTTCGACGCCGTGCCAGCGAGCCGCCCATGAGCCCGAACACCATCACCGAGGTCACGCCGTCGAGGTCCGAGAACTCCTCGGCGATGACTGCGGGAACCCCGAAGGTGGCCACGAGGATCCGGCCCAACGGTTCGGCGAGCGGATGGTCGAGGTTCGCCCGAACCAGCCGAGCGTTGCCCAGCTCCTCGACTGTCACCACCCCCGCCGTCCGGGCGCGTTCCACCTCACGCCCTGCGGTGGAAGCGCTCATCCCGGACGCAGCAGCCAGCTCGCCGACCTTGTAGCTCCGTCCCGGGTTGCCGAACAACGTGGCGAGCATCCGACCCTGCGGTTCGGAGCGCAGGATCGGTGCCAGCGACGGCGCGGGTACTTTCATAAACCGCACGCGAGCACCCGCTCATCGAAAGGTCTACGGGCGGGCTGCGGGCTCTACCGTCGCCCCCGGGAGCCCGCCAACCAGCCCGATCCGACGGCGAGTCCCGAACGAGTCCCGAACGAAACGCGTCCTGAGCGCGTTCTGGCGGCGTCCTGGCGCTGGAAAGACGGCGGCTTGATCTGGCTGAAACCCTTGCGTATCAAGGGTTTTCGACGGTGGGCCCGGCAGGACTCGAACCTGCGACCTACGGATTATGAGTCCGCTGCTCTAACCGACTGAGCTACGGGCCCTAGTCAACCAGTCTGGCAGGCGCGCCGGCGGAGCGGTGGCGTCCTGGCGGCGGCACGGACGAGGCTGGCGGTCACCTCCCCGCCAGCGGTGGCAGCAGCTCGAGCGGCGTGACCCAGCGCCCCCCGGCCCGCCGCGCCAGGGTGGCGAAGTCGACGTTGTCGAGGATGGCGATGGTGGCGTCCCGCACCTCCTGCCACACCTCCCGCAGCGAGCAGGCGACATCCATGGGGCAGGGCTCGGGGGAGTGGCGGGTGGCGCAGGCGATGGGGGCAAGCTGGCCCTGGAACACCCGGACGACACGGTCGAGTGAGATCTGCGAAGCCGGGTGGTTGAGCCGGTAGCCGCCGGCGGGGCCCCGTTCGGAGCGGACGATGCCGGCGCCGCGCAGCTGGCTCATGATCTGCTCCAGGAACGGGGCGGGCACGGCGGTGCGCTCGGCCAGCTCGGCCAGCTTCACCGGCTTGTCGCCGTCCTCGGCGATGGCGAGCGCCAGCACGGCCCGGGTGGCGTAGTCGGTCTTCCTGGTGATCCACATTGTCGACTCGAATGGTAGACATACGTCCTGGGTCTGCCGCCGCATTGACAGCAGACAGACACGGTCGTAAGGTTTCCGATTATACCAGTCATGTTGATAAAGTCAGTCGACAATATGCGCTAACCGAGACAAAACCAACACTGCAAGATCTGCCATGAGAGGACCCGATCCGAGATGAGAGCGTTCAGAACGTCGATGGCTGTGGTGGCCACCGTGGCCCTGATGGCCGGCGCCTGCGGCGGCGGCGCCGACGCGACCGATACCACGACCGGCGACGATGGCACGCCGGACACCCCCGGACCGAGCCCTGAGGCAGTGACCATGGGCTACTTCGCCAACGTCACCCACACCCCGGCGATCGTCGGTGTCACCGAAGGGTTCTTCCAAGAGGAGCTCGGCGAAACCGAGCTGAGGACGCTGACCTTCAACGCCGGCACCGAGGCGGTGGAGGCGTTGTTCAACGAGGCCATCGACATGACCTTCATCGGGCCCAACCCGGCGATCAACGGCTACGCCCAGTCCGACGGCGAGGCGCTGCGCATCATCGCCGGAACCACCTCCGGAGGGGCGGCGCTGGTGGTGAACGGCGCGATCCAGTCGGTCGAGGACCTGGCCGGCAAGAGCCTGGCCACCCCGTCGCTGGGCAACACCCAGGACGTGGCGGCCCGGGCCTGGCTGGCCGCGCAAGGCTTTGGGGTCACCCTGGAGGGTGGCGGCGAGGTCAACGTCGTCCCCCAGCCCAACGCCGAGACCCTCGAGGCCTTCCGGGCGGGTACGGTGCAGGCGGCTTGGTCGCCCGAGCCGTGGGCCACCCGGCTGGTGCTCGAGGGTGGCGGTCACGTCCTGGTCGACGAGAAGGACCTGTGGCCAGACGGCCAGTTTGTCACCACCCACCTGATCGTCGCCACGGCCTTCCTCGAGGAACACCCTGACGTGGTCGATGCGGTGCTGCGCGGGTTGGTGAGGTCGATGGAGTTCGTCAACACCGACCCGGCGGCCGCCCAGGCGGCGGTGAACACCAACATCGAGGCGATCACCGGTAGCGCCATTGCCCCCGAGACCATTACCGGGGCATGGAGCAACCTCGAGTTCACCCTCGACCCGATCGCATCGTCGCTGCAGAAGTCGGCCGACGACGCCGAGGCGGCGGGGCTGCTCGACCCCGTGGACCTCGACGGGATCTACGCCCTCGATCGGCTCAACGCAATCCTGGCGGAGTTGGGCATGGAGGAGGTGTCGTCGGCGTGACGATGAGCCCGCTCATCCAGGACCGGGCGGCGGTGGCCACCGCGGTCTCGGTCCGCAACGTCTCCAAGACCTACAGCGACGGGAAATCATTGATCCAGGCGCTCGACGACGTCTCGCTCGACATCGCCGAGGGGGAGGTCGTATGCCTCCTCGGCGCCTCCGGGTGCGGCAAGAGCACGCTGCTGAGCCTGATCTCCGGGATGTACTCGACCACCCAGGGCACGATCGACGTCGGGGGACGGACCATCGGTCTGGTGTTCCAGGAGCCGGCCCTGTTCCCCTGGCTCACCGTGGCCCGCAACGTCGACACCGCCATGCGGTTCCGCAAGCTGCCGAAGGAGCGCCGCCGGGAGCGGGTGGGCGAGCTGCTCGAGCTGGTCCACCTAGCCGAATTCGCCGACGAGCGTCCCCACCAGCTCTCCGGCGGGATGCGGCAGCGGGCGGCGATCGCCCGTGCCCTTGCCCAGGACGCCGAGATCATGCTGATGGATGAGCCGTTCGGGGCCCTCGACGCCATGACCCGCGGGATCCTCCACGACGAGATCGAACGCATCTGGCGGGAGTCAAACCTCACCGTGCTGTTCGTGACCCACGACGTGCGCGAGGCGGTGCGGCTCGGCGACCGGGTGGTACTGCTGTCGAGCCGGCCGGGGCGGGTCATCGAGACCTACCAGGTGGACCTGGAGCGGCCCCGCTCGCTCGAATCAGCCGCCGTCGGCGATCTCGCCGCCGAGATCACCGCCCGGTTGCGCGGGGAGGTGCGTCGCCATGCCGTCCGCTGAGCTGGTCCAGGAGCTCGACCAGGAGATCGTCGGTCTCGACCAGCTCGAGATACCGCGGCGCGAACGGCGACCCTGGACGGGCCGGGTCTGGGATGCGGCCTGGCCCAAGCTCGCCGCCGTTCTTCTGGTGCTGCTCGGGTGGCAGCTCGTGGTGTGGTCGGGGTGGAAGCCGACCTACGTGCTGCCACCCCCGTCCGAGGTGCTCGGCACCCTCTTCGACGAGGTCGGAACCGTCTCGTTCTGGAAGGCCGTCGGCATCACCATGCGGCGGGCCGCCATCGGTTTCGCCGCCGCCGTTGTGGTGGGGACCGTCGTCGGGCTGGCGGTGGCGCAGAGCTCGATCCTGCGACGGGCCGCCGGCTCGCTGATCACCGGGCTGCAGAGCATGCCGTCGATCGTGTGGTTCCCCTTCGCCATCCTGCTGTTCCAGATCTCCGAGGCGGCGATCTTCTTCGTCGTCGTTCTGGGGGCCGCCCCGGCGGTCGCCAACGGTCTGATCTCCGGCATCGACCACATCGAGCCGATTCTCCTCCGGGCGGGAAAGATGCTCGGCGCCAAGGGACCGACGGCGTGGCGTCACGTGGTGCTGCCGGCCGCCCTTCCCGGCTACCTCGCCGGGCTCAAGCAGGGATGGGCTTTTGCCTGGCGATCGCTCATGGCGGGGGAGCTTCTGGTGATCATCGCCGCCCAGCCCTCGATCGGGGTGCGGCTCACCTTCGCCCGCGAGTTGGCCGACGCCGCCCGTCTCCAAGCGATGATGATCGTGGTGCTGGTCATCGGGATCATCATCGACGGTCTGTTCTTCGGCACCATCGAGCGCACCGTGCGCCGTAACCGTGGGCTGCTCCTCCCATAGTCCCCCTGCCGAGGCCAGGTTGTGTTCGGGCGGGACGGGCACCGGAAACCTCCGGCGCCGAGCGTCGTAACGTGGTGGGGGATGGTTTCCAACTGAAGGAGGTTTAACCATGGCCGATCCACGGGCGGGTTGGGAGGAGGTCGGAGCGAGGCTCTCGGAGCTGGGACTCAAGCTGAAGCTGCACTTCGAGCAGGCCGCCAAGGAGGGCAGGCCCGAGGAGGAGGACAAGGTCAAGGAGAGCCTGCGGATGGTCGGTGACGCCGTCGAGCGGACCTTCACCGCCCTCGGAGGCGCCGCCCGCGACGACGCCGTCCGTGACGACGTCCGCGATGTGGGACGGTCGATGCTCTCGGCGCTAGACGCCACGTTCTCCGAGCTGGGCGACCGGTTCCGGGCGACGGTCAAGCACGAGGCACCGGCGTCCGAGTCGGTCGAACCGGAAGCCGCATCCGACGCACCGGAATCCGAGCCGGAAGCCGCATCCGACGCACCGGAATCCGAGCCGGACGCCAAAGCCTGAGACGGGCCGTCGCCAACCCCTACCGGCGGGGTCGCGGTGTAGCGATGGCGGAGAGAGAGGGATTCGAACCCTCGAGGGGGCTTGACACCCCCTACTCGCTTAGCAGGCGAGCGCCTTCGACCACTCGGCCATCTCTCCGGCGGAGGGAGAGGGATTTGAACCCTCGAGGCGGCTTACACCACCTACACGCTTTCCAGGCGTGCGCACTAGGCCAGACTATGCGATCCCTCCGGGTCCGGCCATTCTAGGAGGGGTGGACCAAGGGCAGACGGACGAGGGGTGTCGGTGACGGGCATGGCGGTGGGCGACTGGGACGAGGCGATGGGGATCGCCCTCGACGAGGCGCGGCTGGCCGCCACCGGGGGGGACGTCCCCGTTGGAGCGGTGCTGCTCGGTCCCGACCGAGCCGTGGTGGCGGCCGATCACAACCGGCGCCAGCAGACCGGCGACGTCGCCGCGCACGCCGAGCTGCTGGTCCTCTCCGCCGCCACCAGGAGAGCCGGCGACTGGCGGCTCGACGGTCACACCCTGGTGGTGACCCTGGAACCGTGCCCGATGTGCGCCATGGCGGCGGTGTGGGCCCGCATCGATCGGATCGTGTTCGGGGCGGTCGACCCTAAGGCAGGGGCGGCGTGGAGCCTGTACAACATCCCCCAGGACGCCAGGCTCAACCACCGCTGCCACCTGGTCGGCGGCGTCCGGGCGGACCAGGCGGCGGCCATGCTCGCGGCGTTCTTCGAGGACCGCCGCTCACCCTGAGGTTCCCGAGCGATCCCCTAAACTTGCCGGCGGAGGGATGGCCGAGCGGACGAAGGCGGCAGTCTCGAAAACTGTTGGGCCTCATTAGGGGTCCCGTGGGTTCGAATCCCACTCCCTCCGCCAAAACCCTTGCTACACACGGGTTTCCGGCCGGCTACGATCGCTGGCGGCGGCTTGTCACGCCTGACCTTCACATCGGCTCCCGCGCAGCCGACCTCGGACGGCAAAGGGGACCTCGAGTGCTCGACAAGGGTCAGTTCGACTGACGTGTCCTCGTGCGCGTCGGCCAGCGCGGGTCGCCGGTGGCGCCCGGCAGAGACACGGGAAAGCAGTTGAGATGACCCGACAGGGAACCTTCAAGCGCCGGATCCGGGCGCGCATGACCAAGACCGGAGAACGGTACGGCGCCGCCCGCCGCGTTCTCATCGAGCAGGCCTCGGACGGGCGGCGAACCTGGGTGGCCGAGCCCGAGCTGAGCGACGAGTCGGTGCGGGCCGCCACGGGCCGGGGATGGGACGAGTGGTGCGACATCATCGACACCTGGCCGGGCCACACCGGAGGTCACACCGCCATCGCCGCCCACCTCCAGGAAGAACACGGCGTCGATGGGTGGTGGGCCCAAAGCGTGACGGTTGGATACGAGCGCATCACGGGTCTCAGGCTCCGGTACCAGCAACCCGACGGCACCTTCAGCGCAGGCAAGTCGCGCACCGTCGTCGCCGACACCGCCCTTCTTCGGGAGCTACTCCTCGACGACACCGACCGAGCGGATCTGTTCCCCGGGCTCGACACCGAGCTCCGCTCGCCTCCGACCTCGAAGGTGATCCGCATCGCCATCGGCCCCGGTACCGCACAGATCGCCCTCGACACCCAAGCCGACGGAAGGGTGAAGGTCTCGATCGCGCACGAGCGGCTGACCTCCTCCGAGGAGGTCGAACGGTGGAAGGACTACTGGTCGGAGTGGCTCGCCGCCATCGACGGGAGCTGACCGGGACCGGCTTGCCGTTCGGGATCGAGGAAACGGTCGGCACCGGCGGCCAGGGCCGACGCGCCGTCGCCTTCCCTGTCCGATCCCGATCGGTTGCCAAACGGCGCCGCCGGGCAGCACCGTTAGCCGGTCAACCGGCCCGGGACCACGGTCACGTGTGCCATCCCGAGGTCGAGCGTGACCTCGGTGTCGCCCCCGTGGCGGGCGACTTCGGTGTGGGCGGTGGCATCAGGTACCAGGGCGTACTCGATGATCTCCGGTCCATCGGGGTCGACGATCCAGTAGCGGGGAAGCCGCACCGAGGCGTACTTGTGGGCCTTGCGGAGCAGGTCGGCGGCGGGATCGGTCGACAGGATCTCGACCACCAGGTAGGGCTTGCCCGTGTAGCGCACGTTCTCGTCGGTCTCATCGAATACGATGAGGTCGGGGACGAACTCGTCGGCTGCAGGCTTCCACGACCACCGCGCACGAACCCGGATCCCCTCCGGGAGCACCGCGTCGATGGCGGTCTGCAGTCGGAACTCGATGTCCTGATGCCTACCCCCGGGCGACGGGCTCACCACGAACGCCCCGTCGATGTACTCGCCGCGCGGACGTTCGGGTCGGTCGGTGTAGTCGTCCCATGACATCGGGACCCGCCGGACGGTCGGCATCTCCATGACGGCATCCACGGTACTCCTCTCGATCATGTCCTCCTTGCTCGTTGCTCAAGGGACAACGTAGGGGCCGGGTGTGACACAAACCGGGGACGGTCTGTCTGCGGTCCTGGTGTCGTGCCAGGAGCCGCTAGCGTCTTTGTGGTCCGGAGGGATGGCCGAGCGGACGAAGGCAGCAGTCTTGAAAACTGCCGGGCCCCAGCGGGTCCCGTGGGTTCGAATCCCACTCCCTCCGCTTCACCCGGTGTCAGTGCCGGGTTGTGGCGATGCGACGGGCGGCGCGGCGGGTCATCGTCTGCACCACCGGGGCGTGGAGGAACCGTACCGGGGCGAAGTACAGCCGGCCCCGGATTCCGTGGAGCCGCACCGCCGTCGTCACCCTGACCAGCCCACCCCCGGCATCCACACCGACCGCCACCCGGAAGTCGAGGTGGCGATCATCGGCGGCGATCAATGCCTCCCCGCCCACCGCCTCGGAGACGACGAACACCGAATGCCCGGCTCGCCGCACCCCGATCAGCCCGACCAGCGCCTGGCGCAGGGCGAGCAGCGCACGCACCCACCCCGGGGCGTCGGAGACGGAGAAGATTGCCCGGGCCCACACCGTCGGATCGATCGGAGCGCCGGGGGGTAGCGGGACGACGACCACGTCGGCGAAGTCGGGTACCGGAATGTCCCGGAAGGCGAGCGAGACGAACCTGGGGTCGCCGCTGGTGGTCGTCGGATCGGCCGTAACGTCACCATCCGCCAGAGGGCGGAACGACCGGCGGAGGTCGACGACCTGCCCGTCGACGTCCACGAAGGCGAGCGGGGCGTAGTGATGGATCGGCCCGTCCGGCGACCGCGGCTGCAGCACACCCCCCTCCTCCGGCCAGTCGATGATGCCGGCACCAGGCCGGGCGGGGAATTGCCAGTAGTCGCCGGTGCGGAAGTCGGCGCCGCTGAAGCGGACCACGATCCCGTCCTCGAGCTCGCACTTGTCTGCGCTCACCTGCAGCGGCCCACCGTCCCAGCGCCGCAGGGCGAAGGCGGCGCAGAGGTCGACGGGATCGGCGAGGACGACCGCATCCTCGGCCGTCTCCTCGAGCCGGGTGAGCGGTCCGGGATCGGGCTGAGCCGTGGGGGAGGCCTCCACCTCGACGAGGTCGCCCACCTCGAACCCGCTCGCCTCGGATCCGCCTACCAACGGCTCCAGCTCCACCCGCCGTCCCTCGAAGCCTGTGATCCGGCGGGCCATCGAGGCATTCTGGCGTGACCACTTCATGGTGGCCGTCCCGAGTTCGCCCCCATCATGGACCTCGACCCGGTAGAGCCGGTTCTCCAAGCCCGAGTACCCGGAGTCCGGGGTCAGCGCAGGCTCGCGGTCCGGCCGCCGCCCCGCGCCGCTCCCGGCGAGCATCTCGACGAACCGGTCCCGGTCGGACACATTGCCCTCCAGGCTCGCGGGCGACGCCCAGATGGCCGATACCTGCCATGCGATGTCGGTCCGAACGATGGTGTCGGGGCCACCCAATGCCGGGTCACCCAGGTCGGGATCCTCGGCGGCAGTGGCGAGACGCTCCCACACATCGAGATACACCAGTCTGCCCTCGCCGTCGGCGGCGGCACCTGGTGGTCCCGGATCGACCGTCACCTGCTCCCTGCCTGCGACCAGGATCCCGTCGACGTAGTACCGGCCGGGGCAGACGGTGAAGGACCCTTTCGTGCGGCGGGCGACCTCGAACCCGGAGCCGGGCGGTCCGCCATGCCAGCCCACCAAATCCCCGACCACGCGGCGGATCAACTCCAGCGTGATCATCGACTGCTCGTTCCAGTCGCTGTCCAACTGCACCCGTCCCTGCTGCTGGAGGACCGCCGCATACCGATGGCCGGCCCGGAACGGCGCCCGACTGAAATCGCCCTTCACACCCGAGACCTCCGTCGCTTGCTCCCGGGGAACGTTACGCAGCGCCCAACCGCCGCCGCGGCCAACACGGAGATCCTTCCTCGCGTCCTTGGGGGCCGGAGCTAGGGTCACGTGTCAGGACAAGCGGAGCGGAGAACCGGAGACACCGTGGCCAAGCGGCGCAACCGGCGGGGCTGATCCTCGACATCGCCTTGGACCTGTTCCCCGTCCGCACCCTCACGAGCCACGAGCTGGTCACCCATCGCACCAGCTCCTCACCGCCGCCATGGCCGGCTGGATCGAGCAGCCGCCCGGCGTCGCCAGCCAGGCACATCCGCATCGGGCGTCACGAGTCCGCCGGCTGCTCCTCCATGTAGTACTCGGTGAACTCGGCGCAGCGGCCGTCGCCGGCGAAGCGCAGCAGGAAGCAGTTGTGGAAGGTCCGCTCCGGGCCGTCGTCGGTTGCCAGGTACCGGCTGTACCCGACCGCCGCCGCCCGATCCCCGTCCACGGCATAGACCTCGTAGGCGGCCTCCCAGGTATCGGGCTGGTCCGGCTGCTCCAGCCATTCGGCGACGATGGCGGCGCGCCCCAGCTCGGCCCGGGCATCACCCCCGTACGGCTGGTTGCGGTACACCGCACCCTCGGTGAACAGGGCCTTGATGGGTTCCGCCTGGTTGAGGCGCCACGCCGTCACGTAGTCGTCGAGCCAGCGCTGCACGTCGCTGCGATCCATACCGATCACGATACGCGATTTTCTTAGGACCCGAACGCGTCGTCAGCGACGCGTTCCGATCCTAAGAAGCGGGGCTTCCCGAGCAGATCCTCAGTCGAGGAGCCTGTGCTCCATGGCGAAGACGGCGGCGGCTGCGCGCGAGGAGACCCCGATCTTCGTGTACAGGTTCTCGACGTGGCGCCCGACCATCCTTCGCCGAGATGTACAGGCGTTCGGCCACGTCGCGGTTCGACCGGCCCCGGGCGATCAGCCGTAGCACCTCGACCTCTCGGTCGGTGAGGTCGGCCGGCCAACGGGGGGATGAGGGGGCCGCCCGCTGGCCGCCGGCGGCGAGCACACAGGTGACCGCGTCCGCGTCGAGGCTGGATGCGGTGTTCGCTTCGAGCATGCGGGCGGCGTCGTCTTCCGTGAATGCAGACCGGTGCGGCCGGTCGGCGGTCAGGGCGGCGAACACGTCCGCCGCCGCCATGATCCGATCGCTGGGCGACAGGGCCTCGGCACGGAGCGACCGGTGGTACCCGGACCCATCGGCGCGCTCGTGGTGCGACGACGCCGGCTTGACGGGGGAGGCCAGCGGACGGCACGGGGCGAGGATCCGCTCGGTGAAGTAGGCGTGGAGCCTCACCCGTTCCCGCTCCGGAGTGGTGAGTGGACCCGGCTTGTCCCAGATCCCGTTCTCGATGGCGACCCGGCCGAGGTCGTGAACAAGCCCCGCCCGCCGAAGGTCTTCGCAGGCGGCGTCGTCGAGTCCGGCGTGGCGGCCCGCCTCCTCGGCGAGCGAGGCGACCCTGCGGGAGTGGCCGCGGATCCAGGGCGATTTGAGGTCGGCGAAATCGGCGAAAGCGGTGAGCACCCCATCGAGCGTGTCCGGCCCGACGGTGGTCACCGGTTCCGGCTCGGCCGCCAGGGCGGTCTCCCACTCGTCTGCCTCGTCGAGATCGAAGAGCACGTCGGGTCCCACCCGCTCGAATGCTTGGACCACCGAGGGGTCGTACGCTCGGCCGGTTCGCTCGCTCATCCACTCCCCGGGGTCGTCGCCCAGCATGGTTGCGAGGTCGGCGTCCCGAGCCACCGCGACGACGCGTACCGCGAGGGGGATCTCGTCGCCCTCGAGCCCGGCCGGGTACCCCTTTCCGCCCCAGCGCTCGTAGGCATGGGCGAGGGCGTCGACCACCGACGGCTCCAGGCCGGCGCGTCCGGCCAGCATGGCAGCAACCTCGCAGTGAGTGGACAGCGACCGTTCGCCGCCCTTCGGATCGGCGAGCCCACGAGCAACCAGTAGGAGGCGCCGCATCCGGGGCTGGCCGGCACCGACGCGGCGCACGAACCGTCCCATCATCTCCCGGCCCGAGCCCATGAAGACCGGAGCCATCGCGGCGAGAAAGCCTATGTCGTCACCACCGACCATGGCGGCGGTCTCCGCCGAGTCGGACGTGCAACCCAGGAAGCGGAGAAGCGCAAACTGGTGGACGGTGCGGACCTCGTCGGCACCGCATCCCATCGCCTCGGCGATGGCGGTGGCGATCGTGCAGGTGCGCGGGGCGTGGCCGAGGGGCTGACCGGTCCCGAGATCCGTGGCAAGCGACACCGAGGCGAGGAGCTCGACCAGACGGAGCGGAGGGGACGGCGTGCGGTTGTCCGAGCCGACCATGAATCGAAACGCTATCCCACTTGAGCTGTCAGGTCCAGAACACGAGATCGGATCCGACCAGCCGAACGAGCCGTCCGGCCCCCCAACGCGATTTTCTTAGGACCGAAACGCGTCGTGAGCGACGCGTTTCGGTCCTAAGAAACGGGTCTTCCGGGCGTCCCCTGGTCTTCGCCCGCCCTGCCACGCCGCGGAACCGAGCGATTCAGGCCCTTGGCTCGTTACACGACTGTGACCCGGTGGTGATGAGCCGGTGAAGCCCCGACCTCATGCTGCAGGCATGAAGAGTCGACAGAGAGGACCTGCCGTGCGGCGCTTCGGACTGATCATCACCGCTTTCGCCCTCCTGGTGATGGGGTGCGGGGCGCGCTCCAGAAAACCGACCGGTGAGCCGTAGACCGACCAAGCCGTCGGTCTGCGGCTCACCGGTCGGTTGGCTTGGGCACAGTCCCGGAAGATCCCGGACCCCCGCCGGTCCCGTGAGCCGTTCGGCGCCGGTAGCCTGAGCCTGTGGAACTGCTCGACACGTTGGGGCGGCCGGTCCGTGATCTGCGGATCTCGGTGACCGACCGCTGCAACTTCCGCTGCACCTACTGCATGCCCAAGGAGATCTTCAACCGGGAGTACCGGTTCCTCGAGCGCTCGCTCCTGCTCGATTTCGAGGAGATCGAGCGGGTCGCCCGGCTCTTCGCCGGTCACGGGGTGCGCAAGGTGCGGCTCACCGGAGGGGAACCCCTGCTGCGGCGCGACCTCGACGTCCTGGTCGCCTCTCTCGCCGCCATCGACGGGATCGAGGACCTGACCCTGACCACGAATGGGTCACTGCTCGCCCGCAAGGCGCCGGCGCTGGCCGCCGCCGGGCTCAACCGGGTGACGGTGAGCCTCGACTCGATGGACGACGCCGTGTTCACCGCGATGAACGACGTCGGCTTCCCGGTCCAAATGGTTCTCGAAGGGATCGACGCCGCCGCCGCCGCCGGGCTCACCCCGGTGAAGGTCAACGCCGTCATCCAGCGCGGGGTCAACGACGACGGGATCGTGGCGATGGCGGAGCACTTCCGCGGCACCGGCCACATCCTGCGCTTCATCGAGTACATGGACGTCGGTCACAGCAACGGGTGGCGTCTCGATGACGTGGTCCCGGCCCGGGAGATCAGGGAGCGCATCCACGCCAGGTACCCGGTGGAGCCGGTCGACGCCGACTACCAGGGCGAGGTGGCGCGGCGGTGGCGGTACCTCGACGGGGCCGGGGAGATCGGGATCATCTCGTCGGTGAGCCAACCCTTCTGCAGCACCTGCACCAGGGCCCGGCTGTCGGCCGAGGGCATGCTGTACACCTGTCTGTTCGCCACGTCGGGGACCGATCTGCGGCAACTGCTCCGCTCGGGGGCTTCCGACGATGAGCTGGCGGCGGCGATCGCCGGGGTGTGGCGGCGCCGCACCGACCGTTACTCCGAGATCCGCTCCGAGGCCACCCTGCCGCTGCCCAAGGTGGAGATGTCGTACATCGGCGGCTGAACATTCAGTTCGAAGTCCGCATCGACAGCCTTGAACATCGCCTCACAACGCCATACGTTGCCGATATGACCAGGCGGCATCCCGACGGCCAGCACGAGGAATACGAGACGATGCCATGGGCGATGCTCGCCGACGAGCTCGACCGAGGCAAGAACCGCACGATGGCCCTCACCGTGCTCGCCGCCATCGCCGTCGGCATCCTCGCCTTCATGGTGGTGCGCAGCATCCGCCAGGCACCGGGGACCGTGGTGGAGATCCCGGCGGCGGCGGAGCAAGCCGAGACGGTCGCCACGACCCATGCCCCGGTGATGGCCGGGGCCGTCACCGCCACCACGCTGATCCCCGCTCCGTCGATGACGCCGGTTGCCCCGGTGGACCCGGTGCTCTACACCGAGGAGGATCTCCGGGCGGGGGTGCCCGATGTCGACATGCGGCTGGCGGTGGTGCGGGCCGAGTGGTTCGTGTCGGAGTACTTCTCCACCGGACAGGTCAGCGACGGGCTGATCCCGGAAGGGGCCACGGAGCGCAGCATGCCCGATGGCGCATACTCGTGGGTGGAGTGGGCCAGGGCGATCGCCGTCGATGCCGTCGGCGGTGGACGCTACGACGTCACCGTCGTCTTCAGGACGATGGCGGGCGACGGCGAGCAGCCGATCGCGGCGACGGCGCCCCGGACGGTGCTGGTCCCGGTGCTGGTCGACGACGACGGCGCATCGGCGGTGATCGATCTGCCCGCTCCGGTGCCGCTGCCGGACGAGGCGGGCGTCGACCCGCTGCCCGAGCCCGCCGCCGATGTCCCCGACCCGGTGGCCGCCGCCGCCTTGGAGGAGGCCGCCGCCTTCGGAGACGCCACGGTGGTGGGGGGTACCCGGCTCGCAGTCGGGTGGCGGGTGGTGGTGACGGTGACGGACGCGTCGGGGGCGGCGTTCCCGTTGGCCGTCCTCGTCAGCGGCTGACGGTCAACCGAGCAGGCGGGCAACCGAGTAGATCACCAGACCGGCGATACCACCGACCACGGTGCCGTTGATCCTGATGAACTGCAGGTCCCTGCCCAGCAGCATCTCGAGCTGCTCGCCGGTCTCGGTGGCGTCCCAGCGTTCGACCGTGGTCTTCACCAGCTCGGAGAACTCGTCCTGGAATCGGTCGACCAGCTCGCCGACGATCCGCTCGATCCACTCCTCGATCCGCACCCGCAGCATCGGGTCGGTCCGCAGCGACCGCCCGAGCCCGGCGATGGACGACTCGACCCGCAGCCGCAACGGGCTCTCCGGGTCGTCGGCCTGCGAGATGATCGAACGCTTGGTCCCGTCCCACAACCCGGTGAGGTAGGTCTCCACCCCTTCGTGGGCGAGGATCTCCTTCTTGACCTCCTCGCCCCTGGCGAGCAGCACCGGATCCTGCCGGAGCCGCACCACCATCTCGGCTGCGACCCGGTCGACGTGGTCGCGCAGCGGGTGGTCCCGGCGCCGGCCCACATCGGCGATGAACCGGTGCGCCACCGAGATGGCGCGATCGAGCACCGCCTCGTCGACCGCCTTGGGCACCCACCACGGCGACGATTGGGTCACCGCCTCCAGCAGCTCGGCACGGTTCTCCTCGATCGCCGAGGAGATCTCGGGCATGAAGGCGTCGACCAGATCCTGATGCCGGCCCTCGGCGGTCGCCGCCGCCAGCGCCCGTGAAGCCATAGGGGCGAACTCGATGGCCCCCAGGCGGTCCCTCACGGTGTCGGCGATGGCCCTGCCCAGCTCGTCGTCGTCGAGGCTGGCGACGATGGCGGCCAGCCCCTCGGTCACCTGGTGCCCCACCTGGGAGACGTGACCGGGGTCCTCGAGCCATGCGCCCATCCGTTCGGTCAGCCCGGCAGCCCTGACCCGCTCCACCACGTTCTGGCGGGTGAGGAAGCTCTCCTGGACGAAGGTTCCGAGCGCCCGTCCGATCTGGTCCTTGCGTTTCGGGATGATGGCGGTGTGGGGGATGGGGAGCCCGAGGGGATGTCGGAACAGGGCGACCACGGCGAACCAGTCGGCCAGTGCGCCCACCATCGAAGCCTCGGCGGTCACCCTCAACCAGGTTGCCCAGGCGTGGTCACGCTCGAGGATGGTGGCGACGATGAACACCATCGTCATCACCACCAGAAGACCGGTGGCGACCCGGCGCATCCTGGTCATGTCGGCGAGCCGGTCGGTCCGTGATGAGATGGTCACCGCCTGGATGTAACCACGTGGCCGTCCGTTTGCCCTCCCCGCCGGTGTCGTCGAACCCGAGCGCTCCCGAGGCTCGGGGACGGTCGAGGTGGTGGAACCCGAGCGACGGGACCCTGGTTCAGCCGTCTATCCGGGACAGGAAGTCGAGGACTCGAGACCACATGAGCTCGGCCTCCTCCGGCTGGTACTCGTCGGGCTTGCTCGCATCGGCGAACAGGTGGCCGGCTCCCGGGTAGTCGAACACCTCGATCGCCCCGCCCGCCGCCGCCACGGCCGCCGCCGCCGCTTCGATGGCTTCCTGCTCGCGCCACGGATCATCGACCGTGGTGTGGATCTGGGCGGGGATGCCTTGGGGCCAGGTGATCTCCAGGTACGCCGGGTCGATGGCGCCACCGCTCATCACCGCTCCGGCAACGGCGGGGACGTTGGCGGCCACGTACTGCGCCATCCCGGCGCCGTTGGAGAAGCCCAAGGTGACGAAGCCCGGGGGCAGCTCCCCGCCGGCAGCCAGCGCCGAAGCCATCAGGGCGCCGAACCCGATGCCCTCCATGTGCTCCATGGCCGGGTCGTAGTCGTCGAAGACGCGACCGTTGTACTGGTCGATGACATGAACGGTGTGCCGGTGCGAGCGCAGCATGTCGGCAGCCTCGAGCAACCCCGGCTTTACACCGAGCACGGAGTGGAACACCGCGATCGTCGCCATGGCGGTGGAGGTTAGCCGGCTTCGGGCAGGCGAGCTCGGCCCCGGCTTCGCCGATGGATCAGATCTCGATGACGGCGACGACGTCCCCGAGACCCACGAAGTCCGCGGCATTGCGGGTGTACAGGGGCAGGCCGGCGGCGGCGGCGGTGGAGGCGATCGCCAGGTCGGCGAACCGGGCCCGGCCGGAGCGTCCCCTTGCCCTGGTGGCGGCGAAGACCCTGGCGTAAACCCGGGCGGCGTCGGTGTCGAAGGGTATCGGGTCCCACGTGGCCGACGCCCACTGGAGCCGGTCCTGACGTCGGGCCCGCTCGTCCTCGTCGTCGGTGGCATGGGGCCCGGCTGCCAGCTCGGCCATGGTGACCGCCGAGATCGCCGACTCGTCGGGCATGGTGGCCGGGTCCAGCAGGTCGAGGCCGATCAGGACCGACGTGTCCAGGAGACCCTGGGTCGGTTCAGCCATCGACCGACTGATCGGCGACTGCGTCGAGATCGGTCCGGAACCGCGTCAGCTCAACTCGGGGGGCGCGGCGGGCGGCGTCGGCGATGGTGGCGCGGGGCACGAACCGCCGCCGGCCCACCGGTCGCAGCTCGGCCACCGGGGTCCCGTTGCGGGTGATCACCATGGTCTCTCCGGCCTGCACCTGGCGCAGGACGGCGGCCGAATCGTTGCGCAGCTCCCGCTGAGTGATGAAACGGGTCATACCTTGCAGCGTAGCAGATGTAGCAGTCTGTAGCAGGAAGGTGGCTGCGTTAGGGCGGACCCGCTCGGGCTAGCCTCACCGGCCATGCCAGTCCGGGTGGGTCAGGTTGGGGAGAAGTGCTCCTCGAGCAGCAGCCGGGCGGGTTCGGCGATCTCGTTCCAGTCGGCGTCCGGCATCTTCGACAGCGTGACGAAGTCGGAGGTCATGAACACGCTGGCCACCCCGGGGAGGCCCAGCAGGGCAACGGCAAGGGGATCGTCGGTGGGTGTTGAGGGGACGAACGTCTTGGGCCCGCCCACATCGACTCCGACGGCGAACTTGAGGGCGTTGGGGTTCGGGGTTGCTTCGATGCTGACCGGCATCGGGCGATCGTAGCGGTGATGGCACCCGTCCTCGGAGTCGACGTCGGTGGCACCTTCACCGACCTGGTCCACTGGGACGGGGCGGCGATCACCACCTGGAAGGAGTCGTCGACCCCCGAGGACCAGAGCATCGGGGTGGTGGACGGGGCCGAGCGGTTGGGTCGGGCGAAGCGATTCCTCCATGGCACCACCGTCGCCACCAACGCCCTGCTCGAACATCGGGGGGCGACCACGGCCTTGGTCACCAGCGCCGGATTCGAGGACGTCATCGAGATCGGGCGTCAGGACCGGCCGTCGCTGTACGACCCGTTTGCCGACCGCCCCGAGCCGCTGGTACCCCGCCGGCTCCGCTTCGGCGTCCCCGCGCAGGTGGCGGGATGGGAGCCTCCCGAGGAGCTGGCCGGGGCAGGGGCGGTCGCCATCTCGCTGCTGTATGGCTACCTCCGAGCCGAGGACGAGGACACCGTTGCCGCCGCCGTCGAGCGCGCCCTCCCTGGGGTGCCGGTGTCGCGGTCGAGCCGGGTGGTGGCCGAGTTCCGCGAGTACGAGCGCACCGCCACCACCGTGCTCAACGCCTACCTGGCCCCCGAGACCGGCAGCTACCTGGACCGGCTGGCCCGGCGCGGCGTCGCCGCCGGGCTGCCCGGCGACATCCTGGTGATGCGGTCGTCCGGCGGGTTGCTCCCCATCGCCGAGGCCGCCGCCCTGCCGGCGGCGGTGGTGCTGTCCGGCCCGGCCGGTGGCGTCGTCGCCGCATCCGCCGTTGCCGGGGTCCTCGGCCACCGCCGGGTGGTCTCGTTCGACATGGGCGGCACCTCGACGGATGTGTGCCGGATCGAGGACGGCCGTCCCGAGCTGTCGTACGAGCGGGCCCCGGGCGGATACCCGTGCCGGATGCCATCGGTCGCCATCCACACCGTCGGGGCCGGCGGGGGCAGCATCGCCTGGCGTGACCAAGGGGGATCGCTGCGGGTCGGGCCGCACAGCGCCGGGGCCGTTCCCGGGCCCGCCGGCTACGGACGCGGCGGAACCTCGCCGACCGTGACCGACGCCAACCTGGTGGCCGGGCGGATCGATCCCGGCGGTTTGCTGGCGGGGACCCTGCGGCTCCGCTCCGAGCTGGCCATGGCCGCCGTCGACCGATTGGGTGAGACCCTGGGTCTCGACCGGTCGGCGGCGGCGCTGGGCATCCTGACCGTGGTCGAGGAGGTGATGGCCGCCGCGGTGCGCAAGGTGTCGGTGGAGGAGGGCGCCGACCCGCATGGGGCACACCTCATCGCCTTCGGAGGGGCGGGCGGACTCCACGCCACCGCCCTCGCCCGCAGCCTGGGGATGGCCGGGGTGATCGTCCCGCTCCATGCCGGGGTGTTCTCGGCGCTCGGGCTCCTGCTCAGCCCGCCCCGGATCGATCTGGCTCGGAGCCATCTCCGCACCGGGGCCGACGCCGCCGAGCTGTCCGGGGACATCGCCGCCGTCCGCACCGCCGCCATGGACCGGTTCGCGGCGTCGACGGGCGAGACCGCAGGCGCCGTCGACATCCGGCTCGACGTGCGCTACCTGGGCCAATCCCACGAGCTCTCGATCCCCTGGGTCGACGGCGACGGATGGGACCAGATCGCCGCCGCCTTCCACGAAACCCACCGCAGACGCAACGGGTTCGCCAGACCCGACGACCCGATCGAGGTGGTGACGGTGCGGGCCGAGGTCACCGGCACCGCCGCTCTCGACATCGGCTCCGTGGTCCCGCCGCCTCCCCACGGCGAGGGGGTCACCGGGGCCAGGCCGGTGCTGACCGCAGGCGGCACCGTCGAGGCGACGGTGGTGCGCCGGGCCGGTCTGGCCACCGGTGACGAGGTGGTGGGGCCGGCGGTGATCGAGGAGACCGAGGCGACCACCTACCTCGGTCCGGGGGAGCGGGCCATCGTCCACCGGTCCGGCGCCCTCGAGCTGACCTGGTGAGGGTCGACCCGGTCGTCCTCGAGGTGGCCCGCAACCGGCTGGCGTCGATCGCCGACGAGATGGGTGTCGTGCTGCGCCGCACCGCCTATTCACCGAACATCAAGGAGCGGGCCGACTGCTCCGCCGCCGTGTTTGTCGCCTGCGGTGAGATGCTGGCCCAGGCCGAGCACATCCCGGTTCATCTCGGCTCGATGCCGGCGTCGGTGGCTGCGGTGTTCGGGCGGTTTGGGATGGACCTGCCGCCGGGGACCCAGTATGCGGTCAACGACCCCTATCACGGGGGCACCCACCTCAACGACCTCACCCTGGTGCGGCCGGTGCACGTCGAGGGGACGCTGATCGGATGGGCGGCCAACCGGGCGCATCACGCCGACGTCGGGGGCGAGGCACCCGGGTCGATGCCTGCCGACGCCGTGACCATCGACCAGGAGGGAATCGTGGTGGCGCCGATGCTCGCTGTGGTCGACGGGGCGTGGGTGCCCGAGTTCGTCGAGCCCTTCCTCGCCGCAACCCGAACGCCGGCCGAGCGGGTCGGCGACCTGTCCGCCCAGCTCGGTGCCAACGAGGCGGGGGCGGAGCGGGTCACCGCCATGGCCGCCGTCGTCGGCATCGGCCGGTACCGGGAGCTGACCGGGGCGCTGCTCGACTACGGGGAGCGGAGGATGCGGGCGGCCATCGTCGCCCTGCCCGACGGGGTCTTCCGGTTCGAGGACGTGATGGAGTGGCACGGTGGGCTGGTCCCGGTCCGGGCGGCGGTCACGGTCGACGGCGACGCCATCACCGCCGACTTCACCGGCACCGCTCCTCAGGTGGAGGGCAACATCAACGCCGTCGAGGCGGTCACCAGGTCGTGTCTCTACTACGCGGTGCGGGTGGCCACCGATCCCACCATCCCCGCCAACGGCGGCTGCTACCGGCCGCTGCGGCTGGTCACAAAGCCGGGCTCGCTGGTCGACGCCCTGGCGCCGGCGGCGGTGGCGGCGGGCAACGTCGAGACCAGCCAGCGGATCGCCGACGTGCTGCTCGGTGCCCTGGCCCAGGCCGCCCCCGACCGGGTTCCGGCCGCATCGCAGGGCACGATGAACAACATCCTGATCGGCAACGACGACTTCGCCTACTACGAGACCATCGCCGGGGGCCAGGGCGGCCGCCCCGGGTCGGCCGGCCAGTCGGGCATCCACACCGGGATGACCAACACCAAGAACACCCCGATCGAGGCACTGGAGACGCACTACCCGTTCCGGGTTGTCACCTACCGGCTGCGGCGGGGTAGCGGCGGCGACGGCCGATACTCCGGCGGCGAGGGGATCGAGCGGGAGATCGCCTTTGACGTGGCGGCGACGGTGTCGCTGATGGGGGAGCGCAGGGTGGTCCCGCCGTGGGGCCTGGCCGGCGGCGGACCGGGCGCTTGCGGAGAGGACTGGTTGATCGGCGCCGACGGCACCAGGGAGCGTCTCCCCGGCAAGACCACCATCGAGGTGGGACCGGGCGACCGCCTCCTCGTCCTCACCCCAGGCGGCGGCGGCTGGGGTCGGCCGCCCGGGGAGGCCGACGACCGGGCGGGGAAGGCCCACCCCTCCGCTCTCGACGCCGATCGTCGCCGGAGACCCCTGTGACCGGCGACGAGAATGGCGCTGGAGAGCTTCCGGCGTCACCGACGAGGCAGCCGGAAGACGAAGGTTCCCCCTCGTAGGTGAGGTCGCGCTGCGCGACACGCTCACCGGCTTTGGTCTCGGCCTCCGAGTAGGCATCCACACCGGCGAAGTTGAAGTGCGCGGGACCGACATCGGCGGCATCGTCGTCCACATAGCGAGTGGTATCCGGGCCCGCGCCAACCCAGGTGAAATTCTCGTCTCAGGTGTCGTGCCGCCGCTCGTCGCCGGATCACAGATCGAGTTCACCGACCGTGGTGAACACGAACTGCGAGGTGTACCCGGATTCTGGCAACTTCTCGCTGTGCACGGGTGATCGTCCTCGCTCCGACCGCGCCCGGACCGAGTGCCCCGGTGCTCTTGAAGGATCCGGTCCGTCGCCGGTCCGCCCGATGTCGCTGACCTTCTGCCGACGCTCCGCCAGTACGCGCTCGCCAGCCCGCTCGACGACCTGGACGTCCGACGACGTCAACGAGCTGCTCTTCCGGGCTACCGGAACCGGCGCGTATGTCTGAACGCGAACCCCTCCTCGGTCAGTTACACTTGTTGCAGTTATCTGAGAGGTAGACCGTGCCGAGAACCGGGGCGTTGACCACAGCCGTTCGGGTGGATCCATCGGCTGCTGATCGTGCCGCCGCGGCGGCGGTACTCGGCGCCCGTGGTCGCGGGCGCGGCCAGGCGAAGGTCGTGCTCCCCGACGGCACAACTGTCCCGTTGTCCCCTGCGCTGCTCGCGGTACTTCAGGCAACAGCAGGGGAGTTGGCCGACGGTCACGCGGTGACGGTGTTGCCATCGGAGGTGCTACTCACTCCCGCCGAGGTGGCTGAGCTCCTGGGGCTGTCCCGGCCGTTCGTCGTCCGCCTGCTCGACGAAGGCGAGATTCCCGCGGAGCGGTTGCCCCGAAGCCGGCACCGACGGATCCGGCTCACCGACGTCTTGGCGTTCCAGGCCCGCCGGCACCAGCGGCGTGAGGGACGCCGAAGGGTCGCCGCCGAGGTCGAGACCGCGGGACTGCCGTACTGATCCGCGCCAGTGGCCCGGATCTTCGTCGACAACCAACGTCCTGTTCCCGTTCTCGGTCATGGACCTCCTCCTTGCCCTGAGCGAGGACGGTGTCCACACCGTCGTGTGGACAGACGCGCTCCCCGACGAGTGGGAGCGCGTCATCGTCGACCAGTACCACCGCTCGCCACAGACGGCGGCCTCGATCACCGCGGCGATGCGTGACTTCTTCGCCGACTCCAAGGTCGAGCTCGCCGACTACGTGCACCTCATCGACCAGATGCCCGGTCCCGCCCCCGACGACCACGGCCACAGCGCCGCAGCCATCGCTGGAGGCGCCACCGTGCTGCTCACCCACAACACGAAGGAGAGCTTCCGGCGTCACCGACGAGGCAGCCGGAAGACGAAGGCTCCCCCCTCGTAGGTGAGGTCGCCCCCGTGGGCCCTGGCCACCGCCCGAGCAATGGGGAGGCCCAGACCCGATCCTCCCTGTCGGTCGAGGCTGACGAAACGCTCGAAGGCTTGCTCGACCTCCGTCTCGTGCAGCCCGGGGCCGTCGTCGGTGATCCGGACCTCGGCGGATTCGTCGGGGAAACCCATCACCACCGTCACCTGCGAGGCGGCGTGCCGGTGGGCGTTGTCGAGGAGGTTGGCCAGCGCTTCGCCCAGCGCGGCCGGGTCGGCCGGGATACGGTGGGGAGGGGAGCCGGTCACTGTCACTCGCAGCCCCGGAGCCCGCTGCCGGAGTCGCCCAACCTCCTGCAAGCACACTTCCCGCAGGTCGCACGGCCGCAGCTCCAGGCCGCCCGGCTCGTCCAGCCGTGCCACCCGCAACAGCCCGGTCATCAGCTTCCCCATCCGGGTCGTCTCCCGCACCAAGTTGACGAGCAGCTCCTCCGCATCGGGGGTGACCCCGAAACGGAGTAGCGCCTCGGCGCTGGCCTGGACGCCCGCCACCGGTGTCCGGAGCTGGTGGGCGGCGTCGGCCAGGAACCGCCGGCTGCGACCCTCGGAGGCCCGCACCGCCTCCATCGCCAACTCCAGGGAATCGAGCATCTCGTCGAAAGCCTCCGCCATCCGCCCCAGCTCGGTGTCGGTGCGCTGGGGACGCAGGCGCTCGCCGGTCCGCCCACCGCCGATCGCCCGGGCGGTCTCCACCACCCGGTCCAACGGGCGCAGGGCGCTTCGGGCCGCCCGATCGAACAAGAGGGTGGCCAGCGCTACCGCCCCCGCCGTCCCCACCAACTCCAGCATCAGCAGGCGGCGCAACGTGTCGTCCACCCCGGCCCGGGAGGCTTCCAGCACCACCACCCGGCCACCGTCGAGACGAACCTCACGGGTGAGGGTGGCGCCGCCGGTCTGCCGGAAGGGCGGGGGGGACGGGGACGAACGCCGGGATGGGCGGCTCGGCCCGAACCCTGCTCCCCTCCGGACCTTCCACGGTGGCTGTCACCCCCGAGCCGGCCAGTCGCTCGACCAGCTCTCGGTCGTCGAGGGCTCCACTCAACTCCACCACCAGCTCCGCCCGGTCGTCGAGCAATGCCTCGAGGTTGTCGAGCAGTCGGTCTTGCATGCTGGCGTAGACGAACACGTCGAGCCCGGCGACCACCAGCGCCACCCCCGCCACCCCCGCCACCACCACCCGGGCCCGCAGCGAGACGGTCCGCATCAAGCCCGCGCCACGTAGCCCGTGCCTCGCACCGTGTGCACGATCCGGGGACCGTGCGCCTCCAGCTTCCGGCGCAGCGCGCTTATGTGGACCTCCACCAGGTTGGGGTCGTATGCCTCGTAGCCCCACACCTGGGAAAGGAGCTGGAGCTTGGAGAGCACCTTCCGCTGGTGCCGGGCGAGTGCCAGCAGGAGATCGAACTCGGTGGGGGTGAGGGCCACCAGAGCACCGGCCCGGACCACGGTGCGGGCGTCCTCGTCGATGACCAGATCTCCCAACCCCAGAAGGTTGGACCGCAGGCGACCCGATCGTCTCAGCAGGGCTCCGACTCGGGCCAGCAGCTCGGCCATCAAGAACGGCTTGATGAGGTAGTCGTCCCCCCCGGCGGCGAAGCCGGCCAGGCGCTCGTGGGGAGCATCGGCGGCGGTCACGAAGATGATCGGGAGGTCGTCGACGGTGCGGAGGTGACGGGCGAGGGCCAGGTCGTCCGGGCCCGGTGGGAGGCGAACGTCGACGATGGCCAGGTCGGGACGGAAGGTATCGAGGGCGGCCTGGGCGTCGAACACACCCGCCTCGCATCGCACCAGATAGCCCTCGCCCCCAAGTGCATGGGCCATCGCCTGGGCTATGGCAGGGTCGTCTTCCACAACGAGGATACGGGGGGCACTCACCGCTCTCATGCTGCCACCACGATCTGAAGGGATCCTGAAGGACCTTCAGCCTTCTTCAGCCGGTCCTTCAGCCTACCTTCAGGCCGCCCCCCCATGATGAGTACAGACCCGAGACAGAGGAGGAAACATGTGGGACAAACCCCGTCGGTGGCTGGGGGCGGCCACCCTGTGCGCGATGCTGTTCGCCGGCCTGGCCGGCACGGCCCTCGCTCAAGAGGATACAACCACCACCGAACCCACTGAGGCCGACACCCCTGCTCCCCCCACTGCGGCCGACACCCCTGCTCCCCCCACTGCGGCCGACACCCCTGCGCCCCCCACAGAGGCCGACACCCCTGCGCCCCTGGAACCGCTCAGCGGAACCTTGTCGCAGGTCGAGCGTGACTACGCGGTGGATGGTACCCCGGTGAGCTTCGGGCCCTTCTGGTTCCTGGGGGACGCGGCGGCCCCGGCCGACTTCGACGGCGACGGCGTCGTGGGAAGCATGGCCGAGGAGCTCGCCGGGCTGATCGGGAACGTGGTCGACCTCCAGGTGGAGGTAGACGCCGACGGCGAGGCCGACGTGTTCGGGATCAACGGCTCCACCTATCGGGAGCAGGGTGTCCCACCGGCATGGGCGGGCAAGCCCTCGTGGGTACCCGGACCACCGCCGTTCGCCGGCACCGACGGCTGATCCGCCTACCGGCCCCCGGTCCCCGGTCCCCGGCCCCCGGCCATCCCGGCCGGGGGCCGTCGCGCCAACACGTTCCTGCTGGACCAAACCGACCGTGTGCGCGAGAGGCTCAATATGTATGCTTGGTGTATGGGACGCACCAACATCGACATTGACGACGAAGCTTGTCGGACGGTCATGGAGCGCTACCGGCTCACGACCAAGCGCGATGCGGTGAACTTCGCCTTGCGAACGGTGGCCGGGGAGCCGTTGAGCGTGGACCGGGCCCGGCGTCTGCGTGGCTCGGGTTGGGAGGGTGACCTCGACGAGATGCGGTCGGGTCGGGTCGGATGATCCTGATCGACACCTCTGCCTGGGTCGAGTTCCTTCGGGACACCGGCAGTCCTGTCTGCCGGCAGGTCGATCGACTGCTCGGTGGAGAGATCGCCACCTGCGACCCGGTCAGGATGGAGGTTCTGGCCGGGGCCCGCGATGAGGGCCATCTGAACCAGCTCCGCCGGTTGCTTGCCCGCGCCCCGGTGCTGGCAACGGAGCCCGTCGATTACGAGGAGGCGGCGGCCCTGTATCGGACATGTCGCCGCCGGGGCGAGTCGGTGCGCAGGCTCATCGACTGTCTGATCGCCGCCGTTGCGATCAGGGCTGATGTCCCGGTACTCCACACCGACACCGACTATGCCGTCCTGGCAAGGCATACGTCGCTGCGGGTGGCACCGGGTTAGACGTGGCGGGGGCTGCGGTCGGGCCGCCGCATGCCGGGGATCGGCGCCGGGGGTGGTAACCTGACGCCCGTCTGGGTATCTCGCCCGACGACACCGGCCGTTTCCTCGCCGGTGGGGCCAGCAGGGCATCCTCCCGGATCCACTTGAGCGGGCCCACCTCGCCCTCGATCTCGACCAGGAGTCCCTTGTGCCATCCACATTCGCCCGTCTCGGCGTGCCCGGTGACATCGTCGCCGTTCTCGACCGCGCCGGCATCACCGTTCCATTCCCCATCCAGACCGCAACGATCGCAGACGCCATGGCCGGCCGTGACATCGCCGGCAAGGCGCCGACCGGGTCGGGCAAGACCCTGGCCTTCGCCATCCCCATGGTGGTCAACGTCGGCCCTTCACACCCCCGGCGGCCCGGCGGTCTCGTTCTGGTCCCCACCCGTGAGCTGGCCGAGCAGGTCCGCACCGAGTTGGCGCTGCTCGCCGCCGCGGTGGGGCGCAAGGTGACGACGATCTACGGCGGCGTCTCGTACGGTCCGCAGCGGGCCGCCCTTTCCCGGGGCTCCGACATCGTCGTCGCCTGCCCCGGCCGTCTCGAGGACCTGATCGCCCAAGGCGCCATCGACCTTTCCGGGGTGCACATCGCGGTCGTCGACGAGGCCGACCGGATGGCGGACATGGGGTTCCTGCCGGCGGTAAAGCGGATCCTGGACCTCACCGACCGCCGCCGCCAGACCCTGCTGTACTCGGCGACCCTCGATGGGGCGGTTGACGTGCTGGTCCGCCAGTACCAGCACAACCCCCGTCGCCACGAGGTGAGGTCGCACGAGGGCGAGCCGGGGATGGTCCGCCACATCTTCTGGAAGACCGAGCACGCCGGACGGGTCGGCCTCACCGCCGAGGTGGTGTCGAGGCACGACTCGGCCATCGTGTTCTGCCGGACCAAGCACGGCGCCGACCGGCTCACCAGGCAGCTCACCCAGTTGGGGGTAGCCGCCGTCGCCATCCACGGCAACCGCTCCCAGCCGCAGCGCCATCGTGCCCTGCAGCAGTTCTCCGCCGGGGCGGTGCGGGCCCTGGTGGCCACCGATGTCGCCGCCCGGGGGATCCACGTCGATGCGGTCGGGTGCGTGGTCCATTTCGATCCCCCCAACGACGAGAAGGACTACGTCCACCGCTCGGGCAGGACCGGCCGGGCCGGAAGCGACGGAACCGTGGTGTCGCTGGTCATGCACGACCAGGTGCGGGGGACGCAACTGATGCAGCGCAGGCTCGGTCTCACCGAGAGGGTCGACCGGGCCGATCTGCGCACGCTGGGCGACATCATCGTCACCAACCACCGCCCCGCCCCATACGAGGCCCCGACCTCGCCCCGTCGCCGGTCTGGTGGTGAGGGCACCCCCCGCGGTCGCCGCCACCAAGGCCGCCGAACCTCGGAACGGGCGGAGGTTGCCGGTACCGATGGGAGCGACCGGCGGCCCCGCCGGAGCCCCTCAGGGGAGCGCAACGGCAACGCCTCGTCGGCCTGGTCCGAACCGCGCCGCACCGAGATCCCTGACCGCCAGCGTGACGGCGAAGGCCGGCAGCGCCGCAGCCAGGGCACCGGCCGGCCGTCCCGTTCGGACGGCTCGGGCCAGCCCGGCCGTCCCCGCCGCAGCCGATCGGAGGGCCAGAGCGGCCGGCGCCGCTACCGCTGACCATCTGCCCCATCCCTTCTCCAGGATCGGAACGCCTCATCCGCCAGGCGTTCGGATGCGAGGATGCGAACGCTGATCCTGAAGGGCCCGGGGGCCCCGGTGGGTTCGGTGACGTATCGTCTGGCCGAGAACCCGAAAGGCCCGCGATGACCATCACCAGCCCACTGCGCAACTTCATCGACGGCGACTTCGTCGACCCGGCCCGGGGCACCACCGCCGCCGTGGTCAACCCGGCGACCGGTGAGGCGTACACCGAAGCGCCGGTGTCCACCTCGGCCGATGTCGACCGGGCAATGCGGGCGGCGGCTACCGCCTTCGAGACTTGGCGGGACACCACCCCGGGTCAACGGCAGCTGATGCTGCTCAGGTTGGCGGACGCCATCGAAGCGCGGGCAGACGAGCTGGCCGCGGCCGAGAGCGAGAACACCGGCAAGCCGCTCCACCTGGCCGCCGGCGACGAGATCCCGCCGATGGTCGACCAGATCAGGTTCTTCGCCGGCGCTGCCCGGATCCTCGAGGGGCTGTCGGCGGGTGAATACCTCGCCGGGCACACCTCGATGATCCGCCGCGAGCCGGTGGGGGTGTGCGCCCAGGTCACCCCGTGGAACTACCCGATGATGATGGCGGTGTGGAAGTTCGCTCCGGCCATCGCCGCCGGGAACACGGTGGTGCTCAAGCCGAGCGACACCACCCCGGTCAGCACCCTGCTCCTCGCCGAGCTGGCGGCGGACATCTTCCCGCCCGGGGTGCTCAACGTGATCACCGGCGACCGCGACACGGGACGGGCGATGGTCGAGCACCCGATCCCGGAGATGGTGTCGATCACCGGTTCGATCCGGGCGGGGATGGAGGTGGCGGCATCGGCCGCCGCCGATCTCAAGCGCACCCACCTCGAGCTCGGCGGGAAGGCCCCGGTGGTGGTGGTGTTCGACGACGCCGATGTCGAGGCGGCGGCCGCCACCATCGCCGGGGCCGGCTACTACAACGCCGGCCAGGACTGCACCGCCTCGACCAGGGTGCTGGCCGGTCCCCGGATCCACGACGACTTCGTCGTCGCCCTCACCGAGCAGGCCAAGGGGACCAGGGTGGGGATGCCCGACGACGCGGAGGCGGCGTTCGGCCCGGTGAACAACCCCAACCAACTCAACCACGTCTCCGGGTTCATCGAGCGGCTCCCCGACCATGCGGTCCTCCAAACCGGCGGCGCCCGGGTGGGCGATCGCGGGTTCTTCTATGCCCCCACGGTGGTGTCCGGCCTCGCCCAGGGTGACGAGGCGATCCAGAACGAGATCTTCGGCCCGGTGATCACCGTGCAACGGTTCACCGACGAGGAGGAGGCGCTCCGCTGGGCCAACGGGGTCCGCTACGGGCTGGCGTCATCCGTGTGGACCAAGGACCACGGACGGGCGATGCGGATGGCCCGCCGCTTGGACTTCGGGTGCGTGTGGGTCAACACCCACATCCCGCTCGTCGCCGAGATGCCCCACGGCGGGTTCAAGCACTCCGGCCACGGTAAGGACCTGTCGATGTACGGCTTCGAGGACTACACCCGTATCAAGCACGTCATGACCAACCTCGAGGGCTGACCACCACTCGATTTTCTTAGGACCCGTTCGCGTCACCCATGACGCGTTTCGATCCTAAGAAAAACGAACCGGGGGCGGCGGGTGATCTCCTTCAGGTCATGAGCACACCGTCAGCCGCGGTTCAGCCTGCGCACGGCAAGTTCGGCGAGAAGGGCGGCGGCGTCGGGGAGGACGGAGTCGTCGAATTCGGCGCGGGCCGAATGGTTGTCCGGGGCCGTGGCCGGGTCGGTGGGACAGGCGCCGAGGTTGAGGTAGGCGCCCGGCACCTCTTGGAGGACGAAGGAGAAGTCCTCGGACCCGGATTCGGGCTGGGGCATCGGGGTGAACCGATCCGCCCCGAACAGGTCGACGATGGTGTCGACCGCGAAGGCATACTCGGCCTCGTCGTTGACCGTGGTGGGGTACTCGCGGCGGTACTCGACCTCGATCCCCATCCCGTGGGCGATGGCAATCCCCTCGACGAGACGCACCATCGCCCGCTCCACCCGGTCCCGGGCCGTCTCGGAGAAGGTCCGTACCGTGGCGTCGAAGACGGCGTCGTCGGGGATGACGTTGGCCTTGGTGCCGCCGGCGATCCTGCCGACGGTGACGACCACAGGGTCGAACACGTCGAACTGGCGGGTGATCATGGTCTGGAGGGCGAGCACCATCTCGCACACCACCGGGATCGGATCCCTGGTGCGGAACGGCGCCGACCCGTGCCCGCCCTCACCCAGCACGCGCACGGTGAAGGTGTCGGCGGCGGCCATCTGCGTGCCGGGCCGGGCGAACCACATACCGAGGGGCTGGACCGACGAGAAAACGTGCAGGCAGTAGGCGGCGTCCACGCTGCGCCCGGAGGCGTCGAGAACCCCCTCCTCGATCATCAGCTCCGCTCCACCTTCGACCTCCTCCCCTGGCTGGAACATGAACACGACATCGCCTGCCAGCTCGGGGCGCATGGCGTGGAGGATGCGGGCGGCGCCAACCAGCCCGGCGACGTGGAGATCGTGCCCGCAGGCGTGCATCACGCCGGGGTGGGCGGAGACGTAGGGGAGGTCGAGCTTCTCGGTCACCGGGAGCGCATCCATGTCGCCCCGGAGCAAGACGGTGGGGCCCGGACCCTTCCCGCCGCGCAGCACCGCGGTCACCGAGGACAGCTGGCGGCCGGTAGTGATCTCGAGATCGAGGCCCTCGAGCGCCTCGAGGATCGTCGCCTGGGTCTGGGGCAGGTCCAGGGCAAGCTCCGGTATCTGGTGCAGGCGGCGGCGCAGGTCGATGATCTCACCGCCGATGCCTCTGGCCAGGTCGAGGGTGTTCAGGGGCTTGCACGCTACTCCGGGGTTGCCCTCCCCGTGGTGCCGATCGGCGCCGGGCGTGGCATCATGGCGGCGAGGCGGGCAGGCACCCGCACCGACAGGAGGGTCTCCGTTGCCGATGTGCACCGGATGAGCATCGAAGGTCCAGGACCCAACGTGTGGCGGTTGTGGATCCGCGACGAGGACGAGGTCGACCGGTGCGAGGCAACAACTCCGACCCTCGCCCCCGACGATCAACGGCCTCCGGCCTGGCGCTGGTGGCCGTTCCGGCGCACATCGCCGACGACGCCCGGCAGGGCCGTCGCCGAACGCTGATCCGGCGGACCGCGCCTCCGGCCTCGGGCAGGTCACGGGTGAGACCTAGAGTCACCGGCGACCCAGCATCTCGGGAGCTGCTCATCGAACCCTGGCCGGTGAACGTGTACGACTTCGAGGAGGCGGCCGGTTCCGTCCTCTCCGAGATGGTCTTCGACTACTACCGGGGCGGGGCGCTCGACGAGATCACCCTCCGCCGCAACCGTGAGGCCTGGACCACCATCGACCTGCGCTTCCGGGTGCTACGCGATGTGTCGTCGCGGACCCTGGCCACCACCGTCCTTGGTCAGCCGGTCACCAGCCCCGTGCTGTTCGCCCCAACCGCCTTTCACAAGCTCGCCCACCCCGACGGTGAACTGGCCACCGCACGGGCCGCCCGCGACCTGGGGACGGTGATGGTGCTGTCCACCCTGTCGAACGTGCCGATGGAGGAGGTGTGTGCTGAGCACGACAAGGTGTGGTTCCAGCTCTACGTCTACAAGGACCGGGCGCTGACCCGGGACCTGGTGGCCCGGGCCGAGGCGGCGGGGGCCAAGGCGATCGTGCTCACCGTCGACGCCCAGATGTGGGGACGCAGAGAGCGCGACGTCCGCAACCGGTTTCACCTTCCCGACGGCATCGAGGTGGTCAACGCCCTGCCCGGCGGCCACGGAGCGATGCCGCAACGGGCGGCCGAGTCCGGTCTGGCCGCATATGTCGCCGAGCTGTTCGACCTTTCCCTGTCGTGGCGGGACATCGAGTGGCTGCGCTCCCTGACCTCGCTCCCCATCGTGATCAAAGGGATCGTCCATCCGGATGACGCCGCTCTGGCCGTCGACAGCGGGGCCGATGCCGCGGTGGTGTCGAACCACGGCGGCCGTCAGCTCGACACCTCGCCGGCAACGGCACATGCGCTCCCCGCGGTGGTCGCCGCAATAGGGGGTCGGATCCCGGTTCTGGTCGACGGGGGGATCCGCCGCGGCACCGACGTCATCAAGGCGTTGGCGATGGGGGCGTCTGCGGTGCTGATCGGCCGCCCTGTGTTGTGGGGGCTGGCCGTCGGCGGCGTTCCCGGGATCCTCCAGTCGGTGGGGGGCATCCTGCGCGAGCTCGACGAGGCGATGGCGTTGTGCGGGGTCACCTCACCGGGCGCCATCACCTCAGACCTGCTCGGCTGAGCCTCCCCTATCGGGGAGCAGCACACCGGGGTTGAGCAGCCCGCCGGGGTCGAAGCGTGCCTTGAGCCGGAGCAGCTCCGCCGTCTCCGAGCTCACCGGGTCGAGCCGGTTGCGCTTGACCACCCCGACCCCGTGTTCACCAACGACCGAGCCGCCCAGACCCTCGACCAGGTCGAACACGGTGTCCGGGTCGACGCCGTCGGCGATGTTGATGTGGCAGTTCACCACGGGCCGGCCGGTGGGTCCGGTGAGAATGTGACCCCAGAGATAGACCGTTGGCCCGCCGATCAGGGAGGCGACCGTCCGGCGCAGCCGGCCGATCGAGACCACCGGCAACGAGACGTCGAACTTGGCGATGCGGGGGTGCAGGGTGTGGGCGGCGGCGGTCAGGTTGTGGCGGAACGCCCAGATCTCCTCCTGCCCGGTCCGCTCGGTGGCGACAATGGCGTCGATGTCGCCGATGACGTCGACCAGCTGATCCTCGAGCCCGGTCCCCCCACGGAACTCGACCAGGAGCAGGCATTCGGCGGTGACGGGCGGGCGGCGCTCCAACATCCGGCCGGCCAGCTCGATCTCGCCTCCGCCGAGCACCTCGATCGCCCACAGCGCCTGCACCACCATCAGCCTGCGGGCCAGATCGTCCACCTCGTCGTGGGTGGTCGGGATCAGCATCACCAGCCGCTCCGGGGCAGGGCGGCCCGTCCGCAGCGTGGCGCTGAGCACGACGGCCAGGGTGCCCTCGCTGCCGCACACCATCCGCCACAGGTCGGCGGCGGGATTCCCGGGGAGCAGGATCGAGTCGAGGTGGGTGCCGTCCGCCAGCGCCACCTCGGTGTCGCCGAGCTGGTCGCGCACCCTTCCGAAGCGGACGGTGTGGATGCCGCCCCCGTTGGTGGCGACCATCCCTCCGATCGTGGCGGTGTCGCGGGCGGAGGAGTCGATGCCGACGAACACGTTCCGTTCCGCCGCCGCCTCGTGGAGCCGGCGCAACGTGGTTCCTGCCGCGGCCCTGAGCATCCCGTCGCCGGCGTCGGTGACGTGGTCGAGGCGCCGCATGCTCACCACCAGTTCGCCGGCCCGGGGGACGCTCCCGCCGACGAGCCCGGTGTTGCCTCCCTGGATCACCACGGGGACTCCGGCGTGGTGGCACCACGCCATCACCGCGCACACCTCCTCGGCCGTCCCCGGCCGCACCACGGCGGGGGTGGTGCCGGTGAACTCGCCGGTCCAATCGGTGACGTGCCCGGCGACCAGATCGGGATCGGTGAGGACATGGTCCCCACCGACGATCGATGCCAGCGATCGCAGCATGGAAAGACTGTACGGGCCCGGGGCGGGAGGTTCCAGGGGGGACGTTCCCCAGACCGAATTTTCTTAGGACCCGTTCGCGTCTCTGGTGACGCGTTCGGGTCCTAAGAAAGGTCGCTGGTCGTCGCTGGCGAAGGCGTGGGTCGAGGAAACCCCGTGCCGAGTCAAGGTGAGCCGGGACCGGTGCGACCGCTGGTGAGGGGTCGACCTCATCATCTCAACCCTCGAGCAGGGGTCTTCAGCGTGTCCAACCGCTCGCGCCACTCCGCCTTGGCTCGGTCCGCGGTGGCGGTGTCGGGTAGCCGCTCGTGTTCGACGGCGACCTGGCACTTGCTGTCGCCCTTGGCCTCGAACGTGACGTTGAGCCGTGAGCCGTCGGGGGTGTCGTAGCGCACGGACCGCATCGACCGCGAGGTCCGCTCGCGCAACTCAATGCCCGGCAGCCAGCGACCGCGTATCGCCGGGTCGACGAAGGCCTCGTAGACCCGCTCGACGGCTGCGGCCACGGTCTTGCTGGCGCCGCCGGTAAAGGTTCCGTCCGGGCGGGCACCGGGTTGGCGTAGACCTCGATCCTGTTCGTACTCCACGATCACCTTCTGCGCCCACCAGTCACTCATCCCCTCCTTCTGGGTGAGCCAGTCGGCGATGTCCCGGTAGGAGCGGCCGGCGGCACCCCAATCGTCGAGGAGCCGGAACCACTCCGCGTAGTCGCGGCCGGTCGCAGACCGCAGCGCTACCGCCGGCCGAGGTCCGGATGCCTTGGTGTTCATCGCGTTCTCCGTTCGTTGCGGTTGGCCTACTGCCAGACCCCGACAATCGTCGAGATGATCAGCATGTGCAACAGCCAGTCGCCGGCGTGAATGGCGGCCAGCCGGACAGGCACACCCTCTCCCACGATGGAGCCGATCCACTGGGTCAGCGCGAACCCAACCCAGAGCAGCAAGCCGAACGCGGATGACTCGGCCCATCCGGAGATGTCGGCCAGGTCGATGAGGACCGCGACCGCGACGCTGATGACCAGCGCAGTCGCGAGGAACACGAGGAACTTCCAGCCTTCGGGTTTCTCCGGCGCCTCGACGCCTCGCCACTGACCCTGCAGCCGCACCATGGCGTTGCAAGATCGCGTACCAGATCCCACTCCCGATGAAGGACGCGCTCGCGGCCACGAGAATGGCTGCGACGTTGAGCTCAGGCATGGATCTTTCCTCCCCGTCCGCCCGGTGGCGGATGGTCGATTGTTGGGTTCATCGCAAGGACGACCCCAGGCGACACTGAAACTCATCGCCCGGGCCATGGCCAGCCCCCCAATGCGAGACCGCGATCCGCCAGGCGTTCACGAACTGGACGATGTAGCGCGGGCGGTGGTCCGGTTCCTACCGGCCCGAACGCAACCGTTCGGCCAGGAACTCTTCCCAGGTCCGCTTACCCACAACAGCCCCCTCGAGAGACAGATTCTCGCCGGCCCGGTACGCGCGGCCTTCCCGGCATCCGGACCGGCATCATTAACCGGTGCTTGCCGCCCGCCCGCAGGTATCCCTGGATCAGATCGCCCATCCCGTACACCTTCGGCCCGGCCAGGTCGGGCACCAGGCCGGCCGACTTTTCGAGCGTCAGTTCCACCAGCCGGGCCCACGAACCGATTTTCTTAGGACCCGTTTGCGTCGCTGGTGACGCGTTTCGATCCTAAGAAAGTCGGCTTAGAGCGGTCGGGAGAAGAGGACCAGGCCGCTGTGGGTGAACCCGGTGCGGTCGAGGGCGGATGTCACCCAGTCGAGGGCGGGGAGCTTGACCTCGATGCGGTCGACGCCGTCTTCCCTACCCAGATCGATCAGGGCGACCAGCAGGTCGTCAAGCTCGTCGGGGCCACCGGCGACCCAACCCGACTCGAGCGTGTTCCCGTCCACCGCCGCCATCACCCAGCCGGCCGGCGACATCCACAGCGCCTCCGCCCGGGCGGCGCGTTCCAGATCGCCCAGCGTCAGACGCCGCCAGGTCCACCCGATGGCGACCAGACCCCGGCCCGCCCTCGCCAGCTCGCCGGTCGACCACGACATGAAGGCGGGCGACGCCTCCGCCGATGGCGCCACGTCGAGCCGGTCGCGAGCGGGGCGGCGATGGCCGCCGTTGCCGGAGGGACGAGGCGCAACGGGCAGCGACCGCTCTGCCACCAGCCACCGGCCGGCACGGCGCATCCCGATCTTCTCGACCTGGGTGATGGCGGCCTCGTTCCAGTCCTCGGTCGCCAGCCGGGAGACCTCGGCGCCCCGGCTCCGACCCCACGCCTCCAGCTCGCCGTCGATGGCCGAGGCGATGCCCAGCCGCCGCCAGTCGGGATGGACCCTGGCCGCCTGCAACCACAGCTCGTGTGACGAGAGCAGCCGTCCCATCCCCATGGCGATAGCGGTGTCGGTTTCGTCGACGGCGACGATCAGCCGCCCGTTGGGGTCGCCCAGCCACTGGGTGAAGACGTCCGCCACGTAGTCGCCCCACGAGAAGGTGTCACCGGTGAAGCTGGCGATGGCGGGCTGGTC
>Ga0136633_1000340_pt1 | contig 35539 bp, 37 predicted proteins | sample AntDrymeUQ832206_2_FD_105494 | JGI IMG/M metagenome (GOLD analysis project Ga0136633, IMG submission 105494) | Polar desert sand microbial communities from Dry Valleys, Antarctica - metaG UQ83 (22.06) | ecosystem: Environmental > Terrestrial > Soil > Desert | place: Antarctica: Dry Valley... | reverse complement strand
CATGCGGTCGGCCTCGGTCGGCTTCCAGTGCCCCTCCTGCGTCAAGGAGGGCTCGGCCACTATCCGGGACCCCAAGGCGACGTACGGCGGGAAGGCGCGCGCCAACCCGGAGATCACGTGGGTCCTCATGGGACTCAACGCGCTGATGTTCCTTGCGACCACCCTGACCGGCACTGGCGTGCTGAACGGGGGCAACCCGTCCGCGCTGTTCGAGAAGCTGGCGCTGGCGCCGTCCTTCCACTGCGCCGCCTCTGCCGACGGCCTCTGCGTCACCGTCGCCGACGGCGTGGCCCAGGGGGAGTACTGGCGGCTGGTCACCAGCAACTTCCTGCACTTCGGCGTCATTCACTTCCTCCTCAACATGTACTGCCTCTACCTCGTCGGACCGGCGCTGGAGCGGGCGTTCGGCAGGCTGCGCTACTCCGCGCTCTACCTGGTGTCGGGGATCGCTGGTTCGGCGCTGTCCTACTTCCGCGACGGTGGGCTGTCGGCCGGTGCCTCCGGGGCGGTCTTTGGTCTGTTCGCCGCCTTCCTCGTCCTCCAGCGCAAGCGCGGCAGTGACACCAGTCAGATCGCCACGACGATCCTCATCAACCTGGTGCTGAGCTTCACGATCCCGTTCATCGACTGGCGTGGCCACGTCGGTGGACTGATCGGGGGTGCGCTGGTCGCCGCCGCCTTGGTCTACGCCCCTGCCGGCTCCCGTCGAGCCGCCCTCCAGGCAGTTGGCATCACAGTGGTGGCAGTCGCTATCGCGGCGTTGGTGATCGGCCGGACCGCCGCGCTCACCTGAGTTCGCTGGCTAGGGCGCGGCCTTGTCCACACTGTGGAGATCTCCTGGGGAGAACTACACCATTGTCATCTTGCGGTCAGCGCCACTGGGTGGACAGGGCGAAGCCCGCGATGATGAAGCCGAAGCCGACCAACAGGTTGCTGTTGCCCCACTCCCCGACGTAGGGCATGTCGGCCCCGACGAGGTAGAAGGTGATCAGCCAGGCGATCCCGATCAGGAACAGCGCCAGCATCAGCGGAGCCAGCCACACCGGGCTCGGCCCCTTCTTCTTCTTGCCCCCTACGGGCGGGGGCGGCGTGTAGACGGACTTCTTCCGCTTCTTGGACACGGGCACGTCCGGACCTCCTGGCACGTCGGAGCCGTTAGCGTAACGGGCGTGGCCGCGGAGCAGGGGGACAGACGCCGGCAGTCCGGGCTGTGGCGACTGCTGGTCCCCTTGACAGCGTTGGGGGCGGGCGTGCTGTTCGTCACCAGCGCCGCGACCGCGCAGGGCACCGACTTGCGGCCGGGGCGCTTTTCCGACCTCAAGGAGCTGATCGGCTCAACGGCGTCGCAGGTCGAGGCCCAAGAGCGCCGGGCCACCCAGCTGCGTGCCGAGGTGGCCGCGGCGAACCGCACCGCCGCCTCCACCTCCTTCATCGTGGCCGCGGAACGGGCTCGAAGCGACCGGTTGGTCGGTCCCGCCGGCCTGGAGGCCGTCACTGGCCCCGGGGTGACCGTGACGCTCGACGATGCCCCGCGCCCAGACGAAGGCCAGCCCCTTGCCAGCGACAACCCGGACGACCTGGTGGTGCACCAGCAGGACGTCCAGTCGGTGGTCAACGCGCTGTGGGCCGGGGGCGCGGAGGCCATGACGCTGATGGGCGAGCGCCTCGTCTCCACCAGTGCCGTCCGCTGCGTCGGCAACACGCTGCTGATCCAGGGCCGGTTGGTCGGTCCGCCCTTCGTGATTGCCGCGATCGGCCCACCATCGGGGCTGCGCGCTGCGCTGGACGTGGAGCCCGGGGTCGCCCTGTTCCAGCGCTACGTCGAGGACTACGGGCTGCGCTACGGCGTGCGCTCCCGCACGACCCTCCGCCTCCCGGCGTACGACGGACCCCTCGACCTGCGGCACGCCGCCCGGGTCGGCTCATGAGCTGGGGCGACCGGGCCCGTTGGGTCATCAGCGGCCTCGGTCAGCTGATGATCACCTTCGGCGTGGTCCTGCTCTTGTTCTGCGTGTACGAGCTGAAGTTCACCAACGTCTACACCGGTCAGCAGCAGGAGCAGCTCGGCAAGGACCTGGCCACTACCTGGGCTGCCCCGGGCAAGACGGCGGTCCTGCCGGACTACCAATCCGGGCAGGGGATCGCCCGCATCTACCTGCCGACCATCGGGGATGGCCAGGTCCACGTCGTCGTGGAGGGAGTCGGTCGCTCCGACCTGAAGAAGGGGCCGGGCCACTACCCCGGCACCGACCTGCCGGGGGCGGTCGGCAACGTCGTCATCAGCGGTCATCGAACGACCTACGGTGCGCCCTTCAACCGGCTCGACGAGCTCAAGGTCGGTGACCCCATCGTGCTGGAGACGCAAACGTCCTTCTACACCTACCGGTTGACCCGGAGCTTCATCGTGCAGCCCGATGCGCTGGGCGAGACCGCGCCGGTGCCGGGGCAACCGGGAGTCACGCCGACCGAGCGGCTGCTCACGCTGACCACCTGCAACCCCAAGTTCTCCGCCCGCACCAGGCTGATCATCCGGGCGCTGCTGGAGACTCCACTGGCCAAGGGCCCCGGTGTCGTGCCGCCCGCGCTCGCCGCGATGGCTCGGGAGATCTGATGTACGTCTGGCTCTGGCGCCACCTGCCCGGACCGCTCGCCGTTCGGCTGCTGCAGGTCCTCGTGCTGCTGGCGGGCGCCGTCGCTGCACTGATGCTGTTCGTCTTCCCGGCGGTCGAGCCGCTGATGCCGTTCCAGGACGTGACCGTCGAGCCGACGACCTCGAGCAGTCCCGCCCCCTGACCCCGCGGTTTGCCGCCGCTCGTAGGGTGGGCCGCGTGAAGCGCACCCGGACCCCAGCAGCCACTGACCCCTATGCCGCCAGGCCCTGGACGGCGAGCTACCCGAAGGCCGTGCCGGCCGACTACGAGTTCCCCGCCTTCCCACTGACGCGGTTGCTCGACGACTCTGCCGGCACCTTCCCCGACAATGTGGCACTCGCCTTCCTCGGTGCGCGGACCACCTACCGGGAGCTCAAGGACCAGGTGGACCGGTTCGCCGGTGCACTCGCCGGGCTCGGCGTGCAGAAGGGCGACCGGGTCGCGCTCGTGCTGCCCAACTGCCCGCAGAACGTGATCGCGTTCTACGGGGCGCTCCGGCTCGGTGCCGTTGTCGTCGAGCACAACCCGCTCTACACCGAAACCGAGCTGCGGCACCAGCTCGCAGACTGCGGTGCCTCGGTCGTGGTCTGCCTCGACCGCGTGTTCCCCACGGTCGAGAAGGTCCGCAAGCAGACGGCGGTCCAGCATGTGATCACCACGTCCATCGTCGACTTCCTGCCGGCCGTCGACCGGATCAAGCTGCGGCTGCCACTGGCCAAGGCCCGCAAGCAGCGGGCTCAGCTGTCGGCCCCGGTCCCCAAGGGGGTCAAAGACTTCAGCGCGCTGCTGAAGACCTCGTCACCGGCTCAGCAGGTTGACGTCGCCCCCGATGACCTGGCCCTGCTGCAGTACACCGGCGGCACCACCGGGCTCTCGAAGGGTGCCCGGCTCAGCCACCGCAACCTGGTGTCCAACGCCTACATGAACCGGCTCTGGGACACCGAGGCCAAGCCCGGCAAGGAGGTCACACTCGCCGTGCTGCCGCTGTTCCACGCCTACGGCCTCACCGTTGCCATGAACACCACGATGCTGCTGGGCGGCACCCTCGTCCTGCTGCCGCGCTTCGACCTGGACCTGGTGTTCAGGGCCATCGACGAGTGGAAGCCGACGCTGTTCCCCGGTGTCCCGCCGATCTACAAGGCGCTGTCGGACAGCCCGAAGGCCAAGTCGCACGACCTCAAGAGCATCCGGCTGTGCGTGTCGGGTGCCATGAAGCTCCCCGTCGAGGTCGCCGAGCAGTTCACCCGGATCTCCGGTGCCACGCTGATCGAGGGCTACGGCTTGACCGAGACCTCTCCATCGACGCACGCCAACCCGGTCAAGGGCGGCAAGCTCGGGACCATCGGCCTGCCGCTTCCTGGCACCGATTGCCGCATCGTGGATCAGGACGACCCGCGCAAGATCGTGCCGATCGGCAAGCCCGGCGAGCTCGCGATCGGAGGCCCACAGGTCTTCGCCGGCTACTGGGGGCGCGAGGACGAGCCTGGGCTGTTCACCGATGACGGCTACATGCTCACTGGCGACGTCGCGGTGATGGACGAGGACGGCTTCTTCTCGATCGTGGACCGCAAGAAGGAGCTCATCATCGCGGGCGGGTTCAACATCTACCCGTCGGAGGTCGAGGAGGTCCTGTTCAGATTGCGTGGCGTCGCGGACGCGGTCGTCATCGGGCTGCCCGACAAGTACCGCGGCGAGACCGTCAAGGCCTTCGTCGTCAAGGACCCCGGCGCCAAGCTGAGCGAGGAGGACGTCATCGCCCACTGCGCCGGATCGCTCACCGCCTACAAGGTGCCCAAGCTGGTGGAGTTCAGAGACGAGCTGCCGCGTACGGCGGTGGGCAAGGTCCTGCGTCGAGTCCTCGTGGAGGAGGAGCGCGCCAAGCTCGCGGCTGCTGAGGAGGCCAAGCCGGCGTCGGTTCCCTCCAGCGCACCGAAGGCCGTGGCCGCTCGCAAGGCTGCTGCGCCCGCCAAGAAGGCCCCGGCCAAGAAGGCCCCGGCCAAGAAGGCTGCGCCCGCCAAGAAGGCCCCGGCCAAGAAGGCTGCGCCCGCCAAGAAGGCCCCGGCCAAGAAGGCCCCGGCCAAGAAGGCTGCACCGGCGGAGAAGGCGAAGCGGTGACCCGCATCCTGGTCGTCGACAACTACGACAGCTTCGTCTACAACCTGGTCCAGTACCTCGGCCAGCTCGGCGCAGAGACGGTGGTCCTGCGCAACGACGAGGTATCGGTCAAGGACGTCGATGGCTACGACGGAGTGCTGCTGTCACCCGGGCCAGGGGTGCCGGAGGACGCCGGCGCCTCCGTCGAGCTGGTCGGCGTCTGCGAGGACAAGGGAGTGCCGCTGCTCGGCGTCTGCCTCGGGCACCAGGCGATCGCTGTCGCGCACGGCGGCACCGTGGAGCGCGCGCCCGAGCTGTTGCACGGCAAGACCAGTGAGGTCGAGCACGAGCGCGCCGGGGTGCTGAACGCGTTGCCTTCACCGTTCACCGCCACCCGTTACCACTCCCTCGCCGTGGTCGAGCACACCTTGCCTGCGGAGATCCAAGTCACCGGCCGGACCCCCAGCGGTGTGGTCATGGCGCTACGGCACCGGGACGCCCCGGTCGAGGGCGTGCAGTTCCACCCGGAGTCGGTTCTGACGCAGGGCGGGCACCTGCTGCTGGCCAGCTGGCTGGCGCAGTGCGGTGACACCGAGGCGATGGACCGGGCGCCGGAGCTCTCGCAGCGGGTGGAGGACAAGCGCCTCGCAGCCTTCTCCTGAGGGGGAAAGAGGAGTGACCCTGCAGTCGGACACACTTGCCTTGGCTGCCACGATGGTTGCCGGGGATTCAGGCGCGCGCCCTGACCTCGCCAGGTACCTGCCGTTCTGACCACTGCGAGGCGGCGTTCTTCACATCGCGAACACGAGGCTGGGTGGAGCGGGTGTAGCACCTGATTACTTGGTGCTACACTCTGCTGGTGCCCACCACCCGAGCTCGCGTCTTCGTCACGGAGACGGATCAGTTGAAGCTCGCGCTCGATGACGCCGCGAGACGCTGGCCGGGCCAAAGCCGCTCTTCGCTGCTCGTGCGGCTGGCGTTGGAGGGACATCATGCGGCCCAGATCGAGCACGACCAGGCGGTCCGTCGCAGGCTTAACGCCATCGAGCGGTGGAGCGGCGCCTTCTCCGACGGGTACGACCCCAACCTACTGGTCAAGCTTCGTGAGGACTGGCCAGAGTGATCGTGCTGGACGCCAGCGTGCTCATCGGGTTCATCTTCGACCAGGACCCGCACCATGATGCATCGGTGGCGCTCCTTCGTGACACAGCCGGTGACCCGTTCGGCGTCAGCCCAGTGACTTTGGCGGAGGCTCTCGTAGCCCCAACGCGACTCGGTCGCGTGAAGGCGGCGGAACGAATGCTGGACGAGATTGGCGTAACCGAGATTGCCTTGCCCCGTGATGCCGCAGTGCAGCTGGCCGAGCTTCGGGTGCAATCGGGACTCAGGATGCCCGACTGTTGCGTCCTCCTGGCGGCCATCACGAGCAACGGCGCGGTGGCCACCTTCGACGGTCGACTGGCGAACTTTGCCAATGCTCGGCACATCCCCACTCTCCCTGCCTGAAGCCGCGCCGACCGCCAGGCATAACCGGCTACTTCGTGGTGGGACGTTCCCGCGGGCCCGCATCGTCCACTCCAGTAGCAGGTTTCGGTTCCCGGCCGCCTCGGTCCCGGGTCTAAGGATCCGGGAGGGCCTGTTCCTGCATTCGCCGTACTGCGGCTTCTAGCGGTGCGAGATCGCGGGTGACTGTTCCAGCAACGTGGACGTGTTCGGTGTCGAAGTAGTAGTGGGCCAGGCGGTCGCGCATGCGGGCGATGGCGCTCCACGGCAGTGCGGGCTCGGTTGCCAGCAGTGGTTCGGGGATTGCCTTCACTGCTTCGCCGATCTCGATGAGCCTGACCCTCACAGCGTCGTAGATAAGTCCGTCTGACAAGACTCCACGGCTGATGTGACTTCGGATGGCTGCGATGGCGTCGAGGATGTCCTGGAGCCGCTCGGCGTCTCGACGGCTCACAGGGCCACTGCTTCTTGGAGCGCCTCGGCGCGCACCCGTTGTTTCAGAGCATGCGGCGTCGCGAGGTCAACCTCGACGTGAAGGATCTGCTGCAACGCCTCCTCCAAGGCCAGTAGGGCGAAAAGCCCCGTGTCCTCGGGCAGGTCGACGAGTAGGTCCACGTCACTGAGCGAAGTGTCTTCGCCACGCGCGACACTGCCGAAGACGCGAAGGTTGCTGCCACCGGCTGCTGCGGTTGCGGCGATCAGCGCTCGGCGGTGTCGTCGTAGGCGTCGGCCTAGTGGCGTGTCGGGCAATCCTCGTACCGACGGGTCCGTGCGACGCAGTTCCAGCGTGAGCTCGTGACCCGTCCCCTCGATCAGCCTGGTGAGAGTGGACAGTGCCGGTTCGCGCTTGTTCGCTTCGTACTCGCTGACAACGCTTTGCGGCACACCGACCCGTCGAGCGAGATCAGACTGCGACAGGCCAGCACGTGTACGTGCCTGGCGCAGAAGGGCACCGGCATCCATGCCGCGATCCTATCGCGTTTTGCCGATGATTTGGGAAGTGCCGCTCCCCAGCCCAGGGCTATCCGGTGGCGGCCAAGGCAAGTCTGTCCGACTGCAGGGGCACGCTTATATCCCGGCTTCTCCTGGAGGCTAGGGAGTCGGCGAAGGGCTGGGCGAGGCCGACGGCTGCGGCGAGGGCTGGAATCCGCCCGACCCCGGCGGCACCGCGACGTCGAGGATGACGTCTGAGCCAACGGGTGCCAGCACCCCCACGGGAGTCTCAGCGAGGACGGTTCCCTCGGGGGAGGTCGACTCGACCCGGCGCAGCCCGATGCCGAACCCGGCTTCGGCCAGTTGCTGCTGCGCCTGTTCCACGGTGAGGCCCCGGACGTCCGGCACCATGACCTTGCCGGAGGCCACGGTCACCGTGACGATCGTGCCGGTCAGGACCTGACTGCCGGGCCGCGGCGAGATGGCGAGGACCTTGCCGGCAGGCACGTTGCCGTCCTTGGGAACGAGCTTCAGGCGCAGCTTCAGGGTGTCGAGCGCGTCCGTTGCTTCCTTCTGCGACGCCCCGACGAGGGCAGGCACCTGGGCCAGCTCCGGACCGCGGGAGATCGTGAGGTCGACCGACCCGCCCTTGCGCACGAAGAAGTTGGCGTCCGGACTTTGCCCCAGGACGACGCCGGCTTCCGACTTGGCGTCGAACTTCGCGGTCACCTTGTCCACCCGCAGGCCGGCCGCACCGAGCAGGCCGATCGCCTGCGACTGGCTCATGCCGATGACCGACGGGGGCTTCATCAGGTTGTTGTCGTTGCCGAGCAGCGCGTGCACGAGTAGCGCCGAGAGCAGCGCGATGATCGAGAGCAGGACGGCGTAAGCGCCGTAGACGTAGCGCTTGCGGTCTGGCAGCCGCGACAGCACTGCCGTGCGCGACGGGGTGGCCGGCTCGGGTGGCAGGATCGGCGTGGCGAGCACGGGGTGGCCGGCCAACGCGCGCAGCAGATCCTCACGCATCTCATCGGCGGACTGGTAGCGGTTGGCCGGGCTCTTGGCCATCGCCTTGAGGATGACGGCGTCGAGGGTGCGGGCCATGGACGGCGGCAACGAAGGGTCGTACTCCGACGGTGGGACCGGGTTCTCGCGAACGTGCTGGTAGGCCACGGCGACGGGTGAGTCCCCGACGAAGGGCGGGACCCCGGTGACCAGCTCGTAGAGCAGGCAGCCGGTGGAGTAGAGGTCGGACCGCAGGTCGACGTGCTCCCCCCGCGCCTGCTCGGGTGACAGGTAAGCCGCGGTCCCCACGACGGCAGCGGTCTGGGTCATCGTGGACTCGCTGCCGGCGGCCGCCTGTGCGATCCCGAAGTCCATGACCTTGACCTCGCCGCGGGAGGTGAGCATCACGTTGGCCGGCTTGATGTCCCGGTGGACCATCCCGGCCGCGTGCGCGACCTCGAGCGCCGAGCAGACATCGGCGATCACCTCGAGGGCGCGCTCCGGCAGCAGCCGGCCCTCGGTGGTCAGGATGTCGCGCAGAGTGCGTCCGTCGACGTACTCCATGACGATCCAAGGAACGCCGCGCTCGTCCTCGCCAGTGTCGTAGACCGCGACGACCGTGGGCGCGTCGAGCGAGGCGGCGGACTGCGCTTCCCGACGAAAGCGGGACCGGAACAGCGGGTCGCGAGCCAGGTCGTCACGCAGCACCTTGATGGCGACGTCGCGGCCGAGCCGCACGTCTTGGCCGATGCGCACCTCTGCCATGCCTCCGCGGCCGATCACCTCGCCGAGCCGGTAGCGCTGTCCGAGCAACCCGTCCTTGATCACCACCCGATCACCGACCCAGCACCGCTCGCATCACAGCCTGCGCGATGGGTGCGGCCAGCCGGCCTCCCGTCGCGTCGGCTCCGAAGCCGGACCGCCGGTCCAGGAAGACCGCCACCGCCACCTGCGGGTCATTGGCGGGCGCGAAGCCGATGAACCACACGTTCGGCGGCTGGCCCGCTACACCCTGGGCCGTGCCGGTCTTGCCGCCGACGGCGACGCCAGGGATGGCCGCACCCCCACCGGTGCCGCCTGCGACCACACCCTGCATCATCGCGCTCAGCTGGCTGGCGACGGTGGGACTGACGGCCCGCGAGTACAGCTCGGGAGAGGTCAGCTCAAGCCGGGACAGGTCGGGGGCCTGCACCTCCTGCACGAGGTAGGGGCGCATGACCTGGCCGCCGTTGGCAACCCCGGCGGCCACCATCGCCATCTGCAGGGGCGTGGCCGTCACGTCCTTCTGCCCGATCGCGGACTGCGCGAGGAAGACCAGCGGCAGCTTGTCGGCGTCGGCTGTGACGATGCTCTTCGCGACCCGCTGCGGCAGCCGGAGGTCGGTGCGTCCAAAGCCGAAGGCGGCCGCCTGCTTCTCCAGCGCGTCCTGCCCGACCTTGGTGCCGAGGATCGCGAAGGCGGTGTTGCAGGAGGTGGCGAGTGCCTGCGCGAGGGTCTGCTTGCTGTTGCTGCCGCATGTCTCACCGGCGAAGTTGCGGATCGGCCGACCCGGGCCGAAGGACTGCGACGGCGGCGCGTCCAGCACCGTGGTCGGCGTCATGCCCTGGCCCAGCGCCGCGGCGGCGGTGATCACCTTGAAGGTCGATCCAGGGGAGTAGCGCTGCTCCACGGTGCGGTTAACCAGCGGGTCGAGCGGGCTGTTCACCAGCGCCTTGTAGGACGAGCGGATCCGGCTCGGGTCGTGCGAGGACAGACCGGTCGGGTCGTACGACGGACTGCTGGCCATCGCGAGGACCGCCCCTGTCCGCGGGTTCAGTGCGACCACCGCACCGACCTTGCCGGCCAGTCCGTCGTACGCCGCCTGCTGTGCTTCCCGGTTGAGGGTAAGCACGATCGAGCCGCCCGCGATCTGCCTGCCGGTGACGTAGTCCGACAGCCGACGGACGAACAACCGGTCGTCCTCGCCGGACAGGACGGTGCTTTCCTGGCTCTCGATGCCGGTGTAGCCGTAGACCAGTGAGGCGAAGCCGGTGACCGGTGCGTAGCTCGGGCCGCCGGGGTAGGTGCGGAGGTACTTCAGGGGGTCCTTGGTGACCACGGACTTGGCGACGGCCTGCCGGTCCTTCCCGACGCCGATGACGATGGGCCCGCGCTCGCGGTCGTAGGTGCGCAGCAGCACCCGCTTGTTGCGCGAGTCGTTGCGGTAGTCCTTGGCCTTCACCACCTGCACCCAGTTGGCCTGCACCAGCAGCATCGCGAACAGCATGAGGCAGGCGGCAGCGACCCTGCGGACCGGCCGGTTCACAGCGTCCGCCGTACGACGGTGGTGTGCGCCTCGGAAAGGCTCGCGCGAGCGGTGGCCGGGCTGACCGGTGCGGGGGCGGGACGACGGCCGCTATCACTGATCCGGAGCAGCAGGGCGATGAGCACGTAGTTGCTCACGATGGACGAGCCGCCGTAGGACAGCCAGGGCAGCGTCACGCCGGTGAGCGGGATGAGCCCGGTGACGCCCCCGACGATGACGAACACCTGCAGCGCCAAGGCGAATGACAACCCGGCGGCGAGCAGCTTGCCGAAGGAGTCGCGGCAGGAGAGGGAGGTGCGCAGGCCCCGCTGGACGATGATGCCGAACAGCGCCAGGACCGCCATCACGCCGACCAGCCCGAGCTCCTCACCGATGGCCGCGACGATGAAGTCGGTCTTGGCGAAGGGCACGGTGTTGGGCGAGCCCTCGCCGAGACCGGTGCCGAAGATGCCGCCGGTGCCCATCCCGAACAGCGCCTGGACCAGTTGGAAGCCGCCGCCGCTGCTGTCGGCGAAGGGGTCCAGCCAGGTGTCGACCCGGCGCGCGACGTGGCCGAACAGGTGGTAGGCGACGAAGCTCGAGAAGCCGAACAGGCCCACGCCGATCAGCAACCAGGAGGTGCGCTCCGTCGCGATGTAGAGCATCACCACGAAGATCCCGAAGAACAGCAGCGAGGATCCGAGGTCCTTCTCGCGTACCAGGACGGCGATCGAGGCGAGCCAGGCGATGAGCACCGGCCCGAGATCACGCACCCGTGGCAAGTCGATGCCGACCACCCGCCGGCTCGCGAGGGACAGCACGTCGCGCTGGCTCACCAGGTAGCTGGCGAAGAACACCATCAGCAGGATCTTCGCGATCTCGCTCGGCTGCACGGTCAGCGGACCGACCCGGACCCAGAGCCGCGCGCCGTTGATGGTCGTGCCCACGCCGGGCAGGGCCGGGAGCATGAGCAGCACGAGACCGGCAGCGGCGCAGGTGTAGGCGTAGCGGCCCAGCCGGGTGTGGTCGCGCAGCAGCACCAGCACCGCCACGAACACGATCACGCCCACGGTGGTCCAGAGCATCTGCATGGGCGCATCGGCTCCGGGCACCCGCCTCCCCGCCTGCCGTGCCCCTTCGGCGACGGCGAGGTCCAGTCGGCGGACGACCACGACGCCCAGGCCGTTCAGCAGCGCGACACACGGCAAGATCAGGGGATCGGCGTACGGCGCGAACCGGCGCACGCCGAGGTGGGCCAGGGAGTACAGCACTGCGAACCCGGCGGCGTAGGCAAGGGTCGACGCCGGGATGGCGCCGTCCTGCGCGATGCCGACCGAGGCATAGCCGAGCACCACCAACCCGGTGGCGAAGCAGAGCAGCATGAACTCGGCGGACCGGCCGGTCCTTCCGGGGCGGACTGGCGGGGTCGGCGCGGAGCCGGGAGCGGCAGTCACGTGCAGGGGACCGTGCTCGTGGGTGCGGTGGTCGTGGGTGCGGGGGTCCGGGCTGCGCTCTGCGTCGGCGAGGGGGTAGTGCTGGGCCGGGGGCGGGGGGTGCTGGTGGCGCAGCCGGATGTCACGAACAGCCGCTTGACGATGGCCCGCGCGTCGGCCTCGTCCTTGGCGACGATGCCGTCCGCCAGCCGGTCGTGCTCGACCTCTGAGAGCCGGTCGGCACGAAGGACCGATCGCTGCTCCAGGGAGTGCAGAGACACACCGGCTACCTGGCCGTGCACGCCGCGGAAGATGGCGACGTGGCCCTCGTCGATGCCCACGAAGTACTGCGACCGGACGTAGAGGTAGCCGACCCCACTGCCCGCGCCGAGCAGCACCGCGAGCAGCAGCACCACAATCGCATTGCGCAGGCGGCGGCCGGTGTCTACGGCTGCCACAGTCCGCCGTGGCGGGGGCGGCGCGTCCCGGCCCTCTGCCACCCGTGCCCGGCTGGCCGGGCTGTCGGCGATTCCCGGCGGTGCCTCCTGCGGTGACTCGGCGGCCGAACCGGCGATGACTGGGGTCAGCGCCTCGGGCGCCTCGTCCACGATGTCGGCGACGGCGACGGTCACGTTGTCAGGGCCACCTCCGCGCAGGGCCAGCTGCACCAGCCGGTCGACGGACTCCTGAGGGTCTTCGATGAGCAGCGCTTCCCGGAGCGTCTCCAGGCTGCCGACCGGGCCAGTCAGACCGTCGCTGCACACCAGGTAGCGGTCGCCGAGCCGCGCCTCGCGCACCGAAAGGTCGAAGTCAAGGTCATCCCTGCCGTCGAGCACCCGGGTGATGACGGAGCGCTGCGGGTGCGTCGTGGCGTCGGCCTCGCTGATGCGGCCCTCGTCGACGAGGCTCTGCACCAGGGTGTGGTCGCGGGTGATCTGGGACAGCTCGCCGTCCCGCAGCAGGTAGCAGCGCGAGTCGCCGATGTGCAGCAGCCCGAGCCGACCCCCCGCGAAGAGCAACGCAACGAGGGTGGTGCCCATGCCGCGAAGCGCTTCGTCGCTGTCGACCATCTCGCGCAGGTGGTCATTGGCTGAGCGGGCCGCGCTCTCGAGGGCCTCGAGCAGGTCGGCGCCAGGGGCGTCCTCGTCCAGCGGTGCTATCGCCGCGATGGTGACGGCACTCGCAACGTCGCCGGCGGCGGCGCCACCCATGCCGTCGGCTACGGCGAGCAGCCGCGGTCCGGCATAGACCGAATCCTGGTTGTTGGTCCTGAGCAGGCCGGTGTGCGACCGGGCGGCGTAGCGCAGTGCCAGTGTCACGGGCGCAGCTCGATCACTGTCTTGCCGATCCGGATCGGCGTGCCGATCGGCACCTCGACCGGTCGGGTGACCTTCGCCGCTCCCAGCCACGTGCCGTTGGTGGAGCCGAGGTCCTCCAGCATCCACACGTCCCCGGAGGGGTAGAGGCGGGCATGATTGTTGCTCGCGTAGTCGTCAGTGAGGACCAGCGTCGAGTCGTGTGCCCGACCGAGGCTGACGGGGGCGGCGCTGAGGGTCACGGTGGTGCCGCGCAGGCTGCCCTCTGTGACCACCAGCTTCCGGCCCACTCCCTTGCGCCTCGGTTGCTTCGGGGCGCGAACCGGCTTGGCGACGGTCGGCGGGGCGCCCGTGCCGGCGCGTCCCGAGAGGTCGGCGCGCATGGTGCGCACGGCCGCGAGGATGAAGACCCAGAGCAGCACGAGCAGGCCGTACTTCACGACCGCGACGATCAGCGCGCTGCCCACTAGCGGCCGGTCCGGAAGACGAAGGTCGTGGTGCCGATGGTGATGCGGTCACCGTCGGTGAGGGTGGCGGCCGCCACCTGCCGGCCGTTGACCAGCGTGCCGTTGGTCGAGCCCAGGTCGTGCAGCTCGTGGTGGTCTTCGACCTGGCGCAGCTCGGCATGCAGCCGGGAGGCACCGATGTCGGTCAGCTGGACGTCGGCCTCGGCCCCCCGCCCGAGCACGCAGCGACGACCGAGGGGGATCTCGCGCTCGTCCTCGATTAACCTCGCCTGTCCGTTGAGGAGCAGCGGAACGGCCGGGCGCGCGGCCCCATCGGCGACCACGCTGCTGCGGACGCGGAACTGACCGGTCGGCAGGTCCTTGGTCTCGGTGAACGTGACCTCGACCGGGCCGACGAACGACCAGCCCTGCTCAGCCGCCGTCTCCTGCACCATGGTCGCGAGCTCCTTGCGCAACGGCTCGTCGTACTCGCGCAACCGCTCGGCATCGGACGGCCCGAGCTCGACGACGTAGGCGTTGGGCACCATGACCCGGCCGGCGGCGATGATGGCCTTCTTGTCTGCGGCCTCGCGGGTCAGAGCGGCGGCGACCTCGACCGGCTCGACCCACCCGCCGAAGGCCTTCGCGAACGCGCCTTGGACCAACCCTTCGAGCCGTCGCTCGAACCGCTGCACGACGCCCACGCCCCGCTCCCTTCCCCTGTCCGGGTGGATCGTATCCGGGCGCTGGCAACGGCCTGCCCCTGCTAACGTTGACGGGCGCACTCGGGCGAGTGGCGGAATGGCAGACGCGCACGGTTCAGGTCCGTGTGTCCGAAAGGACGTGGGGGTTCAACTCCCCCCTCGCCCACGCTGTGATCTCTCAGGAGATCGGAATGACCTCGAACCCTCACGATGGGTCGGGGTCGTTCTTTTCGGTGGGGGTAGCGGGTCTTGCCGGTGGGTTGGTAGTCGCGGCTGGGGCACTGCTCAGTCCGGCTCCGGCAGTGCGTTCAGCGCCTCCCGCAACAGGACACCGGTAGCGCCGTCGTCGAGGCCGCGACGACCCGCCTCGCGCCCGATGACCAGAGCGAAGCACTGCATCGCCGCGCGGTAGTCGGTGCTGTTCGCGTGCTTGCTCATCGCCGGCGTCGCGTGCTCCGTAGCTAATCGCTGACCCAAGGCGACGAGGGCCGCCTGCTGGTCAGAAGGTCCGAACACGCCGCTTGTGTGCTCGCGTCGTGCCGATCGCGGTTCTGTCTGCTCTCCAGGGTGACGTCGGGCACGTCGAGCTGCGAGAGCTCCCACAGCAGGCGGGTAGGCAAAGCGCGCGGGCCCTTTCCTGGCGCGTGCGCCTCATCGGCGTGGAGACCACCGCGAGTGCTTGCACGTCGAGAACTGAAACGGCCTTCAGTAGAGACCTGCGCGCGTCGTCACGCTCGTCATGCCAGTGCAGCCGCCTCGCGCCGGGAATGAGCAGCCGGCGCAGCACCGACCGGATCTCGTCGACCCTCTCCTCGCTCACGACGACGGCCGCCAGTACGTAGTAACCGGGCGACTGCTCGCGAACGCTCTCATCGACGTATGCCCTCACGAGAACCAGCCTCGCAGGATGTTGCCGAGGCTGTCCGCCCCCAGTGCCGTCTGTCGAGGATGCGCTAGTGGGAAGCGTACGGCTGGGGTTCCAACTCCCCCTCGCCCACGATGTGATCTCTCACGACATCCCGGACTGACCGACCCCCAGGTAGAGGCGGGCCAGCAGGTCGCGCACGCACTGATCGATGTCGTCCACGTTCCGGCGTACGGCGTCGAGGTCCTGGTCTTTGGGGTCGTCGAGCTGCCAGTCCTCGTAGGTCTTGCCGGGGAAGACCGGGCAGGTCTCACCGCAGCCCATGGTGACGACGACGTCCGCCGCCCGCACGACCTCGGGGGTGAGCAGCTCCGGCGCCTCGCCTGCGGTGCTGAACCCGCGTTCGTGCAGGACCTCGACGACGACCGGGTTGAGCGAGCTGCCCGGCTCGCTGCCGGCTGAACGCACCTCGACCCTGCCGTGGGCGTAGTGCTCGGTCAGCACCTTGGCGGCGAGCGAGCGCCCGCCGTTGTGGATGCAGGCGAACAGCACAACGGGTCGGCTCATGGCGCCATCATCACCCGCCGACGTGGCTGCTGGGTGTCCACCGCCTGAGCAGGCGTGGGGTTGGCGTAGGCCGCTGCCTGCAGGGCGAACAGGTCGGCATAGGTCCCGGCCTCAGCCATCAGCTCCTCGTGGGAGCCCTGCTCAGTGATGCGGCCTCCGTCGAGCACGAGGATCCGGTCGGCGTCGCGCACCGTGGAGAAACGGTGCGAGATGTAAAGGACGGTCCGGCCGGCGGCCAGCTCGCGAAGCCGCTGGAACAGGTCGTGCTCGGCCCGCGGGTCGAGGGCGGCGGTCGGCTCGTCGAGGATGAGGAAGCGACTGTCGCGGTAGAACGCCCGGGCCAGCGCCACCCGCTGCCACTGCCCACCGGACAGGTCGGTGCCGTTTTCGAACTCCCGGCCCAGCACCGTGTCCAGCCCTTGCGGCAGGGTGGCGACGAGGTCATCGATGCCGGCGGCGCGCACCGCGGCCTCGAGAGCCTCAGGAGTCGCCTCCCGCCGCCGGTCGCCCCAGGCGATGTTGTCGCGAAGCGGGAAGGGAAAGCGCAGGAAGTCCTGGAAGATCACGGCTGTCGACGCGCGCACCCGGTCCAGACCCAGCTCCCCATAGGGGGAGTCGTCCCAGCGCAGCTCGCCCTGCTCGGCGGGGTAGAGGCCGGCGAGCAGCTTGGCAAGCGTGGTCTTGCCGCTGCCATTCTCGCCCACGATCGCGATCACCTCACCCGCGTGCACGGTGAGGTCGACATCGGCCAGAGCCGGCGATGGCTTGTCTGGATAGCTGAAGCCCACCCCTTCGAGCTGCAAGGTGGAGAACGGCTCGAGAATGACGGCCTCGGGCAGCGGGGGCTGGCGACGTTGCAGGAACGCGTCGTAGTCACTGAGGAACAACGCGTTCTCATAGAGGTCGCCGAGCGACTGGGCGGCGCCGGCGAGGCGGGCTCCGAGGAGCTGGATCGCGATCGCCGCGGTGGCGGTTGCCGCGATGTCCAGTCGACCGGCGACGAAGAACGCACCGAGCAGCGCGAGGGTCCCGGCAATCAGCACGGCGGACGTGGCACCCGACACGAGGCTTCGACGATCTGCCGTGCGGACCATGTCGACGATGCCGCGAAGCCGGACGTCGTAGAGCTCCTCCCACCGCTGAACAAGGGAGGGCGCGAGGTCGAAGCTGCGCACCTCGCCCGCCTCACGGCGTCGGCTGAGCAGTCCCTCGATGGTGAAGCGGCCGCGGTCATCGGGCGTGGCGCCGAACGAGAAGGAGTGCACCCTCCCCGCGTTGTGGTGCGCGGCCAGCCACAGCGGCAGGTAGGCGACGACGACGATCGGCAGCAGCACCAGCTCGATGCTCGCGAGAGTCAGGCCGAGAGCGAGTGAGCCGAGCGCGGTGGTGATCAGGGTGATCAGGCCCATGCCCATCCGCAGCGACGACATCGACTGCCGGTTGGCGCGCATCAGCGCGTCGTGGAAGTCGGGGTCCTCGAAGGTCAGCAGGTCGACCGAGGTCGCGACATCGAGCACCTGACGGTTGACGTGCCGCAGGGTCCGCTCGGTGAGCAGCCGTTGCCGGCCGCCGAGGAGGCCTGCGGCGACCGCGACCACCAGGCTGATGACGCCGAGAGCTACCAGGGACGGCACCACCTGCGCGAAGCCGCCCCCGTGAGCCTGGATGCCGAGGATGGTCCGCAGCACACGCTGTCCGACCAGCAGCTGCACGCCGGTGCCGAGGCCGGAGATGACGGACAGGACCAGGCAGAACGTCAAGCTTCGACGGTCAGCGTCCCAGCACAGCCGCAACCCCTTGGCGAACAGGCCGGGCAGCCCGGTGACGCGTTGGCGTGGAGTGGCGACAGGTCTGTTCATCAGGGCTTGCTCCGGGGGGATCGTCGGCGCGGTGTTGGGTCGTTGGGGTCGTCGGTGCGCATCTCGGCGTAGCGGCGCTCGCGGCTGGGCGGGAACGGCACGACCGCCAGCTGGATGCCGAGCCTCGGCTGCGGTGGCGTGCGCGAGCCGGGAACCGGTCGGCGAGCGCGTGCGCTCACGTCGGCCATGACCACACGCAGCCGCTCGACCAGGTCGGCGGCCTCGTCCGGGTCGAGGTGCACGATCGCCTCGAGGAACCAGGCCTCGGCAGGGTTGCCGCACACACCCGAGGCGCGTCGGCTGCCCTCCTCGCGGAACGCCTGCGCGAACCGCCGGGCGGTGGTCTCGACCATGGTGCCGACGTCATCGGCGGCCTCGCGCCACGGCCCGGTCAGCTCACCCGAGACCTCAATCCGGCCGGCAGCCACCTGGTAGAGGCGCTCGGTGTTGGACCCCGCCTTGCGCTGCTCCACCTCGGCGATGAAGCCGTGCGCGAGCAGCTGCTTGACGTGGTGGTAGAGCCTCGCCACCGGCAGCTGTAGGGACTGGGCGACCTCCTTCACCGACCGGGGTGATCCGAGCTCCTTGAGGATCGCCGCCCGCAGGGGGTGTCCGAGAGCTCGCAAGGCCTCCGCAGATTCGATCCGCAGCACGCCGGGGAGGTCGCCGAACTGGTAGACCACCGCACCCGTGCGGGTCTGATCATCAGCCATCCGGAGACCATCGCAGTTGACTTGAGATAAGTCAACTCAAACCAAAGGTGATCATTGAACGGCTCGCAGCGGGGTAGTGGCCCGCCATGACCACACCAACAGGCCTCACGTCGTACTGGATGGACAGCTGCCCAGGCAGCACCTACCCCCGGCTGGACGGGGAGGTCCGGGTCGACGTCGCCGTCATCGGCGGGGGCATCGCCGGCCTGTGCACGGCATACGAGCTGATGCGCCGCGGCAAGACGGTCGCCGTGGTCGAGGCGGGGCGGATCGCCTCGAGCGTCACCGGCTATACGACGGCCAAGATCACCTCGCTGCACACCACGATCTACAGCGAGCTGGTGGACAACTTCGACGAGGACAAGGCCCGGCTGTACGGCGAGTCGCAACAGGCTGGCCTCGAGCGGATCGCGACGCTGGTCGACGCACTGGGCATCGACTGTGACTTCGAGCGGCAGACCGCCTACACCTACGTCCGCGAGCAAGAGCAGGTGCAGTCGATCCGGGATGAGGCGGAGACGGCCGCCCGGCTCGGCCTGCCCGCCAGCTTCGTCACCGAGACCGAGCTGCCGTTTCCGGTCGTCGGCGCCGTTCGCTTCGACAACCAGGCGCAGTTCCACCCGCGCAAATACCTCCTGGCCCTGGCCGAGCAGCTGGTGGACAACGGCGGCCAGATCTTCGAGCAGACCCGGATGCTCGAGGTGGACGATGGGGAGCCCTGCACCGTCCACTGCGACGGCGGCACCGTGGTGGCCGAGGACGTCGTACTCGCGACGCACTATCCGGTGTTGGACCGGGGGCTGATGTTTGCCCGGCTCACCCCGCACCGTGACGTGGTGGTGGCCGGGCTGCTGCCCGAGGGGCAGGACCTGCAGGGGATGTACATCAGCACTGAGAGCGCAACGCACTCGGTCCGGGTGGCGCCGCACCCCGACGGCCGGCTGTTGATCGTCGGCGGCGAGCCGTGGAAGACCGGGCACGAGGAGGACGTCGAGGCCCGCTACGACAAGCTCGCGGCGTGGACGAGCGAGACCTTCGGCATCGACGAGATCCGCTACCGGTGGTCGACGCAGGACAACAAGAGCGCCGATGGCGTGCCCTACATCGGGCTCTTCCACCCCGGCACACGGCACCTCTATGTTGCGGCAGGCTTCCGCGGCTGGGGCATGACCAACGGCGCGCTGACCGGTCTGCTGCTGGCTGACCTGATCCAGGGACTGGAGAGCCCGTGGGCTGAGCTCTACGACCCGCGGCGGGTCAACCCACTCACGTCAGCCAAGGACTTCGTGAAGCTGCAGGTGGACGCGGTCAAGGGCCTGATCGGTGATGCCCTGAAGCCGGCTGAGGTCGACTCCGTCGACGAGATCGGGCCAGGCGACGGTGCGATCGCGCGGGTCAACGGTGACAAGGCGGCGGTCTATCGCGACGAGGACGGCGCGCTGCACTGCTTGTCACCGCGCTGCACCCACCTCGGCTGCATCGTGCACTTCAACAACGCCGAGAAATCCTGGGACTGCCCCTGCCACGGCTCGCGGTTCGATCGCGACGGCGCGGTGCTGCAAGGCCCGGCCAACACGCCGCTCGAGAAGGTCGAGCCGCCTAGCTGACGATCGCGTTCGAGCCGAAGAAGACCAGCGCGGCCATTGCGCCCGCGGCAGGGATGGTCAGGACCCAGGCCATGGCGATGGTGCGGGCTACGCCCCACCGGACCGCCGACAGCTTGCGGGTGGCGCCGACGCCCATGATCGAGCTGGTGATGACGTGGGTGGTGGAGACCGGCAGGCCGTAGTGCGCGGTCGCGAAGAGCACGCTGGAGGCGACTGTTTGCGCGGCGAAGCCCGCGGCGGGATCCATCTTGATCACCCGGCGGCCCAGGGTGCGCATGATGCGGGCACCGCCGGCCAGCGTCCCGAGGCTGATGGCCAGGGCGGCCGAGACGACGACCCACAGCGGGATCTCAGCGTCGGCGCCGAGGTTGCCTGACACGATCAAGGCGAGCGCGATGACACCCATCGTCTTCTGCGCGTCCTGGACGCCGTGGCCGTAGGCCATCGCGATGCTCGAGACGATCTGCGCCTTGCGGAAGAACTTGTTGACGGGGCGAGGGCTCTTCTTGCGGACGATCCACAAGATGATCAGCATGAGCAGCCCGGCGAGCAGGAAGCCCAGCAGCGGCGAGAACACCATCGGTCGCAGCACCTTGACGTAGACCCCGTGCCACTTCACCGAGTCACCCGCCGCGAGGGCCGCGCCGATGAGGCCGCCGATGAGCGCGTGCGAGGACGACGACGGGAGCCCGAAGTACCAGGTGATCAGGTTCCAGGTGATCGCGCCCACCAAGGCGCTGAACACGACGACCAGGCCCTGCGTGCTGCTCAGCTCGGCGGGGTCGAGGATCCCCTTCCCGACCGTTTTGGCGACCTCTGTGCTCATCAGCGCACCGACCAGGTTGGCGAGACCGGCGAGGATCAGCGCTACGCGAGGGGTGAGGGCGCGTGTGGAGACCGCGGTCGCGACGGCGTTCGCCGCGTCGTGGAAGCCGTTGGTGAAGTCGAAGCCGAGGGCGATGACCACGATGAGGATCAGGCCCAGTTCAGCACCAGACACGCGCTAGGACTCCTTGACGGCGATGGTCTCGACCGCGTCAGCGACGTCCTCGAGGGCGTCGGCGGCAGCCTCGAGCTCCTCTGCCACGTCCTTGAGCTTCAGAGCGGTCAGCGCGTCGAACTCGCCGTTGAAGAGCCGGGCGACGGTGCGCCGGTAGATCTGGTCGGCCTCGTTCTCAAGCCGATTGACCTCGATCCAGTACTCCTCGAGGTTCTTCATCCCGCGCAGCCGCGGCATCGCCTCGGCCGTCATGACGGCGGCCTTCTTGATGACCTCCACCACGCGCAGGTTCTCGGCAGGGAGCTGCTCGAGCTCGTAGAGGACGATGAGATCAGCCGCGGCCTCGATGAAGTCCATGACGTCGTCGAGGCGGTTGGCGAGGCGGTAGATGTCCTCGCGGTCGAACGGCGTGATGAACGTCGAGTTGAGCTGGCGCATCACGGCGTGGGTGATCTCGTCGCTCGAGTGCTCGACGTCCCGCAGCTTCTTGGCCAGCATCGACCGGTCGGCTCCCGGCAGGAACATCTCGCCGAGCAGGTCGGCGCCCACCACGAGGTTGTCCGCGGCGGCGGTGAAGTGGTCGTAGAACGAGGTGTCGCGGGGCGTCAGGCGCAGTCGCACGGGAGTCCTCTGGGGGGCGATGAGCGGGGCGCCACGAATGCTAGAGGAGAGCGAGCCGCCGCCGGTCAGTGGCTGGACCTGCGAGGTCTGCCCGCGGGCGTCGATCGCGTGCTTCAGCTCCTCGGGTGTCGCGCCCGGTGGGTTCCTTGAGCATCTCGATGGTGCGCTCAGACCTCGGGTGCACGCTGCGCAAGACACGCTGGCCGGCCGCGGCCAGGAAGGCACCCACCGCCCGCCACTCTTCCCGGTGTGAGGGCTGACTAACGGCCAGACGCCTTCATGAGCTAGGCGTCGGCTGCGTAGGACTCCGGATCGCTGTGCTGTCCCGTGACCAGGTAGGTCACCGCGTGGCTGACACTGACGGCGTGATCGGCCAGTCGTTCGTAGTAGCGGCCGATCAGCGCCAGGTCGATCGCGGCCTCGACTCCGTGCTCGAAGTTGCCTGACAACAACTGGGAGAACAGCTGCGCGTGCAGGTCGTCGATGGTGTCGTCATCGGCGAGCAGCTGGGCGGCGAGTGTGAGGTCGCGGGTGGCGATGACCGTGCCCGCCTTGATCGCGATGCGGGTCGCGGCCTGCCCCATCTCGAGCACTGTCGCACGCAACTCGACCGGGACGACGGTGGCTGGGTGCCGTCGTCGCGCGACTTTTGCGATGTGCACGGCGTAGTCCCCGACCCGCTCGAGGTCGGAGCTCATGCGCAGCCCCGTGACGATCGCCCGGAGGTCGGTGGCCACCGGCTGCTGGCGGGCCAGCAGCTGCACGGCCACGTCGTCGAGCTGGTGATAGAGGTCGTTGACCGCCTGATCACCCACGATGACGGCCTCCGCCTCGGTGAGGTCCGCGTCGAGCAGGGCCGTCGTGGCCTTGCTCACGGCCGAGCCGACCAGCCGGCTCATCTCGATCAGGCCGTCGCCGACCTCAGCCAGTTGCTCGTGGTAGCTGTCGCGCACAGGGTGCTCCTTGCTGCTAGCGAATCGGTTAGCCGAACCGGCCGGTGATGTAGTCCTCCGTGCGCTTCTCACGGGGGTTGCTGAAGATCTGCTCGGTGGTGTCCATCTCGACCAGCCGCCCCGGCTGTCCCGGGCCGTCGATCGTGAAGAAGCCGGTCGTGTCCGAGACCCGCGCGGCCTGCTGCATGTTGTGCGTGACGATCACGATCGTGAAGCGGTCACGCAACTCGCGCATCAGGTCCTCGATGGCCAACGTCGAGATCGGGTCGAGTGCCGAGCAGGGCTCGTCCATGAGCAGCACCTCGGGCTCGACGGCGATAGCACGGGCTATGCACAGCCGCTGCTGCTGACCGCCGGACAAGCCGGCCCCCGGCTTGCCGAGCCGGTCCTTCACCTCGTCCCAGAGGTTTGCCCCACGCAGCGAGCGCTCGACGGCCTCGTCCAGTTGCTGCTTGTTCTTCAACCCGTTGAGCTTGAGCCCCGACGCGACGTTGCCATAGATCGACATGGTCGGGAAGGGGTTCGGCCGCTGGAACACCATGCCGATGGTGCGTCGCACACCGACTGCGTCGACGCTGTCGCCGTACAGGTCCTGGTCGTCGAGGGTGACCCGGCCCTCGACGCGTGCGCCGGGGATCACCTCGTGCAGGCGGTTGAGGGTCCGGAGGAAGGTGGACTTGCCGCATCCCGAAGGGCCGATGAGCGCGGTGACGCTCCTGGGCTCGATGGTCAGGGAGACACCTGCGATCGCCTGCGTGCTGCCGTAGAAGGCAGCCAGGTCGGTCGTGACGATCCGCTTGGCCACGGCTCAGCCCTTCAGTCGGGTGCGGCGGGCGATCAACCGCGCGGTCAGGTTGAGGAGCAGGACGAGCAGCAGCAGGGTGAGCGCGCCGGCCCAGGCCCGGTCGAGCGCAGACTGCTGGGGCTGGCCGGCCTGAGCGAAGACGAAGCTGGGAAGGCCGGCCTGCTGGCCCGAGAACGGGTTGGCGTTGAAGGCGTCGAAGTTCAGGGCCGTGAGCAGAAGAGGGGCGGTCTCGCCCGTCACCCTCGCGATGGCGAGGACGATCCCCGTCGTGATGCCGGAGGCTGCGGCTGGGAGGACCACGCTGAGGACAGTCCGCCAGCGAGGCACCCCTAGGGCGAGCGAGGCTTCCCGGATCGAGTCCGGCACCAGGCCCAGCACGACCTCGGTGGTGCGCACGACGGTCGGCAGCATCAGGATGGCGAGCGCGATGGCTGCGGCGAATCCGCTGAAGCCCTGGCCGAGAGCCAGCACCCAGAACGTGAAGACGAAGAGGCCGGCGACGATCGATGGCACGCCGGTCATGATGTCGGTGACGAAGCGGATGGCAGGCACGAGCGGACCTCTGCCGTGCTCGACGACGTAGATCGCGGCGAGCAGCCCGACCGGAATCGCCATGGCGCTCGCGAGCCCCACCTGTTCCAGGGTGCCGATGATCGCGTGGTAGGCGCCTCCGTTGGTGTCCCGGGGGCCGATCCCGCGCAGGCTATGGGTGAGGAAGTCGGCATCGAACCGGGCGGCGCCGTTCTTCACCACCAGGCTCACGACGCTGACCAGCGGGACCAGAGCCAGCAGGAACGCGCTCCAGGCCAGTCCCGTCGCGAGCTTGTCCGTCAGCGTGCGCCGGGTCATGAGGCGAAGCCCTTTCGCGCCGAGCGGACAACGATCCCGCGGGCCAGCGCGTTGACGACGAACGTCATGACGAACAGGACCAGGCCGGTGGCGATCAGCGCACCACGTCCGGCCTGGGCGTACTCCCCGAACTTGGCCGCGATGTTGGCGGCGATGGTGTTGCCACCCGGTCCCAGGATGCGGGCCGTAAGGGCAGGCGTGGTGCCGAGGACGAGAGCGACGGCGATCGTCTCACCCAGGGCTCGGCCCAGACCGAGCATGACGGCACTGACCAGGCCGGGCCGGCTCGGCGGGAGGACCGCCAGCCGGATGGACTCCCAGCGGGTGGCCCCCAGTGCCAGGGCGCCCTCGGTCAAGGTCGAGGGGACCTGCAGCAGCACCTCCCTGGACAGGGCGGCGATGATCGGCAGCACCATGATCGCCAGCACGAGCGAGGCCAGCAGGATCGACTTGGAGTAGCGGCCGCCGGTGTCACCGAACAACGGGAACCAACCTGCGTTGTCGTGCAGCGAGGCGTTGAAGGGCTGCAGGTGCCGGTTGAGGTAGGCCAGCCCCCACAGGCCGTAGACCACCGAGGGCACCGCAGCCAGCAGGTCGACGAGGCCGCCGCAGAAGCCCGCGATCCGGCGGGGGGCGTACTGCGTCACGAAGAGGGCGACACCCAAGGCCACGGGAACCGCCAGGATCATGGCGACCAGACTCGTGAGGATCGTGCCGAAGGTCAGGACCGCGACGCCGAACACCGGCTTGTCGGCCTCAGGCAGGAACACCTTCGTGGTCAGGAAGCTGCCTGTGTTGGCCCGCAGGGCGGGCACTGCTTGAACCACGAGGAAAGCCCCGATGGCGAGGATGACCAGAACCAGCGCCACGCCGGCCGCGCCCGTGATCGCGAGGAAGGCCTGGTCGGCCCGGTTGCGAGGGGTGCGGCCAGCGTGGTTCGTGCGCATCGATCTAGCTGAGCCCGGAGATGGTGGTCGTCACGCGCTGCGCCAGCGCTGGCGGCAGCGGCGCGTAGCCGACGTCCTTGGCGGACGCCTGACCATCGCCGGCGGCATAGGTCAGGAAGGACTTCAGCAGTGCGAGCTTGGCTGCCGGAGTTCCCTTGCTGCAGACGATCGCGTACGACACCGCCGTGATCGGGTAGGCCCCAGCCGTCGCGTTCGCGTAGTCGTAGCTGACCTTCAGGTCGGTGCCGGTCGATGGGAGGGTGGAACCCGCGAGCGCGGTCGTGACGCCCGCAGCCTCGAGGGCGGTGTACTCGCCCGCACCGTTCTTGACCTTGGCCGCCTCAAGGCCCCCCGTCTCCACGTAGGAGAGCTCGGTGTAGGTCACGCCGCCCTCGGTGGACGCCGCTGCCTGGGTGACTCCGTCCGAGCCCTTCGCGCCCTGGACCGAAGCTGGCCAGTCCAGCTCCTTGCCCGTCCCCAGCGACCAGGCCGGGCCGGCGGTCTTGGCGAGGAACTTCGAGAAGACGTCGGTCGTGCCGGAGGAGTCTTCGCGGTGGACCGGCGTGATCGCAGTCGACGGCAGCGTCGTACCGGGGTTCTCCGCCTTGATGGCCGCATCGTCCCAGTTCTTGATCGTGCCGGTGAAGATGCCGGCAGCCGTGGAAGGAGACAGCTGCAGGCTCTCGACTCCGTCGAGCTTGTACGCGATCGCGATGCCACCGGCTGTGATGGGCAGGTGGATCGCTGGGGTGCCGCAGCGCTTGTCGGCAGCTGCCTGCTCCTCGTCCTTCATGGCTGAGTCGGAGCCGGCGAGGTCAATGGTCGCGGAGCCGAACTGCTGGATGCCGGCACCCGATCCGATGCCTTGGTAGTCCACGGTCGCGTCCGCGCAGGCCGCGGTGTAGTCCTTGATCCACTGGGCCACGATGTTTTTCTGGAAGGTGGAGCCGGCGCCCTTGAGGTCGCCGGTGGCACAGGAGATGTCGCTGTTTGCCGAGGAGCCGGTGCCGTTGGCGTCCGGATCACCGCACGCCGACAGGAATACGGCTCCGGCCAGGACCACTCCGGCGAGCTTGGCGTTACGGGAGAGCATCAATTCGTCGTCCTTCGGGTGTCAGGCTCCGGTCCACCCGGAGACGAGGGCGACGCTAGGTAGGTCAGGTGGCCAGCCTGGAGTCCGAAGGTGGACAGGAGGTGAACGACGAGCGAACGTCAGCTGCCGAGCTTGTAGCCCAGCCCGCGGACGGTCGTCAGGAGCACGGGAGCACCCGGATCGGCCTCGATCTTGGCCCGTAGCCGCTTCACGTGGACGTCCAGCGTCTTGGTGTCGCCCACGTAGTCACTTCCCCACACCCGATCGATCAGCTGGCCGCGGGTGAGCACCCGCCCGGGGTGGCGCATCAGCAGCTCGAGCAGCTCGAACTCCTTCAGGGGCAGGCTGATCTGGCTCCCCGCCACAGATACCAGGTGACGACCGACGTCCATCCTCAGAGGTCCGACCTCGAGCACCGCCGCGCCCATGTCTTCGGCGGCACCGCTCTGGCGTCGGAGCACCGCTCGGATCCGAGCGACCAGCTCACGATGGCTGAAGGGCTTGGTCACGTAGTCGTCCGCGCCCAGCTCGAGCCCGACGACCTTGTCCACCTCGTCGTCACGGGCGGTCAGGATGATCACCGGTACGGCGGAGCTCTGGCGCAGCTCCCGACACACCTCGGTCCCGGACATCCCGGGCAGCATCAGGTCGAGCAGGACGAGGTCGGCCCCGTGCCGCTCGAAGGCAGTGAGCCCGTCGGGCCCGGTGGCAGCGACGACGACCTCGAACCCCTCGCCCCGGAGCATGTAGGCGAGGGGCTCCGAGATGGACTCCTCGTCCTCGACGATGAGAAGCCGCGTCACGACAGGTGCTCACGCACAGCAGGCAGCCGGAGGGTGAACGTGGAGCCGTGGCCCTCACTGCTGCGGACCTCGACGCTGCCTCCGTGGTTGGTGGCGACGTGCTTGACGATCGCCAGTCCGAGGCCAGTGCCACCCGTCGCCCTCGCCCGGGCTGGGTCCGCACGGTAGAAGCGCTCGAAGACCCGCTCCGCGTCGCTATCGCTTATGCCGATGCCCTCATCGACCACGTTGACCTCCACCATGGGGAGGTCGCCGATGTCGCGGGCATGCGCGCCGACCACTACCTGCGCCCCGTCGGGGCTGTAGTTGACGGCGTTCTCCAGCAGGTTGCCCAAGGCCGTCACCAGCTGATCCTGGTTGCCCAGCACCTCCAGCGAGTGCTCTCCACTCCGCACGAGCGAGATGCCTCGGGCCCTGGCCGTCGTCCCGACCCGGTCGACCGCCTCGGCGATCGCCTTGTCAACCAGGACGCGTTCGAGCTCGGGTTGCCGCTCGGCACCCTCGATCCGGCTCAGGGCCACCAGGTCCTGGACGAGTGCGCCGAGCCGACCGGCCTCACGCTGGCTCCGGACCGCGAAACGGCGCACCGCCTCGGGATCGTCCGCTGCCTGCTGCAGCGCTTCACCCAGCAACCCCAGCGCGGCAGCCGGGGTCTTCAGCTCGTGTGAGACGTTGGCCACGAAGTCGCGCCGCACGTCTTCGAGCCGCCGGGCGTCGGTGACGTCTTCGAGCAGGATCGCGACAGTGCCGTCGATGACTCGGGCGAGCCGGGCCCGGTAGACGGCAGGGGGTCGGCCGGGACGGGACAGCGGTTCCAGCTCGGCGTCGTGCGGCCGGTCGTACACGCGGGTGTCACGCACGAGCTGCCGCAGCTGCGGCAGGGCAACGAGCACACCGTCCCGGACCAAGCCAAGCTCGCGGGCGGCACGGTTGCCCAGCAGGACCTCGTCGCTGACGTCGACCACCAGCACCGCGACCGGGATCGCCTCGAGCACGTCCGCCGCACTCGGACCACCAGCGACCAGTCCCTGGGGCACCGGGGCGGGGCGACGATGGAGCAGGAGCACAGCCAACGCACCGGCCGCGGCGCCCAGGGCGGCCGCGACGACCCAGCCGGTGATCACAGTGCCGATGCTAGGTCCGGCTCGCGAAGCTGCAAGCCCAGAGGGGAAGAGTTCGCCCGACGTTCACCTACGCATGCGGCCGAAGCATCGCGGGGTGGAGCAGGGTCGCGCCCCCCCGGCGGTACAGCGCCGCCGGTCGCCCACCTCCCGAACCTGGCGCGCTGTCCTTGCCCACCTGCACAAGGAACCCGTCGGCCCCGGTCACCTTGCGGTGGAAGTTGCGAGGGTCGACCGGCACTCCCCAGACGGCCTCGTAGACGTGCCGCAGCTCGGCAATCGTGAACTCCTGTCCGCAGAAGGCCGTGGCCACTGGCGAGTACTCCAACTTCGAGCGCGCCCGCTCGACCCCCGCTGCGAGGACGGCGGCGTGGTCGAAGGCCAGCCGATCGGGCTCGACCGCGCGCACCGGCACCCACGCCACCCAGGAGGCGCCGATGCCAGGAGTGGGCGCCGGCAGGTCGGGGGCGAACACCAGGTAGGGCACGGACACGACCCGCATACGTGGGTCCCGGCCGGGGTCACCGAAGGCGCCCAGCTGCTCGACGTGCGCCACCTTCCGTCGTACACCGGTCTCCTCCTCGAGGCGGCGGACGGCGGCGGCGTCGAGGTCCTCGTCGACCTGCACGAACCCACCGGGCAGGGCGAGCCGACCGCGGAAGGGATGGGTCTCGCGCTCGACCAGCAGCACCGACAGGACGCCCTCACGGACGGTGAGCAGCACGACGTCGACGGTGACCGCGAAGGGCGGGAAGGCAGAGGGGTCGTAAGCAGTCAGGAACTCCCGCTCCGCATCCACCTGACGGACCGTACCCTCGGGGGCGTGCCCGAGCTGCCCGAGGTGGAGTCGCTGGTGGCGTTCCTGCGCGAGCGCGCGGTGGGCCGGGTGATTGCCCGGATCGACGTGCCGGGCATTCACGTGCTCAAGACCTACGCACCGCCGATCACCTCGCTGGCAGGGCTCGAGATCACCGGCGCGCAGCGGCACGGCAAGTTTCTCGACATCGACGTCAGCGGCCTGCACCTGGTGACGCATCTGTCCCGGGCCGGCTGGTTGCAATGGCGCGCACAGCTGCCCCCGGCACCACCGAAGATGGGCAAGGGGCCGATCGGGATCCGGGTCCACCTCGACGACGGGAGCGGCTTCGACCTGACCGAGGCAGGAACCCAGAAGCGCCTTGCGGTGTACGTCGTGAAAGACCCCGCAGAGGTGCCGGGCGTCGCCCGTCTCGGTATCGACCCCTTGTCGGCGGAGTTCACCGCGGCGAGGCTCGCGGCGCTGTTCGACGGGGTGCGCGCCCAGGTGAAGGGGGTGCTCACCGACCAGTCGCTGATCGCCGGGGTCGGCAACGCCTACAGCGACGAGGTGCTGTGGGAGGTCGGGCTGTCGCCCTTCAAGCCGGCGGCCAACCTCACCCCTGAGGAGGTCGAGAAGGTGCACGCAGCTCTGGTGTCGACGCTGCGGGACGCGGTGCAGCGATCTGAAGGCATGGCCGCCGGCGAGCTGAAGGCGGAGAAGAAGTCGCAGCTGTCGGTGCACGGGCGCACCGGGCTGCCGTGCCCGCGCTGCGGAGACGAGGTGCGCGAGGTGTCGTTCGCGACGAAGTCCCTGCAGTACTGCGCCAGCTGTCAGACCGACGGCAAGCCGCTCGCCGACCGGCGCATGTCAAAGTTGCTCAAATGACCTGGCGCCTGCTCGCTCTCCCACCCCTTCCGCATGATCTGCTCGAGGTCCTCTTCGGCGACCCGCGGATCGAGCTGGTCACCCCGGCCGAGCGCACGCAGGCGGCCGTCGATGAGCTGCTCCCGACGGTCGACCTTGTCCTCGGTGACTGGTCGCCGGCGCTCAAGGTCAACGACCCCGGGCCGCGGGTGGTCTTCGTGCAGCAGCCCAGCGCGGGGGTGGACGGGATCGACCTCGACGCCTGCACCGCACGGGGAGTGCCCGTCTCGAACTGCGCCGGTGCCAACGCCACCAGCGTCGCCGAGTGGTGCCTGTCCGCCACCTTGGCGCTGCTGCGCAAGACCGTCTTCGCCGACAACGCCGTGCGTCAGGGCGAGTGGCCGCAGACCTCTCTCGGCGGGCGCGAGCTGGCGGGCCAACAGGTCGGGGTGGTGGGCATGGGCGCCATCGGGCGTCAGGTGGCCCACATGTTCGCGGCGCTCGACTGCGAGGTGACCTACTGGTCGCGCAACCGGCACGACGATGCCCCCGTGCCCTTTGAGCCGCTGCACGAGCTGCTCGCCCACTGCGACATCGTCATTCTCGTCATCGCCTTGGGCGATGAGACAAGAGGCCTGCTCGGACCGGAGGGGCTCGCCCTGATGAAGCAGGGGGCGCTGCTGGTCAACGGGGCCCGCGGCGAGATCGTGGACGAGCAGGCACTCGCCGATGCCCTGACATCGGGGGCGCTGGCCGGGGCGGCCGTCGACGCCTTCGCCGAGGAGCCGCTGCCCTCTTCCAGCCCGCTGTTCGGGGCTCCGAACGTGCTGCTATCCCCGCACATGGCCGGCTCCACGGGTGAGGCGGCGATGCGGATCGTGGGGCGGGCCAAGGCCAACCTGCTGCGCGTTCTCGACGGGTTGCCGGTCGAGGACGCGGTCAACGGGGTGAGCGGCGCGGTCACCAAGCGCGACTCGTGACCCTCGTCGTCGCCCACCGCGGCTCCTCGGGAGCGCATGCCGAGCACACGCTGACGGCCTACGAGAAGGCGGTCGACGAAGGGGCCGATGCCCTCGAGTGCGACGTGCGGCTGACCAAGGACGGGGTGCTCGTCTGCGTGCACGACCGTCGCGTCAACCGCACCAGTGATGGCCGCGGCAAGGTGTCCACCCTTGAGCTGGCTGAGCTGGCCGAGCTCGATTTCGCGTCGTGGAAGGCGAGTCAGGGCGATCCGCTGCTCGAGGCGAGTTGGGTCGAATACGACCCCGAGCAGGGCAAGGTGCTCACCCTCGAGCGGCTGCTGCAGCTGGTCGAGTCAGCCGGCCGCAGGGTCGAGATGCACATCGAGACCAAGCACCCCACGAGGTACGGCGGACTGGTCGAGAAGTCGCTGGTTGACCTGATCAGCCGCTACGGCCTGGCCGATCCGGTTGGCGACTCCGCCGTCACGGTCATGTCGTTCGCGCCCACGTCCTTGCGGCGGATCCACCAGCTGGCGCCGAAGGTCCCGACGGTCTACCTGATGTCACGGGTGCCGCTGCTGTACCGCGACGGCTCACTGCCTGCGCGGATCCCGATCGCCGGGCCCTCGCTGGAGATCTTGAAGGCCCACCCTAGGTATGTGGAGCGGGTCCACGAGGCCGGCAACCGGGTGCACGTCTGGACCGTCGACGAGCCCGAGGACATCGCGACGGTGCTCGAGCTGGGTGTCGACGCAGTGATCAGCAACCACCCGCGGCGGGTGCTGCGTCAGCTCGAACGGGCCTGACACACGCTGAGCCCGAATCGCTTCAGAGCTGCTCGCGGCTCACCGGGCAGGACATGCAGCGCGGGCCACCCCGACCGCTGCCGAGCTCGCTGCCGGCGATCCGGACCACCTCGATGCCGGCTGACTCCAGAGCCTGGTTCGTCACGACGTTGCGCTCGTAGGCGACGACCAGCCCTGGCGCGAGCGCGAGGGTGTTGTTGCCGTCGTCCCACTGCTCGCGCTCGGCGGTCACCGGGTCGAGGCCGGTGTCGACGACCCGCAGCTCGTCGAGCTCCATCGCCTTGGCGGCCGCGACGAGGAACGGCTCCGGCCCGGTCACCTGCTCCGCTGTGATGGTCCACGCGTTCAGGGTGTCCGCGACAGCTGGGAACATCACGACGGCGTCGCGGTCGACCATGGTGCAGACCGTGTCGAGGTGCATCGTCGCCCGGTCCTGCGCGATGGGCACGGCCAGGACCGTGTGCGCTACACCGGCGGCGAAGGCCCGGAGCGCGAAAGCCTCGACGCCGGCGGGGGTCGTCCGCTGACCGACGCCGACGGCCACCACGCCTGGCGCGAGCAGCAGGACGTCGCCGCCCTCGAACCAGGCCTCGCCCCGGCTCCCGCCGTACAGCAGCGGGGTTCCGGCGAACCTCGGGTGGTGGGTGTAGATGGCGCGGGTCAGGCTGGTCTCCCGCTGCCGCGCGCGCATGCTCGGGCTGGTCACCGCGACCTGATCGGCCACCCAGACGCTGGAGTCGCGGGTGAAGAGGAGGTTGGGCAGGGGCCGCACGACGAACTCCGCCGAGCCGGTCAGCCGGGCGACCACCCCCTCGGCGCCGGTGCGCGGCAGCTCGTCGTGGGTGAGCCCGGCGGCCAGGTGCTCTGCTAGCTCGTCGCTGGGCAGGTCGGCCAACCAGGTGCGGAGGCCTTTCGCCAGGGTCGGGCCGACGACGGCGGGCGCGATCGCGGCGTCGAGCACGTCGGCCCGGCTGGCCGGCACATCGAGGGTCTCGGCCAGCAGCTGCTGGAGGTAGAGCACCTCAACGCCGCGGTCACGCAGCGCCTGGGCGAAGGCGTCGTGCTCCTCCTGTGCACGGCCTACCCAGGGGACGCCGTCGAACAGCAGGTCTGCGCTGTTGCGGGGGGTCAGCCTCTGGAGCTCCGCCCCGGGCCGGTGCAGCAGGACGGTGCGCAGCGCGCCGACCTCGCTGGTGACACCCATGCCCGCGACTCTAGGCCGCGAGCTCTCCAACCAGCTCCTGGTGCATCCGCGCGAAGAACGCCAGGTTGACCCGGGCCCGCCACCACGCGCCCTTGAGGATGCGAGGGCCCCACTCGGGGTGGTCGGCGACCGTCGGGACGATGGCCTTGTCCAGCCAGTCGCGGCCGTGGATCGGGTCGACCTGCGCGTGCTCGGCGTAGAAGGGGTAAGCGTCCTCCGGAGCTTTCAGACGGTCGAACGCCTTGAGCACCAGGCGACAGCGTGGGCCGGCCTGCAGCTCGATCAGCCCGAGCGCACCGAGGAACTCCGGCTGCAGCCAGCGGTTGGTGGCAAGCAGTCCGCCGATCGCGGCCCGCTCGAGTGCTTCGACGGGCAGGTCGGTGCGCGGGATCCGCGGGATACCAGCTGCCGCCACGAAGCGGTCGTGCAGCACCGTGTGCACGCCGCCGGGATCGCCCTGTCCCAGCTCGTCCCAGTAGTTCTTGCCGAGCTCCAGCTTGGCGCTGCCCGACAGCCCGATCTGGCAGGCGGCGACCAGGTCGTCGAACCCGCCGTCCGGTCCGCCCTCGAGCGCGAGGAAGTCGACGACCTGCTCCCAGTCGGCGGTCTCCGCCAGCCAGCGGTAGGCCGCGGGCAGCCGGTCGGTGATGGCGATGTCCTTCATGGCCTCGACCACGTCGCCGCTGTCGAACCGCTGCTGCGCGGCCCCCCACTCGCTCTCCAGCTCGGCCAGCCACTCCTCTTCGAGCCGTGCCTTCAGCTCCGCGACTGCCGGATGCCCTTGGTACTTTGCCGCGTCGCCGATCACGTCGAGCGGTGCAGTATGCAGGTCATAGACCGTCAGCAGCGTGAGGAACCGGTCCCGACGGTCGAGCGGCTGCGTCAGGTGGAGGGGCTGGAGCTGGCCGGTGGCCAATGAGCTGCGCAGCGCCTCGGCCAGGGTCAGGAGCGAGGTGGTCACGACCAGTGACCTTCCCGCCGGAACGCGGCTGTAACTACAGTCCGCCTCATGCGGATCTTTCTCACAGGTGGCACGGGGTTCATCGGTGGCGAAGTAGCACGGCTGCTGCGCGAGCGAGGGGATGAGGTGGTCGCACTCGTGCGCACCCCGGCGAAGGCTAGGGCGCTCGCGGGCTGCGAGCTGGTCGAGGGGGATCTGTCCTCGGCGGACGTGCTGCGGTCGGCCATGTCCGGGGTCGACGCGGTGATCCACGGGGCCGCGGTCTACTCGATCGGCATCCCGGCGTCGGCCCGCCCTGCCATGGCGGATGCCAACGTGGGCGGCACGAGTCGGGTCCTGTCAGCTGCCCTGGAGGCAGGCGTCTCCCGCGCGGTCTACGTCAGCACCATCGCGGTCTTTGGCAATACCCGGGGACAGGTCGCGGCCGAGGACTGGCAGCGGCCCGCCGGTCTTGGGTTCACGAGTGCCTACGAGCAGACCAAGGTCGAGGCGCACCAGGAAGCTCAGGAGCTGTGCGCGCGCGGCTTGCCGCTCGTGACGGTGCAACCGGGCGTCGTCTACGGACCGGGTGACACCAGCGAGATGGGCGGCAGCCCCCTCGTGGCGCGGCCCCCACCTGGCTCCTCAAGGGCCTGGCACCGTTCGGCAAAGTGGTCGGGCCCGCGATGGGCTTCCCGCCCAACATGAAGGAGCTGATCGCGTCCTCGGACGGCGTCACCTTCTGGGCACGCAGCGACAAGGCGCAGCGCGAGCTCGGCTGGAGCTACCGCCCGCTGCCCGAGGGCCTGAAGACCCTGCTCTGATTTCCAGCGCTGTTGGGCTTCGGCGCTGCGCATCATCCACCGAGGCACGGGGTGCGGCGCTCCCATTCGGTGATCAGGTCCATGAGGTCCGAGGGAAGTCCTTCGGCGGCGCGGTTGTGCTGCTGGAAGGGGTCGCTGTCAAGATGGAAGTAGAGCGGTCGACCCACGAGGTCGTCACGGCTGGGCTTGTACGCCTGTGGGGGATGACGCGGCACCGCGACGAGCTGGTCCGCGGTCCGCACTCCTACGTGTCCCGAGGGGGTGTCGAGGTAGGCCACTGCATCGCGTCCCCCGGCACCGAGCAGGTCCCGGCCTACCCATGAGTCGTCCGGGCGCACCCCCGCTGCTGCGGCGACGGTAGGCGCCACGTCAGTCAGCGTTGCCACCTCGCGACGCGTCGTATCGGCGGGCACGCCCGGCCCCCGCATCACCAGGGGTACGAGGATCGACTCGTCAGTGGGGTACTCCTTGTTGAACAGGCCATGGCTGCCCAGGTTGTCGCCGTGGTCTGCTGTGAACACCACCAGGGTGTCGTCTGCATGTCCGCTCTCGTGCAGCGCCTTGAGCAGACCGCCGACGATGTCGTCGGTCCAAGAGACTGCCCCCGCGTAGAGCGCCGTGAGATGTCTCAGGTCGAAGCCCGGGGGAAGCGCCTCGGTCTCCGCAGGGTGCTGCTGGTAGTAGAGGAAGTCCCACAGGTAGACCCGGAACCAGTCCTCGTCGTAGGGCAGCCGGCCGTCGCGGAAGACGTTGGGGCGCAGCGCGATGTCCGCCGGCGACACCAGATCTCGATAGTGCCCAGGCATGTCTGCGAGCGGCATGTGCGGCGGGGAGATGCTGTGCACCAGCAGGAACGGCGGATCAGCGGCAGTCCGGCTGGCGAGGAACTGCCGCGTGTGGTCGAGCTCGTAGTCCGGCGCCCAGCCGGGCACGACCTCCTGCCCGCCGCCGTGGTCGAAGTAGGTCTG
>Ga0136633_1000339_pt1 | contig 35592 bp, 30 predicted proteins | sample AntDrymeUQ832206_2_FD_105494 | JGI IMG/M metagenome (GOLD analysis project Ga0136633, IMG submission 105494) | Polar desert sand microbial communities from Dry Valleys, Antarctica - metaG UQ83 (22.06) | ecosystem: Environmental > Terrestrial > Soil > Desert | place: Antarctica: Dry Valley... | reverse complement strand
GTGACCTCGCCCCCGCCCAGGTGTGGGCGATCCTGCTCGACGAGAACTGCTACCTGGCCTCGGTCTCCACCATGTACCGGGTGCTGCGGTCCCACGGCGAGCTGCGCGAGCGCCGGGCCCAGGCCACCCATCCAACCAGGGCCCGTCCCGAGCTCATGGCCGACCGGCCGAACATGTGCTGGTCATGGGATATTTCGAAGCTTCGGGGGCCCGACAAGGGCGTGTGGTTCGACCTCTACGTCATCATCGACATCTTCTCCCGCTACGTCGTGGACTGGATGGTGGCGCCGGGCGAGTCGGCCGAGCTGGCCGAAGCGTTCATCGCCAGGGCCGCCGCCGGCCAGGGCGTGAGCAAGGGGACCTTGACCATCCACGCCGATCGGGGCACGTCGATGACGTCCAAGCCGGTGGCCGAGCTGCTGGCCGACCTCGGCATCGGCCGCACCCATTCCCGCCCCCACGTGAGCAACGACAACCCGTTCTCCGAGGCCGCCTTCAAGACGCTCAAGTACTGCCCGGCGTTCCCCGCCCGCTTCGGCTGCATCGCCGACGCCCGGGCCTTCTGCGGCGAGTTCTTCGCCTACTACAACCACGAGCATCGCCACTCCGGGATCGGCCTGCACACGCCGGCGTCGGTCCACTACGGGACGGCACCTGAGATCCGCGCCCAGCGGGCGGTGACCCTTGACGCCGCCTACGCCGCCAACCCTGGGCGGTTCCGCCACCGCCGCCCGTCACCGCCGAAGCTGCCGACGGTCGCCTGGATCAACAAGCCCACGATCGAGAACGACGCACAGAAGAAAACCTGAGAACTCGTCTCAAAGGTCTTGACAGGTTCCGGAACGCCACCCTTTGTGAGCTGGTCCAAGTACCTTCGGCTTTCTCCGTGCCGGCGGGTGTCGCCAACGCGTAGTACCCCACAACGCGGTTCGCTCGCGTAGCCACGAAGACGCGTGCATTTCCTGACCGGTGATTGACTCATGCGAAGTTGCGGAGCCACTCGTCCAACTCGTTCGCCCCGCTCTGGAAGTCGGAGACGACGTGATATTTTTCGAGCGGTGCCGGGGGTTCGAGCGGCGGGTCAGGCACCCGGCCCTACTCCGGCGAATCGAACACCGTTGGCTCGGTCAGCAGCGCAGCGAGCTTCGGCGTACGGGCGACAGGAGCGTCGAGCAGAGCCTCGAAGTCCTTCCACGCCTCGTCCGAGAGTACGAACCACCTGTGGTCGGCGAGAACCCGCTCAGCGTTTGAGGTGGCGCTTTCGAGCACGAAGTCGGTAACGCTCTTGTCGAGCGCAGCTGCCGGAGAGCCCGTACGACGCTCTGACCAGGGCCCTAGCTTTGCGCCCCCGGTAGGACTCGAACCTACGCACACGGTTTAGGAACCACCTCAGGGGTGTGCTGTCGAAGCGCATCCAGCACAAAGAAGCTGGTCAGGGGCACCGTCTGACGCAAGGACTTGCGTCCAGAACACCCGATTTCGCTGTCGAGACGGGCAGTTTGATGGGCAACTTCGACCGGTACGGACTCCGCCTCGCGCTCGTCGCGGGAGTTGACCATCCGCTGTGGACGGGCAACATGGACGCACGGTTTCGTGACCGTTGGTCGCCATTCACGGGAGGGTGATGCCTCGCGCGGACAACTCGTGACGGAGCGCGGCGAGTGTCCCGACAGCGCGCCGGCGCTCTACAGAACCCGGGTCGGCATGTAGGAAGTCGGCGTAGGCCGTCGGACCAACAGCGGCTTCGTCGCCGAACTGATCGGCGATCAGACGGCCAAGCTGCGATCGGACTTCGTCCGCGCGCTCGCCCGCGAGCAGCGCGCAGTCGGCGATCCACTGCGCGGCTTCGGCTGGACCGAGCGCTGCGAGCAACCACACGACGTCGTAGGCGTCCTTCGGCTTGTCGCGTCGCATGATGGCATCAGCCTTGAGGCAGAGCCACGACGCGAGGCCCGCCACAGGGAACTCGAACGTCAGCGTGCCCCGACTGCTCTCGACGCGACGCTCGACGGTCACCGTGTCCTCCGGCACCAGATGCCCGAAGCCAACAGCGAGCGCGGTGATCTCGCCGCTCGGTCCGATGTTCGCCTCGGCTGGCGTACCGGATGCCGGCAACTCGGGTCGACCGGCCCGCGCGCGCACGGGGCACAGGAACTCGACCTGCACCCTCACGTCTCGGTAGCGGCCAACCCAGCGCCACTTGATCTCCCGGCCGGCCTCCTCGTCGGGGCGCAGCCCAAGGCCGCGGAGCCCGTCGATGATCGCCTGGTAGTAGTCAGCGGTCTCGCCATCGAGCAGGTGCAGCGACAAGTGGAAGTCCAGGTCGGCAGTGCCGGCGTGGTGATCGATTTCGGGCGGAGGCACAGGTACCAGCAGGCTCGGCACTGCACCCCCAACGATGGCCAGATGCCGACCTCCGAACGCGCTCCCGAAGGACCGCAATACGTCTGCCGCGATGCCGAGCAAGCGCTCGGTTATCGCATCGTCGTAGTCGTCGATGCCGCCTCGATCACCAGCCATCGCTAACGACCCCCCAGAGCTGGGCGGCGAAGTCCTCGCCACGTGGCTCGTCGTGCAGGTCGCACCAGACCCGAAGCGGATGCGAGATGTTTGCCTCCCACTCGTCGAACTTCGCCATCGCGCTTCGATGTCTACCGACACGCCAACGATCGCGCACGAGAGCAACGTTGGCGGTTGCCTCGTCGGCCTCCTCGAGCCCGAGCGCCACCGCGGTATCCGCCAACGAACCATCGCCCTCGACCCAGCAACGCACGGCAGGCGGTGATGCGGTGCCGAGCACTCCGTGGAACGCTGCGCCGACGCGACCCGTGACGGCCAAGTCGACGTGCGCCTTGTGAGCGCGAGCGGAGAGTTGGGCAGCGATGTCGAAGCTGTTGCGACCCCAGAGGTATCCCCGAAGGATCTCGCTGCGTCCCCACCCGGTCCGCTCTGCAAGATGCGCGGCGAGCTCGACCGGGTCGCTAACGGACACGAGCACCTGCCGCCCTTCTCGACTCTTGGCGACCAATCCCTGTGCGGCGAGGCGGTCGATGGCACGCGACGCGCTCGACAGGCTGACCCCTGCTCCGTCCGCGATGTGGGTGACCGTCGGATGGCGGTCACCGCCGGCCACGATCAGCAGCTCCTGCGCCACGACAGCGTGGCTCTTCTGAAGCGGAACCGGAGACGTCTTGCGCTTCGCCGGCTTCCCGAACCTGCGCGCGCTGACTCGAAGCCGAGGCCAGTCGATCTCGGCGACGCCACTCGCGTCGAGGAACGAAACCTCAGCGCCACGCAGCCCGCCTCGCCATTCGACCGGCACCGCTCCCGAGACGAGCACGACTCGTCCTGGTCCCTGCTGGCGGCGGACCTCGTCCAGAACCTGCTCCATGGAACGCTGACCGGCAGGATCCACCACTCGAACCTCGAGCGCGACTCCGTCGTCGTAGCTCAACGTGTTGTTTGGCCCGCGCCGGACCGTAAGCCCGTTCAACTGCTCAGGTGCCCGGGGAACCCACGGTAGGTTCAAGCGCAGCTCAGCAAATGGCACACTTGCAGAATCTCACAAGTATGTCTAAACAGCAAGTGGCCGGTAGTCTTGTCGATTCCTATTTCCGATAGCTTGCCGTTTAGCGCCCTGTGGAGCCCGACTGCAAGTATCGCTTGTCCAGTCAGCGACGTTCAGTACTCAAGCCCCGGGCGTCCCGTCTGCTGGCTTCGGAGCCCGTCGAGCCCGATCCGCGCAACTTGGCTGTCAGCTTCAGGCGGGATCGTCGGCGATGTTGCTCGGCTCCACTCGACTCTCGCGCAGGGCACTGATGATGTCGTCGAGGAAGTAGTGGAACTTGCGGCTACCAGCGATTCGGCTGGCGGGGAGGCGACCGTCGTTGGCCATGTTCATGACCGTGCGGGGGTTGAGGTCGAGGACCTCGGCGACTTGGGCGGTGGTGAGGACGGGCGGGTAGCGCTTTCGGATTCGTTCGAGCGTCTCGTCCTGTTCATCAGCGGAGTGAGGCTTGGGGACGTCGCGTCGAAGGTCCTCAAGCCACTGTTCACGTCCTGGCATCGCAGGCCGGCTTCGTACGTGTCCATAGGAAGGTCCGTGTTCGGAGGGGCGGCCAAGACTAGGCGGCGGATGCGCCGACGACGCCGTCCGCAGGTCGAGATGGCCATCCCGGGTCGGCTCGGGCGATCGACACTCGGGTCTGAGGTTGGCGCGTGGTCGACGCCTATTGATCCGAGGAGGGTGCGATGGGACGCCGAAGCAACGCCCCGAGTACGTCGGCAGCGCGCTCATCGGCCTGCTCGACGAATTGGGCGTAGATGTCGAGGGTCGTCGAGGCGTTCGCGTGGCCGAGGCGGCCGCTCACGGTTCGGATGTCGATGCCAAGTGACAGGAGTTGCGTGGCGCTGAAGTGGCGGAGGTGGTGCAGCTTCACGCCCTTGAGCCCGAGCTCGTCGCGCAGCCGGCCGAACGCGAGCGTCGCGTAGCCAGGACGCCACGGCTTCGAGAAGTCGATCTCGTGCGAAAACAAGAACGAGTTGGGCGACAGGGGGGCGCCACACTGCGCGGCCAGCTCGGCACAGCGGTCCTGGTGCGCGCGGAGAATGGCGGTGGTCTCGTCGTCGAGGGACACGTTCCGGACTTGGTGCGTCTTGGTGTCCTTTTCGATGAGCTCGCCACCGGCTTCGACGATGCCGCGCGCGATTGTGAGCCGCCGCCGCTCGAAGTCGACGTGCTTCCACCGCAGCGCGCAGATCTCGCCGCGCCGCGCGCCGGTGGCCGCCGCGAGGCGGAAGTAGGTCGGTAGCGACCAATTGATGGTCGCGGCGGCCTCGATGAGGCGGCCGACGTCGGCAGGGTCGGGAAGGTTCAGTTGCTGCTTGCGCGCACGCGGAGGCGACGCGTTCGCGGCTGCGTTCGTCGTGATCCAGCCCCACTTGACTCCTTGGCCGAGCGCGCGCCGGAGCACCGAGTGGATGCGCATCACCGAGTTGGGTGCGAGCGGGCCGCCGTTCAGCGCGCCCTTGCGGCGCAGCTCGGCGTACCAGAGGTCGAGGTCAGCCGTGCGAAGTCTGCGAAGCGGAACGTTGCCCCACCGAGGGAGGATGCGGTTGTCGAGCAGGCGGCGGTACTCGGGACCGACCGAAGGCGACAGCTCGGGCTCGGCTTGCGCGAACCACTTCTCGCACAGCTCGCCGACGGTGCCGGCGCGCACGGCGTACTGGCCGTCTTCGATCTCGCCGAGCATGCGACCCAGCGCGACCTCTGCCTCGCGCCGCTCACCTCGGATCGTCCTCGTGACGTACTGCTTCTTTCCGGTCGCGGGGTCCTTGCCGACGAACGCGCGGACTTCCCACGACTGCTTCCCACGTTGGCGGATCGACCCAGCCATGCCCGCCATCATCGCGCATCGGATGGGCAAGAGTGGCGATCTGGATGGGCAACTCACCGTTCGGAGCCGGGCAGCTACTCAAAAAATGGGCCGTGACCTGCTGTTATTCGGGCGCCCCCGGTAGGACTCGAACCTACGCTCACGGTTTAGGAAACCGATGCTCTATCCTCTGAGCTACGGGGGCTGAATTGCGGGTGGAGACTGCGCGCAGCGTAGGCGGCCATCACCGTGCGACGGCCGTGATCGGCTTGGGCTGCTCAGTCCAGGGTGTCGTTCCACCGCGAGAGCACGGGTTGCTCACGCTCCCAGCCCAGGACGCTGACGCTGGCCGGACCGAGGGCGAGCAGGCGCCCCTTGTTTGGGCCGAGGGCCAGCCAGCGCACGGCCAGCACCCGGAGGAAATGGCCGTGGGAGAACACGAGTGCGTCGCCCTCGGCGTCGAGGACCCGGTGCACCACGCGATCGGCCCGCAGGTAGACCTCGGCTGCCGTCTCCCCGTCGGGCACGCCGTCCGACCACAGCGACCAGTGCGGGCGCTCCTCGCGGATCTCCGCCGTCGTGCGCCCGTCGTAGGCGCCGTAGTCCCACTCGAGCACGTCGTCGGAGACCTCGGCCACCGCTTCGAAGCCGGCCAGCCGGCACGTCTCCAGGGCCCGGCCGAGCGGGCTCGTGAGCACGACGGCGAAGGGGCGTTGCGCCAGTCGGGGCGCCAGCAGCTCAGCCTGGCGCCGGCCGGCGTCGGTGAGGGGGACGTCGGTCCGGCCGGTGTGCTGGCCGCTGATCGTCCACGCCGTCTCGCCGTGGCGCACCAGCACGATCTCGGGGTGGAACGACGGCGTGCCGTGCGTGGTCACCCCCGCAGTCTGCCCCGGACGGAAACGTCACGCGTCCGGGTGGGCGGCCACCCCGCCCCGTCGTAGACTGCCCGGATGGCCGAGATCACGCTCCCTGTTGAAAGCGGCCGTCCCATCGGCTCCCGTTCGTCCGGGCGCCTACGGGCGGCCGGCAAGATCCCCGGGGTCGTCTACGGCCACGGCATCGACCCGCTGCCCGTGTCGGTCGACCAGCGTGCCCTGCGGGCCGCCCTCACCACCGACGCCGGCCTCAACGCCCTCCTCAACCTCCAGGTCGACGGCGCGTCACACCTCACCCTGGCCCGCGAGTTGCAGCGCCATCCCGTGCGCCACAACGTCATCCACGTTGACTTCCAGATCGTGCGCCGCGACGAGGTCATGTCGGTCGACGTGCCCATCAACCTGGTGGGCGAGGCCGTCCAGGTGCACCGGGGCGACGGCGTGATCGACCAGCAGGTGTTCTCCCTCACCGTGCAGGCCACGCCCGCCCTCATCCCCAACTCGATCGACATCGACATCAGCAAGCTCACCATTGGCGACGCCGTCCGGGTGGCCGACCTCTCCCTGCCCACGGGCGTGGAGACCGAGGTCGACCCCGAGGTGGCCATCGTCATCGCCCAGCCGCCGCAGGTGAGCGAGGGCGACCTGCTCACCGAGGCCGACGTCGAAGCGGCCGAGGCGGCGGCCGAGGCCGCAGAGGACGAGGGCGAGGGCGAGGGCGGGGCGGCTGCCCCCGAGGGCGGCGAGGGTTAGCAGCTGGTCGGCCCCCGCACCGGCACCCCGGCCGACCTGTTGGCTGTGGGGCTGGGCAACCCCGGCGACGAGTACGCCGGCACCCGCCACAACGCCGGCGCCGACGTCATCGCCCTTCTGGCCAGGCGCCACGGCGGCCGCCTGCGCAAGGGCAAGGAGCGCGCCCTGGTGGACGAGGTGCGCGTCGACGGCCGGCGCCTGGCGCTCGCCTTCCCGTCCACCTACATGAACGAGTCGGGCATGGCCGTGGCCCCGCTGGTGCGGCGGTTCGGCGTGGGCGACGACCTGCACCGCCTGGTGGTGGTCCACGACGAGCTCGACCTGCCGGTGGGCCGCATCCGGGTGAAGGTGGGCGGTGGGCTGGCCGGCCATAATGGCCTCAAGTCGATCACCGCCCACCTGCGCACCGACGACTTCGTCCGCATCCGCATCGGCATCGGCAAGCCGCCGGGCCGCAGCCAGGGCGTCGACCACGTGCTGAAGGCGCCCGGCAAGGCGGAGCGGGCCGAGCTGGCGGTGGCCATCGAGGAGGCGGCCGACGCGGTGGAGGCCATCCTGGCCGAGGGACCCGCCCCTGCCATGAACCGGTACAACGGGGCCGGGACAGCCTGATCGGGTCCACCGCCTGGTGACGGAGCCGCGCCATCCTGAGGAGATGGGTGAAGGAGGAGCCCGGCGACCGCCGCGCCACTCTGCCCGCCGGTGGGTGATGCTGGCCACGGCCGCACTGGGCGCCGCCGGTGTGACCGCCCTGGCGCTGCCGAAGTCGGACCCGCAGGTGCGGGTGACCGTGGACGGCAAGGCGGTGGAGGTGGCCGGCAGCCGCCCCACAGTGCGGTCCGCCCTTCGGGCCGCCGGACGCACGCCCCACGACGGCGCTCTCCGCTCGGCCGGCACCGCCGGCGTGCTCGAGGCGCACGCCCATCCGGCCGTCATAACGGTGGGCGGCGTCACCGTCGCCCTCTCCCGCCGCCTCCGGTCCGGCGACCGCATCGCCGTGACCGACGGCGAGGACACGGTGGAGCCCACGGAGACCCGCCAGGTCGAGGTGCCGGCGCCCCCGCTGCCGGCGGTGGAGAGCGTGCTCTGGTACCCGGGCGCGCCGGGCGTGGACGAGCAGACGGTGGGCGTGATCAGCGACGAGGTGGTCACCACCATGCGGCTGGTGGAGCCGGTGGCGCCCCGGCGGGAGGAGGGCCAGGTCATCGCCCTCACCTTCGACGACGGGCCCAGCCCCACGTGGACGCCGCAGGTCCTGCAGATCCTGGCCGACGAGGGCGTGCGCGCCACCTTCTGCGTGGTGGGCGACATGGTGCGAAAGCGGCCCGAGATCACCCGCACCATCGCCGGCCACGGTCACACCCTGTGCTCACACACCATGAACCACGCCGTCCTGCCCGACCTCCCGCCCGACCAGGCCGGGCGGGAGGTGGTGGCCGGCATCGATGAGCTGGTCGCCGTCGCCGGCCAGCCGGTCACCCTGTTCCGGGCGCCCTCGGGGCGCACCACGCCAGCCGTCGTCGACCTCGTCCACGCCCGCGGTCTGCGCGTCCTCGACTGGACCGTCGACGTGGAGGCGTCCGAGCACCGCACCGCGGCCGAGCTCACCCAGCGGGTGCTGGACCACCTGAAGCCGGGCGCCGTGATCCTCCTCCACGACGGCGGCGGTGTCCGCGACTCCACGGTGGAGATGCTGCGCCCGCTCATCCAGTCGCTCAAGGCGGCCGGCTGGCAGTTCGCCACGCCGACCTCCCCGCCGCCCCCGCCGCCCCCACCCCCGCCGCCCGCCGATCCGGCGGCGCCGCCGGCCCCGGCTCTGCCGTCTGGCTGACGGGGGCCGGCGTCGTCCCCGAGGATGCGGCAGGAAGCGTCGCTCTACGACACCTCCTGCCGCAGGGGCCCGGCGCCCCGGCCGTCGGCCGCATGGTGGGAGCCCCCGCCGGGGCGTTCGCCTGCGGCAGGAATCGTCGCTGTACGACCTGTGCTGCCGCAGCCGCCAGGCCGCTCGGCCGAGCGGGACAGCTCGGCCGGGGCCGTAGCCTGGAGGGGTCGTGAGCCTGCGCGCGCTCCCCCAACTCCTCCGCAACGACCCCACACTGGCCGCGCTGGCGGGTCGCGGCGCGGCCGTGCTGGCCGTGCCCGAGCCGGCGCGCGCCTTCACGGTGGCGGGCCTGGCCCACCTGTCCGACCGCCACCCGCTGGTCGTTGCCATGCCGACGGGCACCGACGCCGAGCGCCTGGCGTCCGATCTGCGCACGTTCCTGGGCGACGACCAGGTCGACTTCTTCCCGGCGTGGGAGACGCTGCCGTTCGAGCGGGTCAGCCCGAGCGTGGAGACCATGGGCCGGCGCCTCAGGACGATGTGGCGCCTGCGCAACCCCGACCGGGCGCCCCGGGTGCTGGTGGCGCCGGTGAAGGCGCTCGTCCAGCGCCTCGGCCCCCATGTGGAGGAGGCCGAGCCCACCATCCTCGGCCCCGGCGACCAGGTCGAGGCCGAGGAACTGATCCAACGGCTGGTCCACGCCGGCTACCGCCGCGAGTACCAGGTGGAGCACCGGGGCGAGGTGGCGGTGCGGGGGTCGATCGTCGACGTGTTCCCATCCACCGCCGACGTCCCCGTGCGCATCGACCTGTGGGGCGACGAGGTCGACCGCCTCACGGAGTTCGCGGTGGCCGACCAGCGCAGCACCGTCGACGTCGGGTGCGCCGAGATCTTCGCCTGTCGCGAGCTGCTGCCCACCGCCGAGGTGCGTGAGCGGGCCGGCAAGCTCGTCGCCAAGGAGCCGTGGGGGCGCGAGCAATGGGAGCGACTCGCAGAGGGCCTGGTGTTCGACGGCATGGAGTCGTGGCTGCCGTGGCTCACCGAGGGCGAGCACCTGCTGCCCGACCTCATCGGCCCCGACGCCCAGGTCCTGCTGGTCGAGCCCCGCCGCATGCGCGACCGGGCGGCCGAGCTGCTCGACGAGGAGGCCGCCCTCGCCGGCACCCTGGCCGGCACGTGGGGCGCGGGCGACAAGAGCTTCCCCCCGCTCCACCTTCCCTTCGAGCGCCTGCTGGCCCACACCACCGCCCCGGTGTGGTCGGTGACCTCTGTGGCCGAAGGGCCGGGCACGGCCGCCCTGCAGGCCACCGGCTGGGACCCCGTGGTGGGCGACGGCTCCCGGCTGGCCAAGCAGCTCAACGACCTCATCGGCGACGGGTTCCGGGTGGTGGCGGCGGCCGACGCCGAAGGGTCGGCGGCGCGCATCACATCCCGTCTGAAGGACGAGGGCGTCGTGGGCGCCGAGGTGGTGGTGGCGCCGCTCGAGCGGGGCTTCATCCTGCCCACCTTGAAGCTGGCCGTGCTGGGCGAGAGCGACCTCACCGGCCGGCGCCGCGCCCACCGCCGTCCACGGCCCCGGGCCAGGGCCACCGAGGGGTTCTTCGACGACCTTGCGCCCGGCGACTACGTCGTCCACCACTCCCACGGCGTGGCCCGTTACGGCGGCATGGTGAAGCGGGCCATGGGCGGGGCCGAGCGCGACTACCTGATGCTCGAGTACCGGGGCGGCGACCGCCTGTACGTGCCGTCCGACCAGATCGACCTGGTGCGTCCGTACTCGGGCGGCGAGTCGCCCACCCTGCACAAGCTGGGTGGCGTCGACTGGGGCCGCAGCAAGGCCAAGGTCCGTGCGGCAGTCAGGGAGATCGCCCGGGAGCTGATCGTGCTCTACCGGCGCCGGGTCACCACGCCGGGCCACGCCTTCGAGCCCGACACGCCCTGGCAGCACGAACTGGAGCAGGCCTTCCCCTACACGGAGACGCCCGACCAGCTCAAGGCCATCGAAGAGGTGAAGGCCGACATGGAGGACCCGTCCCCCATGGACCGCCTGGTGTGCGGCGACGTGGGCTTCGGCAAGACCGAGGTGGCCATCCGGGCCGTGTTCAAGGCCGTGCAGGCTGGCAAACAGGCGGCCGTGCTGGTGCCCACCACCTTGTTGGCCCAGCAGCACTTCTCCACCTTCTCCGACCGCTTTGCCGGCTACCCCGTGCGGGTCGAGGTGCTGAGCCGCTTCCTCACCAATCAGGAGGCCAAGAAGGTCACCCAGGGCCTGAAGGACGGCACCGTCGACGTCGTCATCGGCACCCATCGCCTCCTCAGCGCCGACATCGCCTTCAAGGACCTGGGCCTTTTGGTGGTGGACGAGGAGCAGCGCTTCGGCGTCACCCACAAGGAGAACATCAAGAAGCTGCGGGCCGAGGTCGACGTGCTCACCCTCACGGCCACGCCCATCCCCCGCACGCTGGAGATGAGCCTCACCGGCATCCGCGACCTCACACTCCTGAACACCCCGCCAGCCGACCGCCAGCCGATCCTCACCTACGTGGGGGAGTACGACGAGCGGGCGGTGGCGGAGGCCCTGCGGCGCGAGCTGCTGCGCGAAGGCCAGGTGTTCTTCGTGCACAACCGCATCGCCGACATCGAGCACGTGGCGCGCGACCTCAGGCACCTGGTGCCCGAGGCCCGCGTCGCGGTGGCGCACGGGCAGATGGACGAGGGCACGCTCGAGAAGGTGGTCCTCGACTTCTGGGAGGGCGCCTACGACGTGCTGGTGTGCACCACCATCATCGAGTCGGGCATCGACATGCCCACCGTGAACACGCTGGTGGTCGACCGGGCCGACCTGCTCGGCCTGGGCCAGCTGCACCAGCTGCGGGGCCGGGTCGGCCGGGCCGGGTCGAGGGCCTATGCCTACCTGTTCTTCCCGCCCGAGCGGTCGCTGTCGGAGCAGGCCTACGAGCGGTTGAAGACGATCGGCGAGCACACCGAGCTCGGCTCGGGGTTCAAGATCGCCATGCGGGACCTGGAGATCCGCGGCGCCGGCAATCTGCTGGGCGCCGACCAGACCGGCCACATAGCGGCCGTCGGCTACGACCTCTACGTGCAGCTGGTGAGCGAGGCGGTGGCCGAGCTCAAGGGCGACAAGCCGCGGGAGCCGGCCGAGATCAAGCTCGATCTCCCCGTCAACGCCAATCTCCCGCCCGACTACGTGTCTCGTGAGGACCTGCGCCTCGAGGCGTACCGCCGCCTGTCCACCGTCACCACGCATGTCGAGGTGGACGACATCCGCGACGAGTGGCTCGACCGCTACGGGCCCCTGCCGCCGCCGGCCGAAGCCCTCCTGGCCGTGGGTCGCCTCCGGGCCGAGTGCGCCCGCACCGGGGTGCGCGAGGTCAACGTGTCGCGTGACGTGGTGCGCCTGGCCCCCCTCGCCCTCAGGACCAGCCAGACGATCCGCCTGCGCCGGCTGTTCCCCAGGGCCGTCTATAAGGAGGACCTGGCCCAGCTGGTGGTGCCGCTGGCGCGGGGCGCCGAGCCGGTGGAGGCCGTCCTGGCCCTGATCGCCACCCTGGTGCCGGCCGGGGACGAGTCCCCGGCGACGGGGGCCACCGCCTAACATCGGCCGCCGTGACCCGGATCGCCGCGCTGGCCGCCGCCATCTCGCTGCTGTTCCTGGCCGGGTGCGGGTCGTTCACCTCCTACGCGGCGGAGGTCAACGGCGAGCGCATCAGCCAGGACGACCTGCGCCGGGAGCTCAATGCCATCCTGGGCAACAAGAAGTACCTCGACCGCGTCGACCAGAGCTTCGCCGGCAGCAGCGGCGGCCAGGAGAAGGTCCGGGGCGACGGCGAGGGCACGTTCACCACCGTGTTCGTGGCCGCCGTCCTCGACCGCCGGATCGGCTTCGCCCTGATCCATCAGGAGGTCGAGCGGCGCAAGCTCAAGGTGCCCACCGCCACGCTGGACAAGACCCGTGACGAGCTCCAGGAGAACTACGGCAAGGACATCTTCGGCGCCTTCCCCAGGTCGTACCGGGACGAGCTCGTGCGGGTGTTCGCCGAGCAGAGCGTGCTGCAGGAGGCCCTCGGTACCGGCGCCGTCGGCGACGACGACGTCAAGGCGTTCTACGACGAGAACCAGGCCGCGTTCGACCAGACGTGCGTGCGCCACATCCTGGTGAACACCGAGGAGGCGGCCACCGCCATCAAGACTCGTCTCGACGCCGGCGAGGACTTCGCCGCCATCGCCAAGGCCGAGTCCACCGACAACCAGGGTGCAGCGGGCGGCAGTGCGGCCAAGGGCGGCGACCTCGGCTGCGTGGGCCCGGGCGCCTTCGTCCCCGAGTTCGAGCAGGCCATGGCGAGCCTCCAGCCCAGCCAGGTCAGCGGTCCGGTGAAGACCGAGTTCGGCTTCCACGTCATCTCGGTGACGGAGCGCAAGAGCCTCACGCTCGAGGAGGCGGCGCCCGAGATCCGGACCAATCTCGAGCAGCAGGCGCCCGACCCGCTCCTCACCTATGTCAACAAGGCGCTGGAGAAGGCCAAGATCAAGGTGAATCCGCGCTACGGCACGTTCGTGAAGTCGCCGTCGCCGGGCGTGCGGGCGCCCAAGCTGCTCGACGCGTCCACCACGTCGGTCCCCGCCCTCCCCGAGCGCCAGACGTCGCCCAGGCCGTGACCCCGAGGGTCGTGGTGGCCGGGCTCGGCCCGGCCGGTCCCGACCTGCTCACCGCCGCCACCACGGCGGCCCTCGCCCGCATCCCGCTGGCGTTCCTGCGCACGTCCCGCCACCCTGCCGCGTCGGCCGTCCCGGGGGCGCGCACCTTCGATGCCCTGTACGACGGGGCCGCCACCATCGACGAGGTCTACGCCGGTATCGTCGACGCCCTCGTGGCCGCCGCGCAGGCGGCGCCCGGCCAGGAGGTGCTCTACCTGGTCCCCGGCTCGCCGGCCGTGGCCGAGCGCACGGTGGAGCTGTTGCGGGCCGACGACCGGGTGGACCTCGAGGTGCTGCCCGCCCTGTCGTTCCTCGACCTGGCCTGGGACCGGCTGGGTGTCGACCCGCTGGCCGCCGGCGCCCGGCTGGTGGACGGCCGCCGCTTCGCCGAGGAGGCGGCGGGGGAGCGGGGCCCGCTGCTCGTCGCCCAGTGCGACTCCGCGCTCGTGCTGTCCGACGTGAAGCTGGCCGTCGACGACCCGCCGGCGGTCGTCACCATCCTCCAGCGCCTCGGCACCCCGGACGAGTCGGTGCGGGAGGTGGCGTGGGACGACCTCGACCGCGTGGTGGACGCCGACCACCTCACGTCGCTGTGGATCCCGTCGTTGGCGGCGCCCGTGGGCCGGGAGCTGCTGCGCTTCGCCGAGCTGGTGCGCACCCTGCGCCGGCGCTGCCCGTGGGACCGGGAGCAGACGCACGCCACCTTGGGTCGCCATCTCCTGGAGGAGGCGTACGAGACGGTGGAGGCCATCGAGCACCTCGGCGACCCCGACGGCATGGACCACCTGGAGGAGGAGCTGGGCGACCTGTTGTTCCAGGTCTACTTCCACACCACCCTGGCCGCCGAGGAGGGCCACTTCACCCTGGCCGACGTGGCCCGGGGCATCCACGACAAGCTCGTCCACCGCCACCCCCACGTGTTCGGCGACGTGCAGGCCGACACGGCCGGCCAGGTGGTGGCCAACTGGGACCGCATCAAGACGGCCGAGAAGGGCCGCGCCAGCGTGATGGAGGGCATCCCGGCGGCCCTGCCCTCGCTGCTGCACGCGGCCAAGGTGCAGCGCCGGGCGGCGTCGCTCGGCTTCGACTGGGAGTCGGTCGAGGGCGCCTATCCCAAGGTCACCGAGGAGCTGGAGGAGCTGCGGGCCGAGCCGTCGGAGGAGGAGCTGGGCGACCTGCTGTTCGCCGTGGTCAACGTGGCCCGCCACCTCGGCTTCGACCCCGAGGGCGCCCTGCGCGGCGCCACCGGCAAGTTCCGGGACCGCTTCGGTGCCGTCGAAGCCTTGGCCCGCGACCGCGGCCTCGACCTTTCAGCGCTCGACCTGGCCGCCCTCGACGCCCTGTGGGACGAGGTCAAGGCGGCCGCCCCCCGTCCCGAGTAAATAGGTCACCAAAACGGGGACCTATTTACTCGAAAGGCAGTCGGAGCAGGCGGCCGTGACGGACGGTTCGTGCCCCTGGCCGACCGGGGGTTCCTTGACCCGGGCATCCGGTCAAGTAACTTCTGCAACATCAATCACAGGAGTCACACAAGCGGATGAGCGCCATCGAGCACGTGGTGGGCCGGGAGATCCTGGACTCACGGGGGAATCCGACGGTCGAGGTCGAGATCTTCCTCGAGTCGGGGGCCAAGGGGCGGGCCGCCGTGCCGTCGGGTGCGTCCACCGGCGCCTTCGAGGCCTACGAGCTGCGCGACGGCGACGACCGCTTCTGCGGCAAGGGCGTGGCCAAGGCGGTGCAGCACATCAACGGCGAGCTGCGTGACGCCGTCGAGGGCCTGGAGGCGCTCGACCAGCGGGGTGTCGACCGGGTGATGATCGACGTCGACGGCACGGCGAACAAGAGCCGCCTGGGCGCCAACGCCATCCTCGGTGTGTCCCTGGCCACGGCCAAAGCGGCGGCGGCGGAGCTCGAGCTGCCGCTGTACCGCTACCTGGGCGGCGCCAACGCCCACGTGCTGCCGGTGCCCATGATGAACGTGGTGAACGGCGGGGCCCACGCCGACAACAACATCGACCTCCAGGAGTTCATGGTGATGCCGGTGGGCGCGGCCTCGTTCACCGAGGCCGTCCGCTGGGGCGCCGAGGTGTACCAGACGCTGCGGGGCGTGCTGCACGACCGCGGGCTGTCCACGTCGGTGGGCGACGAGGGCGGCTTCGCCCCCGACCTCGGCCACAACGAGGACGCCGTCAAGCTGCTGGTCGAGGCCATCGAAAAGGCGGGCCGGGTGCCGGGCGAGGAGGTCGCCATCGCCCTCGACCCCGCCACCAGCGAGCTGTACGCCGACGGTGTGTACGACCTGGCCGGCGAGGGCCGCCGGCTGTCGCCCGACGAGATGGTGGACTACTGGGTCGGGCTGTGCGACCGCTACCCGATCGTGTCGATCGAGGACGGCATGGCCGAGGACGACTGGGACGGCTGGGCCGCCCTCACCACGGCGCTGGGGCGGCGCGTCCAGCTGGTGGGCGACGACCTGTTCGTCACCAATGTGGAGCGGTTGGAGCGGGGCATCCGGGACGGCGTGGCCAACTCGATCCTGGTGAAGGTGAACCAGATCGGAACGCTCACCGAGTCGCTGGAGGCCATGGGCCTGGCCACCCGCAGCGGCTACACGTGCGTGGTGTCGCACCGCTCGGGCGAGACGGAGGACGTGTTCATCTCCGACCTGGCGGTGGCCACCAACGCCGGCCAGATCAAGACCGGCGCCCCCGCCCGCTCGGACCGGGTGGCCAAGTACAACCAGCTGCTGCGCATCGAGGAGGACCTCGGCGAGGGCGCCGCCTACTGGGGCACGATCGCAGTGGCCGGCCGGCGAACGGTGGCCAAGCTGGTGACGGAGGGCGGGACGTGAGGCGGCGGGGCTGGGCGGTGGTGGCGGCGGTCATCGCCGTGGGCGTGCTCTTCGTGGCCGTCTTCCCCACCCGCACGTGGTTGGCCCAGCGCCAGGAGCTGGCCGCCACCGAGCAGAAGGTCGTTGTGCTCTCCAAGCTGAACGCCGAGATGGCGGCCCGGGTCCAGCGCCTCAACACCGACGCCGAGATCGAGCGGCTGGCCCGCCAGGACTACAACCTGGTGCGCCCCGGCGAGGAGGCCTACGCCATCCTCCCCTCACCCCCGCGCCCCCGCCCGGCCCCCGAGGCGGCCGGGGAGGACGACCCGGGCTTCTGGTCCCGCATGTGGGACCGTCTTTCGAGGAACTAGCCACCCGATTCCGGTGGCTGTTTCCTCGGGAGCGGCGTCAGCGGGTCACATCGACCACGCCGGCCATGCCGTAGGAGAGATGCCCGGGGAGGTGGCAGGCGTACCGGACGGGGCCGGGTGCGGCAGGCGCCGTCCAGGTGGTGTGCACGGTGGCGCCGGCGGGGACGCTGATCTCGCCGGGGACGTCGCCGCGGTGGTGGGCCTCCCGGCCGGCCGCGTGGTGGCGGTGGACCTCGGGCGCTCCCACGATGAACTCGTGGTCGATGGGGTCGAGGTTGCGGATGACGAACCGCACGGTGGCGCCGGCCGGGACCTCCACCGAGGCCGGGGTGAAGCGGCTGTGGTGGGCGGTGACCTCGACGGTCATCACGCCGATCGGAGGGGCGTCCTCGCCGCCCGCCGCCGCGACCCCGAAGGGAATGGCGACGGCGAGGGCGGCGAGGGCGACGAGGACTGCGAGGCCGGCGAGCGCCTTCGCCCGGCGGGTCCGTGCGGCGGCCGGGCCGGTCGTCATGACAGGCGCTTGGCGGCGATCACGACGACGCCCCCCACCACGAGACTGCCGAGGGCCAGGGCGGGCCACACGGGGCGGTTGTCCGTGGCGTCTCCACCGGTGACGGCGGTGGAGCCCTTGGTGCCCGTCACCCGACCGCTGCCGGCGTTGCGCTGGTCCTCGTACTGCTGGCGCTGGATGGCGGTGGCGGTCTTGTCGACCACCCGATCGAAGTCGAACCGGGAGGGAACGCCGCCGGTGGGGCTGATGGCCAGGTCGTGGTCGAGCTGGTCACGGGTGCCGTCGACCCGCAGGTAGGTGAGGTGCATGTCCTGGGGGATCCACTCCATCCCCTTGTCGGAGCGCAGGTCGTCGAGCAGCGAGGTGGAGGCCGCTTCGCTCCGCACGGTACGCAGGCCGGCGCCGGCCAGCAGGGTGGGGCGCTCGTCGGTGAGCAGGTAGACGTCCGCCTCGACCCGCTCCTGCTCGGCCCGGCCGAGGGCCAGGATCTTGATGGGCACCCAGGGGGTCTCGGTGGGGATGGTGAGGTGGATCGGGGTGCCGTCGCCGATGCCCTGGCCGGACTCGCGGGCGGCGGTGGCGTCGAAGCGGGCGGCCATGAAGATGGGGCTGCGTTTGGCGTAGAAGTCGAGGACCGCAGGGGCATCGGGCGTGAGAGCGAAGCCGTGCTCGCGGGCCCAGTCGCCCACCGCCTTGCCGCCCCCCTTGAGAATGGTGATGTCGAGGGCGTCGATGCGTGTCTCCAGCAGCACCTCGGCCGGGGCGGGGGCGGCGGCCAGGGCCGCGGCGTCGCTTGAAGCCGAGCGCTCGAGCACCGGCTGGGTTTCCCGCTGCAGCCGCTGGAGCGTCCAGTCCCCGCCCCGTTCCACCTTGGACGGGATGTCGGGCAGCGGCACGATTGAGCCGACCTCGGCCCCGCCGCCGGCGAACTGGAACGAGGTCACGTAGTGCTCGATGCCGCCCGTGTAGGCGGCCAGGGTGCTGGTGCGCAGCAGGCGCACCGTTCCGTTCGGTGCGACCAGGCCGCCACAGGCGGCGGCCGGTCCGGCGGTGAGCAGGGCGGCGGCGAGCGTGATGCCCACGCCGCCGAGGGCAGTCAGGAGTTTGCGCATACCGGTTGGACGCCCGTGCGCCCCGCCCCGGTTCCCGCGGTCGGCACGTGGGGTGGTGGACATTGCGAACGGACGGCACGTCGCCGACCGGGTCGGGGGCGGGTCAGTCTTCCCGCGTGCGCCGGGACGGCGGGCGTCGGGGCGGGCGGACGTCGCCGGGGCGCACCGCCAGAGGGTCGTCGGCCGGCACCCGCCCTTCCGGGGCGGCGCCCCACAGTTCCTGCGCGGGCCGTTCGGGCGCGGGGCGGGGCAGCTTCGCCGGCCGCTTCGGGCGGGCCCGGGCAGCGGCGTCGGGCTTCGGGCCGGCAGCTCTGGCCGCCCGGCGGGCCGTGGTCGCAGGGGTGGGGCCGTGGACGGGCTCGGAATCCGCGGGAATGGCCGGGCCCTCGGGCGCGCCGGTCAGGTCAGCCGGCCAGGGCGGCGGACGGCTCGGGGCACCGGGTGCGCGCTCGCGTGCCGGCGGGGCATCGCGGAGGCTCGCACGGGCGGAGGCATCGGCCGCGTCCACCCCCAGGTCCGCCCCGGCCGGATCATCGGTCGGTGGCGCCCCTCGGGACGGCCGCGCTCCTCTGCGGGCGACGGCCGCCCTGGCGCCGCCCACGAGCCCGCCGGCCTGCTGCGCCAGCCGCCGGGCGCCACCGGCCGGAGCGGGGGCCGACCGGCCGTCGGGCCCGTTGCGGATCCGGTCGACCAGGGCGGGCACGGTCAGGATGGCCAGGGCGACGGCGAAGGCCGTCAGCGTCACCAGCAGCGGGAGGAGGGAGTACGAGGCCTCCTTCACCGCCACCAGCTCGAGGGGCGTCGTCACCGGCGTGGTGTCCGGTGGCACTGTGATGGGCGCCGGCGTGGTGGGGACCTCGGTGGACGACGTGGTCGCCTCGGCCGCCGTCGTGGTGGTAGCCCGGGGCCGGGTCGTCGGCACGGTGGCCACCGCGACCGTGGGCACCGGCCGGGTGGCCTCCGGCGCGGCGGTGGGCGCCGGCGTGGTGGGCGGCTCGTTGGTGGGCGCCGTGGTGGGGGCGGTGGGCAGCGTGGGCAGCAGCTGCCCGGCCGCGGGAGGCGGCCCCGGCGCCCCGAGCGACACCAGCAGGACCAGCAGGAGGCCCCCGCCGGCCGTCGCCGGCGCAACGAGGCGGGGCCTGGTGGGCGGGCGGGTCACCGGCCGTTCCCGGATCAGCCCGGGCCGTCCCGGTCGACGACCGAGATGGCGCCGGTGGGGCACGCCTCGACGGCCTCCTGCACCTGATCGAGGGTGCCGCCGGCGGGGTCGATGACGGTGACGATGCGCTCGGCGTCGAGGGCGAACACGCCGGGCGCGGCGTGCGTGCAGCACTTCGACCCCATGCAACGGGCCCGCTGGAGGCGGATCTCGAACGTCACGGGCGGAGCACGGCGAGGATCGGGGACGGCCGCCGGCAGCGTCAGTTGTGGCCGAGCTCGAGCGGCGGGCGCAGGTCGACGCCCTCGTCGGCCAGGCCCCGCTCGAGGCGGGCCCGCTCGAGATGGGTGAGCAGGCGGGTCCCCACGAACAGGTCGAGGGGCGGCGCGCTGGGCAGGCGCAGGAGGTTGGCTGCCACCACCAGCGCCTCGTCGTAGGCGTACATGGCGGCGTTCCACCCACCCGGCGTGCCCGGCGTGAGCTCGCCCGTGGCGCCGTGGGACGGCAGGTGGGAGCGGATCGTGCGCAACTCGTAGGCCAGCCCGTCGATGGCGGCGTCGACCGACACGCCCATCTCGGCTGCCAGTCCTTCGATCGTCTTTCGGGGCTCTCTCATGCGATCGTCGTCCAGACTCGTCCCGGCACGTTGCGCCTCGATCTTACGCCATAGCCGCATTTGGAACGGGCGCGGGAAGGGGGTGCCCGGGGTTCTTGGAAGGATCAACGCCGGTATCCGGTGTTGATCCTTCCAAGAACGGGCGAGCGGTCGAAGTAGCGTCGCGGCCGGAGCGACCGCCTGCCACTGTCCACCCACCCCAGGAGGTCCGGTCATGGAGATCACCAACCAGGACGCAGACCCGACCACCGACGCCATCGGCGAGCCGGTCCCTGCCGCGTCGGGCACGGACGGCGAGTCCGCATCGGATTTCTACGACGCCGACCGGCCCCCGTTCGGGGAGCTGCCGGAGAAGCCCGCGAAGGCGCCGTCGGTCGCAGGAGGTGCGGCGGGGGCGGTGCCGGCGGACGCCGGTGCGGCCACGTCCCGCCGGCTGCAGGTCCGGGCCGGAGCGGCTGTCGTCGCCGCCCTGGTCGCTTTGGTGCTGCTCCGCCGCGCCCGCAGGTCCTAGAGCTGGACGATCACGAGCGGGTCGAGGTCCTCCTGGGCCGGGCCCCCAGGGCCGCGTACGACGTCGTCGTGCGCTCGGACAGTGGCGAGCCGGTGGTGATCCGCAACGCCCCCCTGCTCGACGACGGCACGCCGATGCCCACCCGCTACTGGCTTGTCGGCGGGGACGAGCGCGAGGCGGTGTCGCGCCTGGAGGCGGCCGGCGGCGTGCGGGCGGCCGAGGCGGCCGTCGACCCCGACGTCCTCGAGGCCGCCCACCGGCGCTACGCGGTGGAGCGGGACGGCGACCTCGACGCCGGCCACGAGGGGCCCCGCCCGTCAGGAGGCGTGGGCGGCACCCGGCGGGGCGTGAAGTGCCTGCATGCCCACTACGCCTGGTTCCTGGCCGGCGGTGACGACCCCGTCGGGCGGTGGGTCCACGACCAACTGGCGGCGCCCCGGTGAGCGAGCCCGCAGGGCGAGCGTGGCCCGAGCGGCCCTCTGAGCGGGAAGCACCATTGGTGCGCCATCCCGCAGGGCCGGTGGACGGATGAGCCCGACCGCCGTCGCCGCCATCGACTGCGGCACCAACTCGACCCGCCTCCTCGTGAGCGACGGCGACGGCCGGCCGTTGGAACGGCGCATGACCATCACCCGCCTGGGCCAGGGCGTCGACGCCTCGCGCCGCCTCCATCCCGACGCCCTCACCCGCACGATGGCCGTGCTCGCCGGCTACCGCGGCGTGCTCGAGGCGCACGGCGTGGAGCGGGTGCGCATGGCGGCCACCTCGGCCGTGCGCGACGCGGCCAACCGGGACGAGTTCATGGACGCGGCGGAGGCGGCGGTGGGCACGCGCCCGGAGCTGCTCGCCGGCGACGAGGAGGGGCGGCTGTCCTTCCGGGGCGCCACCGCCGGCCTCGACCCGGCCCACGGCCCGTTCCTGGTGGTCGACATCGGCGGCGGATCCACCGAGTTCGTGGTCGGCGCCGACGAGGCGGTCGGGGTCGTCTCGGTCGATGTGGGGTGTGTCCGCATGACCGAGAAATACCTGCACGCCGACCCGCCGTCGCCTCTCGAGCTGTCCCAGGCCATCTCGGTGGTGCACGCCCATCTCGACGACGTGAAGCGGGAGCTGCCGGCGGTCACCGAAGCGGTGCGCCTGGTGGGCCTGGCCGGCACCGTCACCACCATGGCGGCGGTGGAGATCGGCCTGCACGAGTACGACCCCGAGCGCATCCACCACTTCGAGCTCACCCGGGCGGCGGCCGAGGACGTGTTCCGCACCCTCGCCACCGAGCGCCGCTCCGACCGGGTCCACAACCCCGGCCTGGAGGAGGCGCGGGCCGACGTCATCGTCGGCGGTGCCGCCATCTTTGTGGCGGTCATGCGCCACTTCGACTTCGCCTCGTGCCTGGTGTCCGAGGCCGACATCCTCGACGGCCTCGTGCTCTCCCTGCTCGACCCGGCGTGACGCCGGACCGCTTGCGGCGGCGTCGGCGTCGGGTTCCGCATCCGGATCGCGCTACAATGTAGTTATGTCGTCGCCGGTCTCGATCCGTTTCCCTGATCCCATCGCTGCGCGCCTCCGTCGTCGTAGCTCGAGGTCCGGCGAAGCCGCCTCCGGCATCGTCGTCCGCCTCGTCGATGAGGGGATGCGGATGGAGGATCATCCAGGCGTCGTGTTCCGCGACGGCCCAGCGGGCCGTCGAGCGGGCCTGGCGGGTGGGCCCGACGTGTGGGAGATCATCACTGTGCTTGGGGACTTCGGGTCGGCGGGGCCAGTGTCGGCGGTCACAATGACTGCGAAATGGCTCAATCTCACCGAGGCCCAGGTTCGCACGGCTGAGGGGTACTACAGCTCTTTCCCCGACGAACTCGATGAACGGATGGCCGACAACGCGGAAGCCGCCGTGGGCGCCCAGAGGGCAGCGTCAGTGCGTGGCCGTCTCTACGGGTGAAGCTGCTGCTCGACGAGATGTTTCCGCCTGCGGTCGCCGAAGGGCTGCGCCGAAAGGGGGTCGACGTGGTCGCCATACAGGAGACGCCACCTTTGCGCGGGCTTCCCGACCCGGAGGTCTTCGTCGTCGCGCAAATCGAGGGTCGCTGCCTCGTGACCGAGAACATCCCGGACTTCGTTCCCTTGGAGTCCGCTTGGCGTGCCGAGCACGAGGGTCCCCATTACGGACTTGTCTTCGTCGCACCGGGAACCTTCCCTCGGCATCGACAGCGCGTCGTCGGGCGCCTCGTTGCCGCGCTCGCATCGATGACCACGGCGGGCCGACCCGAGCCAGGGACGGTCACCTGGCTCACCCCCGCCGAGTCGGATCGATGACCTGGACACTCGGCCCCCCCGAGGCTCAGGTGGCCTTGCTCACCGAACTCATGTTGAAGCGCTCGACCCGCAGCGGCGGCACCTTGGTGTTGCGGAACCAGTCGCCGAACTCGCGGGGCAGGGTGGGCACGGTGGCGCCCATCTCCACCACCTGGGCCAGCAGGTCGACGGGGCTCATGTTGAAGCGGAAGTTGTTCACCGCTGCCTTCACCCGGCCGTCCTCGACCAGGTACACGCCGTCGCGGGTGAGGCCGGTGAGCAGCAGGGTCTGCTCGTCGACGTCGCGGATGTACCAGAAGCAGGTGATGAGCAGGGTGGGCCTGGTGGTGGCGGCGATCATCCCGGCGAGGTCAGGCCCCGACGGCGAGTCGAGCACCAGGTTGCCCACGTGGGGCCGGGGCTCGGTGCCGCTCGCAGCGGCCCAGTGACGGGTGGACACCAGCGCCTCCACCACGCCGTCGCGCACCCACTGGGTGCGGCCGACGGGCAGCCCGTTGTCGAACACCGACGAGAAGCTGCCCGACGACGAGGTGACCACGAAGGGGGTGACCTCGATGCCGGGCTCGGTCGGGTCGGAGTACAGGTTGACCGACGGCGCGTACAGCCGCTCGCCGATGCGGTTGCCGCCGCCGGGCCGGCTGAACACGGTGCGGCCCTCGTCGGCCTCCCGTGCCGCCGTCGACACGTACAGGTAGTACAGCATGTCGGCCACGGCCGAGGGCTCGAGCAGCACGTCGTAGTGGCCGGCCGGCATCTCGACGGTGGTGGCGGCCCAGCCGAGCCGCTCGACCAGGTGGTCGTAGAGGGCCGGCACGTCGATGTCGTCGAACGAGCCGCTCGTCCGGCCTGTCCAGGTGGACCGGCTGAAGTCGGGCGACTTGGCGTTGACCTCGATGCGCCCGTCGACGTGCGTGTGCCGCCGGCGCATGCCGGCCGACGTGGCCAGCCACGTGGTCGACGTGTCGTGCTCGGCGTAGCCGAACAGCAGGACCTCGTCGATGGCGGCCCGCCGGAAGGCCTCGCCCAGGGCGGGCGCCAGCTTGGAGAAGGCGGCGACGCCCGGCGCCACCATCGGGGCCGCCCAACCGGGCGGTGTGCCCTCGCCCGCCGGCAGGGCCATGGCGTCCTCCGCCTCGGGGCGGCCCTCGCACGCCGCCTCGGAGCGGCGCACGATCGACTCGAGGTTCTCGGCGGTGGGGTTCGAGACCCCCACCGACCCGACCCGGCCGCCCAGCACCGACACCACCTGCAGTCCCGTGCCGGTGCTGAGGCCGTTGGTCGTCGACGTGTTGTTGGCCCACCGCACGTTGGCCGTCGTCGACTCCGAGCCGATCACGATGCAGTCGTCCGCCTCGGACAGGGCGAGGGCCCGCTCGACGAGCTCGTGCATGCCGAGGCTGCTCACGGTGTGGCCTCGGCCGCCGTGTTGAGCACGTTGACCTGGCGGAACAGGGCGGCGGGCGCCCCGTGGCTCACCGGCGCGACCTGGCCCGGCTGGCCCTTGCCGCAGTTGAACGACCCGCCGAGCAACCAGGTGGACGGCCCGCCCACCGCCTCCATGGAGTTCCAGAACTCGGTGGTGGTGCCCTGGTAGGCCACGTCCTTGAGCTGGCCCGCCAGCCTGCCGCCCCGTATCTCGTAGAAGCGCTGGGCCGTGAACTGGAAGTTGTAGCGCTGCATGTCGATGCTCCAGCTCCTGTCGCCCACCACGTAGATGCCGCGATCGACGCCGCCGATCAGGTCCTCGATGGTGATGTCGGTGGCCGCCGGCTGCAGCGACACGTTGGGCATGCGCTGAATCGGCACGGTGGCGGGGGAGTCGGCGTAGGCGCAGCCGTTCGACCGTCCGAAGCCCTGTTTGTGGGCCATCTGGCGGTTCAGCTGGTAGCCCACCAGCACGCCGTCGCGGATGAGGTCCCACTGCTGGGCGGCCACACCCTCGTCGTCCCAACCCACCGTGGACAGGCCGTGCTCTACCAGGCGGTCGCCGGTGACGTGCATGACGGGCGAGCCGTACCGGAGGATGTTGAGGTTGTCGAGGGTGGCGAACGACGTGCCCGCGTAGTTGGCCTCGTAGCCGAGGACCCGGTCGAGCTCGGTGGCGTGGCCGATGGACTCGTGGATCGTGAGCCACAGGTTCGTCGGGTGGATCACCAGGTCGTACCGGCCGGGTTCCACCGAGGGCGACGCCATCTTCTGCTCGAGCAGCTCGGGCATCTGCTCGGCCTCGGCGGCCCAGCTGTAGGCGGTGGCGATGTGCTCCCAGCCGCGCCCCGACGGCAGGGCGCACGACCGCATGGTGTCGAAGGCGCCGGTGGCCCCGTCGACCCGGGTGGCGGTGAAGTCGCCGTCCACCCGCACCCGCTGCTGCACGAGGTCGGAGCCACCCAAGTCGGCGAAATACTTGCCCTCGAGCACCTGGCGGACGCTGAAGTCGACATGGGCGACCCGTCCCGAGTGCAGGAGCAGCTCGTTCACCGACGTGAGGAAGGCAACCTTGTCGGTGTCGGGCACCGAGAACGGGTCGATGTCGTAGGACGACACCCAGGTGCCCTGGTACGCCGGCTCCGGCGCCAGCTCCACCGGCTCGGAGTTCAATGGCGCCAGCGTGGTGGCCACGGCGACGGCGGCGGCGGCGGTGGCGGCGGCCGCGTCGGGCGTGAGGGCGACGGCGGAGGCGAAGCCCCACGCGCCACCGTGCACGACCCGCACGGCGTAGCCCACCGTCTCGCCGTCACCGACGCGCTCGAGGGCGAGGTCGCGGACCTTGACGTTCTGGCTGCGCCGCCGCTCGAACCGGAAATCGGCGTAGGTGGCGCCGAGGTCCCGGGCCTTGGTGAGCGCCGCGTCGGCCAGGCGCCGGAAGGGTAGGGCGAGGAACTCCTGATCGACGTCGGGCACCGCACCGACACTACGCGGCTGCGCCGCCCGGGCTGTCTCAGGTCGGCGCAGCGGTCGCGGTGAGGACGTCGAGCACGAGTACGAGCGCGGCGGCGCCCTCGCCTACCTGGCCGCCTGGGACGTGCACCGGGCCAAGGTGTTCGGCCGCTGCGAGGCGACGACGGGCATCGAGCCGTTCGCCCGCCTGGTCGAACAGGTGATGACCACCGAGCCCTACGCGTCGGCCCGGCGGGTGTTCTTCGTGGTCGACAACGGCAGCTCGCACAGCCGGCCCGCGCCGAGGCCAGGAAGCTCATGTGCGTCGAGGGACGCGTTCTCACGACGGTCGGACGGCTGACACCGCGCTCCGTACGCGTCGATGAGGACGCGCTGAGTAGCGGCTCGCAAGCTTCGCAGTGATGCTACCGTGTGCTACATGACCACCGTGGGGGTCCGCGAGCTCCGACAGAACGCCAGCGAGCTGCTGGCCCGGATCGCCGCGACAGGCGAGAGCATCGCGATCACCAACCACGGGCGGCTGGTGGCCCGGCTCGTGCCGGCCGATGCCCCGAGCCGCATGACCCGCGAGCAGCTGTTGGCCGCCGGCACGCTTCGCGCCGGCCGGGGCGACCCGCTGGAGGTCCAGCCCGTGATCGCGCCACCCGGCACCCCGACGACGGGCGAGCTACTCGCCGTCGACCGCGACGACCGTTGAGCGCCTACCTCGACACCTCTGCGCTCGCCAAGCTCATCGTCGCCGAGACCGAGACAGCAGCGCTGCGTGAGTGGCTCAGCGACCACCGCGACCTCCCCCTGGTGACGAGCAGCATCGGCGCCGTCGAGCTGCAGCGGCTCGCCGCCCGCGTCAGCCAGCCGGCCAGCTCGGCCGCCGTCCGGCTGCTCGCCCGCCTCGACGTGGTCAGCCTCACCCCCGGCGCCCTGGCGGCCGCCGCCCAGCTGCCGCCACCCGAGGTGAGGACCCTCGACGCCCTGCACCTCGCCTCCGCAGCTGAGCTGAGCGACCTGCAGGCGCTGGTGACCTACGACCACCGCATGGCCGCCGCCGGCCTGGCCTACGGCCTGCCGGTCGTCACCCCCGGGCGCTGATACTCGCCCACGACGGGCGATCCGGCGGGTTGGCCGGGGCGGGCTCAGCCCGGCGTCACCCGGAGGATCCTGTCGGCGCCGCCGCCGTTCGAGGTGGCCAGGTAGACGCTGCCGTCGGGGCCCTGCACGGCCGTGCGCAGCCGGCCCTGGTTGCTGAGCAGCACCTTCTCCGACACGAGGCCGCCCGCCGCGTCGAGGGTGAGCGCCCGCAGTTGCGCCCCCTTCAGGCAGGCCACCAGGAGGGAGCCGGCCAGCGACCGCCACGCCGTGCCGCCGACGAAGGTGGCGCCTGACGGGGCCAGGGTGGGGCTACCCGAGGCCCACGCCGGGCGCATGGCGGCGGGGAACTTGGCCACGTCGGTCATCGGCGTCGACTCGTTGTAGGCGGGCACCGGGTCCCAGCCGCCGTTGCCGCCGGAGCGGAGCCGGTTGACCTCGTCGTCGCGGTCCGGGCCGTGCTCCACCGAGTACATCTGGCCGTCCGCCCGCAGGGCCAGGCCCTGCACGTTGCGGTGGCCGTAGGTGTAGATCCGGGAGCCGGCGAAGGGGTTCCCGGGCGCCGCCGCCCCGGTCATCTTGTCGACCCGCAGCACCTTGCCGTTCATCGACGACAGGTTCTGGGGGTTGGTGCCGACGGCCGAGTCGCCGGTGCCGACCCACAAGAAGCCGTCGGCGCCGAAGCGGGGCCGGCAGCCGGCGTGGCGGCCGGTGGTGACCTGGATCCCGGAGAACAGGGGGTCGGCCACCCGGGTGGCGGTGCTGTAGCCGGCGTCGACGGTCCACGCGACCACCCGCACGTCGCGGTTCGTGTTGTCCGTCCATGCATGGCAGGTGTAGATCCGCCGGTTGGAGGCGAAGTCCGGGTCGACGGCGAGCCCCATGAGGCCGGCCTCGCCGACGTTGAACACGTCATTCATGGTGGCCAGGCGGCGGGTGGCGCCGTCCCTGGTAACGCTGATGCGGCCCGCCTTCTCGGTGAAGACCATGGCGCCCTCGGGGGTGAATCCAACGTCCCAGGGCAGGTCCAGTCCGCTCACCACGGTGGACACTGCGAGCGTGGGATCGCCGACCGGGGCCGGCGGTGTGGGCGCCTGCGAGCCGGCGGAGAAGGCGAAGATGCCGCCGTCCGACGCCACCAGCCAGTAGCCGCCGCCCGCTCCTGCGGCGCCGGCCGCCATGCCCACCACCGGCTTGGCCAGGCGCACGGCGCCGGTCGAGCCGGCGAAGGCGGCGTCCCCGAAGGCGAAGATCCCCCCGTCCGACGCCACCAGCCAGTACCCCTGGCCGCTCGGCGTGGATGCCATGCCCACGATCGGGGCCGCCAGCCGGATGGCGCCGGTGGACCCGACGAACCGGGCGTCCCCGAAGGCGAAGATGCCCCCGTCCGACGCCACCAGCCAGTACCCCTGGCCGCTCGGCGTGGACGCCATGCCCACGATCGGGGCCGCCAGCCGGATGGCGCCGGTGGACCCGACGAACCGGGCGTCACCAAAGGCGAAGATGCCTCCGTCCGACGCCACCAGCCAGTACCCCTGGCCGCTCGGCGTGGACGCCATGCCCACGATCGGGGCGGCCAGCCGCATTGCGCCGGTGGACCCGAGGAACCGGGCATCGCCGAAGGCGAATATCCCCCCGTCGGATGCGACCAGGCGGTACCCCCGGCCCGAGGGCGTGGCCGCCATACCAACCACCGGACGGGCCAGCCGGGTGCCGCCGGTGGACCCCAGGAAGCGGGCGTCCCCGAATGTGAAGACACCGCCGTCCGACGCCACCATCCAGTAGCCGTTGCCCGACGGCGTCGCAGCCATGCCCACCACCGGCGACGCCAGCCGGAGCGCGCCGGTCGACCCCAGGAACGGGGCGGCGCCCGCCGGCGGAACGGGCGCGGCCAGGCTCGCGACGGCACAGCCGAGGAGGGCGACGAGGACGCCACGCAGACGAGCGGGGTGGGCCATGCTCGACAGCTTCCCACGACGTCTCCACAAAGAAATCCGGCGGGGCACAAAAACAATGCTGCACTTTTGGGCCCGCAGTTATTCCCTTCGCGAGATTCCGCAATCCATTTTTCCGAAAGATATTGCCCACCGGCCGACAAGGTGCGCATACCGCTCGCAGCCGGGCCCTTGGGAAAGCATCACTTCTGTTGTTACATTCCAATTAGGCGATGTCGAAAAGGTCCGGCACAAGCAGCATTCCCGCTTGACGGCTTCTCGCCACCGAAGTAGGGTCCGCCGGGACTGAAGGCGGCCGAACGTTGTCTGCGTGCTGCGCTCCCCCCAGACCCAGGGGACCGGTCGGGGGCCCCCAATAGGGCTACCCGATGCTTTCGGAAGCAACCTCGAGTGTTGGTCCAACAAGGAGAATGCCCAGTGCAAAGTCGTTTGTTCGCGCGCCCCGCAGGTCGAGCTCGAAGGGCGGCCGTCACGGCCGTCGCTCTCACGCTCGGGATGCTCCCCCTCATGAGCGGAGTCGCTGACGCCGCTGTCACCGGGGTGGACGCCGTCCCGGAAACAGCCACCAACCAGCTCCCTGGAGACAACTCCCACACCATCACGGGCACGAACACCAACGACGCTGGCGGTGGCGCACCGATCAGGTTCGCCATCACCGCCGGTCCCAACACCGACCTGGCCGGCAACGGCGCCAACGCGGCCGACGGCAACTGCACGTTGCCCACGACGACGACGTTCTCCTGCACCTACACCGGGTTCAACAACACGTCGACGGGCACGGACACGATCAAGGTCTTTGCCGACAACAACGCCAACAACCTCTTCGACGCCGGCGAGCCCTTCGACGACGTGCTGAAGACGTTCTCCGGGCCCGTGTTCGCCGTCACCATGACGCCGGCCGCAGACCAGGCCGCCATCGGCACCTGCAACCCGTTCACCGTCACCGTCCGTGACGTCGGGGGCAACCCGAACCCGGGCGCCGTGGTCGACGTGATCCTCACGCCCGCCGTCGCGCAGAACGCCGACTTCTGCGTCCTGGCCGCCCCTGGCGCCACCGTGCCTCAGACGGCCACTGACCTCACCGCTGGCGGCGCGGGCGTGGCCGAGCGGGCCGAGTTCACCACCAACGCCACCGGCCAGGTCACCTTCGGTGTGACGGCCGACGTGCCCGGCGTCATCAACGTGCGGGCCTTCTCCGACACCGGCAACAACGACGTCTTCGACGCCGGCGAGCCCAACAGCACCTCGGTCAAGACCTTCGTGGCCGGCGGCACCGAGGCGGTCACCACCGTCGACGCCAGCCCCGAGACGGCCACCAACTTCACCGGTGAGGTCCACACGATCACCGTGGCCCTCACCAACGCGGCGGGCGACACCATCGCGAATGTGACGCCAAGCATCGACATCACGGCCGGCCCCAACGCGGCCGTCACGCCCATCTGCGGGGCCAGCAACCAGGCTGGCATCGCCTCGTGCACCTACACCGGCACGAGCGCCGGCACCGACACCATCGTGGTGTTCGTGAACAAGCTGGCCGGCGCCACCGCCGGGCCCGACGACAACGAGCCGCAGGACACGGTTCTGAAGACCTTCGTGGCCGCCCCCACGGGGCTGGTCGCCACCCTCACCTGCGCCGGCACCATCGCCAACACCTCCACCAGCGCCTGCGTCAACCCCACCGACGACCCGACGGAGGTCTTCACGGCCAGGGTCACCAACGGCGTTGGCGGCACTGTGGCCCCGGGTGTCCTGGTGCGCTTCGCCATCACCGCCACCGGCGTGAACACGACCGACAACGACGCCACCCTGGCGCCTCTCGAGTGCACCACGACCGCCAACGGCACCTGCACCACCACGCTCACGAATCCCAGCCCGGCCAACCTCGACAGCGTCACCGTGACCGCCACCGTGGCCGGAACGGGGATTACGGCGCTCGCCACCAAGGTCTGGCAGACCCGGGTCGCCACGACCCTGGCGCTGACGCCCGCCTTCGCCACCAACACGGCCCTGTCGTCGCACACCGTGACGGCGACGGTGAGAGACCAGTTCGGCACCCCCGTGGTGGGCACCAACGTCGACTTCTTCGTCGCCGGCCGTAACGGCATCAGCGGCCTCGACCGCACCACCGGCGCCACCGGCACCGCCACCTTCACCTACACCGACACCGGCAACGCCGCCACCGACGGCCCGAATGACGTCATCAGTGCCTTCGCCGACCTCAACGACGACGACAACGACAACCTCACCCCCGAGGGCGAGCCGACGGGCACCGCTACCAAGCGGTTCATCTCCGAGTCGACCACCACGGCCGACCTGGAGATCGACATGCAGGGCTGCAACGCCACCTTCGGCGCCGGCCCCGGCTTCACCCCGGTTAGCAACGAGTCCACCGCCACCAACGCGGTGGGCACCACCCACCAGGTGTGCGCCCTCGTCCGTTCCTCTGAGGGCGACGTGCTCCAAGGCTCGACGGTTACCTTCACGTCGACCGGCGTGGGCCACTTCGCCAACAGCGGAGCGCTCAGCCACACCGACCTGGGCACGACCACCACGGCGACGGTCGACGCCAACGGCCGGGCCAGCGTGTTCCTGCACTCGACGGTGACCGGGACGCAGACGGTGACCGCGACCGCGGTCGGCGGCGAGACCGACTCCGGCACCAAGACGTGGACCAACGTCCTGGCCGACGCCCGCAACATCGACGTCAGCCCGAACGTGGCCACCAACCGCCCGGGTCAGCCGCATGCGGTGACGGCCCGTGTCACCGACCGCTTCGGCAACGGGGTGTCCGGCGTTCAGGTCACCTTCACCGAGAGCGGCCCCGGCAGCTTCAGCTCGCTGCCCGGCTCCGTCGAGCCCGGCACCGTCACCGGCACCACTGGGGCTGACGGCCGGGTGACGGTGGAGACGTCGAACAACACCACCCAGCTCGGCACGCAGACCATCGTGGGCACCATCTCCGGTGCCAGCACCGACTGCGACGAGGTAGCCGGCTCCCCCTCGGGGACCACGGCCGGCAACTGCTCGGAGACCGTCACCAAAATCTGGTCCCTGACGGGCGGCCCGACGGCGGCACCAGGAACCTTCTTCCCGGTCACCCCGGCCCGTATCTTTGACACCCGCGACGGCACCGGAACCACCGTGGGCAAGATGGGCCCGTCCAGCACGCGGATCGTCGACGTGACCGGCTTCGGTGGCGTCCCGGCGACCGGCGCCACCGCCGTGGTGGTCAACCTCACGATCACCGAGGGCACGGCCGCCACCTACCTGAGCGTCACGCCCAACGGCGGGAACGCCACCTCCAACCTGAACGTGCTAACCGGCGAGACTCGGGCCAACCTGGTCAAGGTGGCCATCGGCAGTGACGGCAACATCCGGGTGTTCAACATTCTCGGCAACGCCCACGTCATCATGGACGTGTTCGGGTACTACTCCGACACCCTGCCCAATGGGTCCCGCTTCAACTCGCTGGCCCCCAACCGCATCGTCGACACCCGCACGGCGAGCACCGTGGGTACCTTCACCCCGGCCGGCAAGCTCGGCGCCGGCGTGGCCAACGAGAAGACGGTCGACGTCACCGGCGTGGGCGGCGTGCCCGCCACCGGTGTGACCGCCGTGGTGGTCAACGCGACCGTCACCGAGGGCACGGCGCCCAGCTTCCTGGCCGTCACGCCCAACGGCGGTGCCGCCACCTCCAACATCAACTTCAGCGTCAACCAGGACATCCCGAACCTGGTGGTTGTTCAGGTCGGGGCCGACGGCAACGTCCGGGTGAACAACGGCGCCGGTCAGGTCAACTTCATCTTCGATGTGGTGGGCTGGTACGGGGCCCCAGGTGCCATAACCGGCTCCCAGTTCACCCCTGTCGATCCCCAGCGGATCCTCGACACCCGCTCCGGGGTGGGCACCTTCACCCCGGCCGGCAAGCTCGGCGCCGGCGCTGCCAACCAGAAGACCGTCAACGTCACCGGCGTAGGTGGCGTGCCCACCCTCGGTGTCACGGCAGTGGTGCTCAACCTCACCGGCACGGAGGGGACGGCAGCCACGTTCATCACCGTGAGCCCCGGTGGTGGTGGCAGCACCTCGAACCTCAACATCCCGGCCGCCAACCAGGACAAGGCCGTGCTCGTGGTCGTTCCTGTGGACGCTCTCGGGAACGTGAAGGTGTTCAACGCCGTCGGCCAGGTCCACGTGGTGTTCGACGTGGTCGGGTACTTCGGCCCCTAGAACACCTGTAGGGTCCCCTGGGGCCCGGGAACACGCAGTAGCGGGAGAGGACCTGGCCTCCGGGCCAGGTCCTCTCCCCGTTCCGGCGGCCGGTACGATCCGGCGGTGACGACCTCCGTGATCGTGGTGTCGCACTGCCTTCACCGGTGGCTCGCCCCCTGCCTCGCCTCAGTGGTGGGTCAGTGCGACGAGGTGGTGGTGGTGGACAACGGGTCGGCGGGCCACGACGTGGCCGGCGTGGCCCGGTCGGTGGGCGCCAAGGTCGTTCGCCTGCCCACCAACGCCGGCTTCCCGGCCGGGGTCAACGCCGGCGTGGCCGCTGCCTCCGGCGACGTGGTGGCCCTGCTGAACGACGACGCCATGGCCGAGCCGGGCTGGCTGGACTCCGCCCGCCGGGTCCTGGCCGACGACCCGACGGTGGGTGCGGTGGCTCCCAAGCTGGTGTTCGCCCTGCCCTACGCCGAGGTCCGCTTCGACGACGAGCCGAGCCACGTCGGAGGCGATGCCCGGCCCCTCGGGCGCGCCATTCGCACCGCCACCGTCGCCGGTAGCGACGTGCTGGCGCGCCTCGCCGGGCCCGGGATCCACGCCCTGGAGCAGGGCGAGCTCGACGGCCGGGAGGGGCCGTGGCGGTGGACGGCGGGCCGCGAGGCGATCTACGTGCCCCTCGGTGCCGACGGCGACCCCGCCGACGTCTCGATCGACGGCGTCAAGGCGCCGGTGGTGGGACGGGTCCACCTGATCAACAACGCCGGGTCGTACCTGAGCAGTGAGGGATGGGGGGGCGACTACGGCTACCTGAGCCCCGACGACGGCCGCTTCGACGCGGGGGCCGACCGCTTCGGCGCCTGCGGCGGCGCCCTGGTCACCACGGCCGAGGCGCTGGCCCGGGTGGGGCCGTTCGCCGGGTCGTTCTTCGCCTACTACGAGGACGTGGACTGGTGCTGGCGGGCCCGGCTGGCCGGCCTAAGGGTCCGCTACGAACCGGCCGGGGTGGTGCGCCACGTGGGCGGGGTCACCAGCGGTGGGCCCCTCGCCGCCACCGTGCGCGACCTGGCCGCCCGGAACCGGCTGTTGTGCCTGGTGCGCAATGCGCCCTCGGCGGTGGTGTCGGCTCAGGCCCGCCGCGCCCTCGGCAAGGGAGCCGAGCCCGGGCTGCGCCGGGCGGTGGGCGCCATGGGCCCCGCCGCCGTCGTCGCTCGCTCGCTCGGGAGCGGCCGCCGGCGGCTGTCGCGCCAGGCCGTCTGGGGCCGGTGGGCGGGCGTCGACGAGACATGGTGACCGGTCCGCCCGCCCGCGCGGCCCGTTGCATGGTCCTGGCTCCTGGCTCAGGCGCCCATGCGACCCTCCAGGCACAACACGGCGTCGACGGTGAGGCCGAGGTCGAGGCGCTCGCCGCCCCACAGGCACGCGCCGGTGCCTGTGCCGATCACCACGCCGAGGCGGTGATTGACATGATCCACGTCGAGCGTCACGGGCTCGACCTCGGGGGCGACTTGGAGTTCGGCGCCGGCCGGGGTGGTGAACACCAGCTCTCCTGCGGGCGTGCGCCGCAGCCCGAAGCCGCCCTCGTGCACGGCGTGATGGTGATGTCGACACAGCAGGGCCAGGTTGGCCAGCGACGTCTCGCCACCCTTGGCCCAGTGGACGATGTGGTGGCCGTCGACGAAGCGGCGCTGGCCGCAGCCAGGGAACCGACAGCCCCCGTCGCGCTTGCGCAGGGCCCGGCGGATGTGGCGGGGGATGGTGGGCGTGGCCCTGCCCACATTGAGCGGCTCGCCGCCGTAACCCAGGCTCATGGCCACAACCGTGGAGTCACAGGCCAGGCGCCGTGCCGCCTCTGAGGCCAGGAACGGGCCGTCGTCGATCTCGCCTCCCCCGATGGCGACGCCGGCCAGGGTGTCGTGGGCCACGGTGACCACCACCTGGTAGCGCTCACCTCCGTCGCGGGCGGCGGGGCCGTGGGCCAGCATGGTCTCGGCCATGGCGACCAGGGCATCGGCCCGGGTAAAAGGGACCCGAGCGGCCTCGGCGTTGCACCGGCGGGCTGATGCCACGGAGTCGGCGGAAGGTGCCTCGGCGGGCCCGGGCGATCCCGCGGAATCGTCGATTTCTGTGGACAAGTCCACCTGTGACCCCGGATCGTCGGTGTGCCCGGGCGACGATCCCGCGGGATCGTCGATTTCTGTGGACAAGTCCAACTTTGACCCCGGATCGTCGGTGTACTCAGGCGACGGTCCTTCGGCATCGTCGCCGGCTTGGTCGCGCAGGGCATGGTCGGCGGCGTCGAGGGCCTGGAGGACCAGTGCACCCTCGTCGGGACCGAGCCGGGCGGTGAGCACCAGCGAACCATCGTCGTCCCAGAACCAGTGGAGGTGGCGGGCCTGGTGGCGGCGGGCGGCGTTCTCGTCTTCGTCGCCCGTCTCGACATTGGTGCGGGCCCGGGCGATGCGGTCGAGCTG
>Ga0136633_1000338_pt1 | contig 35615 bp, 33 predicted proteins | sample AntDrymeUQ832206_2_FD_105494 | JGI IMG/M metagenome (GOLD analysis project Ga0136633, IMG submission 105494) | Polar desert sand microbial communities from Dry Valleys, Antarctica - metaG UQ83 (22.06) | ecosystem: Environmental > Terrestrial > Soil > Desert | place: Antarctica: Dry Valley... | reverse complement strand
GCCTTCTTCTTGGGCGCTGCCTTCTTGGGCGCTGCCTTCTTGGGCGCTGCCTTCTTGGGCGCTGCCTTCTTGGGCGCTGCCTTCTTGGGCGCTGCCTTCTTGGGCGCGGGCTTCTTCTGGGCCGCGGGCCTGGGAGTGGCAGCGGCGGCCAGCGCACGCCGGCGCGGCAGCGCCGGGCCCTCGGCGTCGCGGTGACCGAGGGTCGCCGAGCCGACGTCCGTCGCGCTCAGGCTGCGCGCCACCGGGTCGTAGCGCCACGCCGCGGAGCGGCTCCGGGCCCGGGCGAACCAGGTGACCGTCACGACCCAGGTCCCGTCCTCGTCGCGTCGAGTGGTCCAGTCTGCGCTGTCCGGAGCGCCGAGCACCGCGGTGAGGGCGTCGTCGACCGCCTCGCCCATCCGGACCAACGAGGGCCCGAGCCGGCCGCGGACCAGGTAGCAGGAGCGAGCCTCGGCGATGACCCGGGCCATCTCGCCCTGCACGGGGCCGGCGTAGCGCTCGACCCTGGCGACGGGCACCCCGGCGGAGACCGCGATGTCGTCGGCCGACTCACCCGCACGCAGGCGGGCCTGGATGTCGCGGGGGCTAACGCCGAGGTTGGGGGGGCGCTCGCCCGGCCGAGTCAACTCGCCGCGGATGGCAGCCGCCAACCGTTCATCGAGGGCGACCCGGTATCCGCCCTTGGTGGCCTTGGGGCGGCCGGCCAGGATGACGTGTCGGCCGTCGTCGCTCACCGCCACCACGTGCAGCTCGCGCAAGGGTCACTCCATCCGTGATCCGCCAGCGCGTGCTGGCGTCGCGGAAGTGTCTCGACCCGCTGTGCCAAAGCACAAGTAAGCAGGCATCGAGCGGGTGCGCGTCGAGCCCCGACCTACGGGCGGACGGCTCCGACGTAGTCGGGCCGGTTGGCACTCCGCAGCTTCACGAACTCACCGGTCTGCGGCGCGCTGATCATCTGGCCACCGCCGACGTAGATGGCCACGTGGTGAATCGGCGAGCCGAAGAAGACAAGATCGCCGGGCTGCAGGGAGGACCTGGCCACCTTGCGGCCACCGGCGTACTGGGCCTTGCTCGAGTGCGGCAGCGACACGCCCGCCTTGGCCCAGACCCACATCGTCAGTCCCGAGCAGTCGAAGCGGTCGGGGCCGGCCGCGGCCCACTTGTAGGGGCTGCCAAGCTTGCGGTAGGCCTCCTGCACGGCGATCGAGGCGCGGCCGCTGGCTGGCCCGTTGTAGGTCGGCCGGTCGAGGGGCTGGTCGGTGGACACGCGAACCCGCGAGGCCCGCAGTGCCGCCGTGCGTCGGGCGTCCGCCGCACGGGCAGCGGCCAGCTGACGCCGCTCGTCAGCGCGCAGCGAGCCGAGCAGCCGCTCCTGCGTCGCGAGGACACTCTCGATCTTGGCCCGGTGCTGGGCCAGGGTCTTGGCGACGGCAGCTTGCGCTACCTGCTGGCGGTTGGCGAGGTCTCGCGCGGTGTCGAGCCGATGCCGCGCGGTCGCGGCAGCCGCGAGCTGCGCGCCCTGGCTGGCGGCGATCCGGTCCAGCGAAGAGGCGCGGTCCAGGAAGGTCTGCGGAGTGCTGTTGTTGACCAGCTGGATCAGCTGGTCGCTGCCGCCGGACTTGTAGGCGGCCGCCGCCAGGCCGGACATCGACCGGCGGATCGTTGCGAGCTGCTGCTCGGCGGCGCGGACCCGGCCCATCGCGACCGCGTTGCTACGGGCAGCGGCGGACAAGGCGATCTTGGCCGAGGCGTAGTCCTCGACCGCGACGTCGACCTTCTGGTTGAGCGCCTCGACCTGGCGCTGCACCTCAGCGAGCGAGGGGCGGGGTTCAGCGCGACCGGTGCCGGCGGGCAGCACGGACAGGCTGGCCAGGACGGCCAAGCCGAGCACAAGGGCGATGCGGGAGGTCAGTCGGGGGCTCGCCAAGAGAGGCGGGTCTCCATTCTTCCGTCGACCGCCTACCGGGTGAGCTGACGGGTTCGGGCGGGAAGAGGCCCTACGACGCTTCCTCCCGCCCGGCACTGGCCGCGCGGTCCTCAGCGCCGATTCACCCCAGGGAACGTGGTTCCCCGGCTTCGCCCCGTCATGCTGACCGGCGCGAACTCGGCGGTGGCTCGAGCGCCGTCCCCGTGATGGGGAGCAGTCACGCTGGGTGAGCCAGCGGCCAGTCTACGGAGTAAGGGCACACCGCGACAACACCTGGGCCCGGGTGTGTCCCTCGTCTCAGGCGGTCAGCGAGGGCTTCCCGGGCGGTCGCTCAGCGTGAGCAGCCGGCGTACAGACCCCCGGGTCGAGCGGGACCAGTCGCAACCGGGGCACCAAACCGCCGTCCGCGAGGGCCGCCAGCGCCCTGGCCTCGTCGTCGTCCACCTCGTAGACGTCGGCGCGCTCCTCCAACGACGGCTGCCTCAGCAGGACCGTCATGATGCAGTCCCCGCAGTGCACGTCACGCACCGCGCAGGTGTCGCAGTCGATGAGCACCACTTCTCCCGTTCTCCGACGGCACCCTCGGCCGTACCAGGGAGGCTAGGAGGCACCCCCGACAGAACTGGCCGAGCTGCCCGGGCGGTCCACCACCTCGACCGAGTCGACCGCCGAGCACCAGCGGCAGGTGACGTGCTCGACCACCTCGGCGAGGACCTCGCGCTCCTCGATGTCCTGCTCTCCCGCCAGGTCGACGTGGACGTAGTCGCGGGTCCGCGTGCTGCGCGTCACGTCGAACCGGGTCAGGTTGCCGCACTGCCGACACCGCCATCGGGTGTCCGGGGCGGGAAGGGGGACGGGCACGAGCGTGACCCTAGCCAGTCCACGCCCCCCTGCGGCGCGCCCTCGCGCTTCCTGTCGTACCCCGTGCCTACCGTCGGTCCCGTGCTGGTGCCCCCGATCCTCGACATCCAGGGAACGTTCGACGAGCTGGGCACCCCGCTGCGGGAGACCACGTTCGTCGTCGTCGACCTCGAGACCACGGGTGGCTCCCACCGCGACTGCGCGATCACGGAGATCGGCGCGGTCAAGGTCTGCGGTGGTGAGGTGCTCGGCGAGTTCCAGACCCTGGTCAACCCGGCCCAGTCGATCCCGCCGTTCATCGCGGTGCTGACCGGCATCACCGACGCGATGGTCGCCGGTGCGCCGCGGCTCGAGGAGGCTCTGCCGGCGTTCCTCGAGTTCGCCCGCGGCTCGGTGCTGGTGGCCCACAACGCGCCGTTCGACCTCGGCTTCCTCCGGGCCGGCTGCTCGTCGCTGGGCGTCACCTGGCCGGGCTTCGAGTCGCTCGACACCGCCCGGCTCGCCCGGCGGGTCCTGACTCGCGACGAGGCGCCTGACTGCAAGCTGTCGTCCCTGTCGCGGCTGTTCCGCACGACCACCGCGCCCGACCACCGGGCGCTGCACGACGCCCGGGCCACGGTCGATGTCCTGCACGGCTTGATCGGCCGGCTCGGCAACCTCGGTGTCCACTCCCTGGAGGAGCTGGCGACGTTCTCCAGCCAGGTCTCGCCCCAGCAGCGCCGCAAACGACATCTCGCCGACGCCCTCCCGCACGCCCCAGGCGTCTACCTGTTCAAGGACGGCCAGGGCAAGGTCTTGTACGTCGGGAAGTCCCGCGACCTGCGCTCCCGCGTCCGGACCTACTTCACGGCGTCGGAGATGCGCTCACGCATGGCCGAGATGGTCGGCATCGCCGAGCGGGTCGACCCGGTCGTGTGCGCCAGCGAGCTCGAGGCCGAGGTGCGCGAGCTGCGGCTGATCGCCGAGCACCGGCCGCGCTACAACCGGCGGTCGAAGTTCCCCGAGAAGGTCTCGTGGGTCAAGCTGACGCAGGAGCCGTTCCCCCGGCTGTCCCTGGTGCGCAAGGTGCTTGACGATGCGGGTGAGGGCGCGGCCTACCTCGGGCCGTTCTCCTCGACCCGCACTGCCGAGCTGGTAATTGCGGCCGTGCACGAGGCCATCCCGCTACGGCAGTGCAGCAAGCGGTTGTCGATCAAGGTGCCCTCGGCCGCGTGCGTGCTCATGGAGATGGGCCGGTGCGGTGCGCCCTGCCTGACCGGCTCGGGCGAGTCAGTGGAGGACTACGCCCGCCATGTCTCGCTCTACCGCTCCGTGCTCACCGGGGACCCGGAGCCGGTCGTCACCCACCTGACCAGCCGGATCGCCGCACTGGCGCAGGCGGAGCGGTTCGAGGATGCGGCGTTCCAGCGCGACCGCCTCACCGCCCTGGTTCGGGCAGTCGCGCTGCAGCAGCGCATCGTCGGCGTCACCTCCGTCGAGGAGCTGGTCGCCGCCCGGCCGACGGCCGACCTCGGCTGGGAGGTCCACGTGATCCGGCGAGGGCGGCTGGCCGGGACGGGCGTGATCCCGCGCGGCGTCGCCCCCGGCCCGTTCGTCGATGCGCTGGTCGCCTCCGCGGAGACGGTGCTCCCCGGCGCTGGACCGCTGCCCGCCGCCACCGCCGAGGAGGTGCGCTGCCTCCTGCGCTGGCTCGAGTCCGACGGCGTACGGCTGGTGCGGGTCACGGGCGTGCTGTGCTCACCGGCCTTCGGCGCCGGTCGGCTCCGCGGCTGGCTGGCCGCGCTCGACAACGCGCCTGCGAAGGTGCGGCCGTTCGACGACCGGCGCGGGCTGCGGCCAGAGGAGCGGCCGGCCCGGGCGACCGCTTAGTCCTTCGCGGGCACCCTGACCTCGACCTCGACCTCGAAGGGCACCTCCACCGGGACGACCACCGGCACGTCGGGCCCGCTGTCCTGGACGCCGACCAGTGCGCGGTTGATCCGCGCGACGTCCTCTTCCCGGCCACCCGCGTCGATCAGCGCGTCCCGGGCGTCTTCGAGGTACTCCCGCTCGATCTCACCGACGCCCTCCCCGAAGTGTCGCAGCCCGGCTCCCAGCAGCCGGCGCCCCCGATCATCCTGGCCGTCCTCCTGGCTGAGCTGGTCGTGGGCCGCGCGCAGCGCCTGGACGTAGGCAGCGGGAGCGGTCTCAGGGCTGGCGTAAGCCCCGGTCTCGTCCAACACCGGCACGTCGGCGGACAGCCGTTGGTGGGCCGCCTGCTTGGTGATCGACAGGACCGCGCCGACATCTGCCCAGGAGTGGCCCTCCTCCTCGCGCGCCACCGCGGCCAGCGCCTGCATGGCGTCGGCCAGGTAGCCCTGGAGGGAGGCCGCGAACAGCAGCCGGTCGAGAGCGGGTAGGGAGTCGTCGAAGCAGCGGTTGGCGAGGTGGACGGCGGCCGGGGAGACACTGAAAGGAGTCATGTCGTCAAGCTATCCTTGACCGCAGTGTTGTGTCAAGAAACTCTTGACGATGAATCAGCGTCGGGTCACGACGCCCTTGGCGCTCACGTCGAAGACGGTGCCGGGCATCTTGAGCAGCACGAGCACGGCCGACGCCTTCACGGCGTTATCGCTGGCGCCGCCCCACAGCACCCGTCGGCCGTCCTTGAGCACCAGCGTCACCTGCTCGGCAGAGGTCGCCTGCAGGCTGCCGAGCTTCGACTTCAGCGCCGGCGGCAAGGACCTCAGCACCGTGAGCGCCGCCGTGGTCGACACCTGGTTGGGGCTGGTCATCGGCACTGCTCCCGGGGGCACTGCGCGCACCGTCGCGACCGCAGCCCCTGAGTAGTCGCGCAGCACCCACGAGCTGCCCTGGCGCTGGGCCGCCACGACGACGCGCTCCACGATCGTGATCCGCAGCTCGTGCGGCCAGTTGCGCTCGACGCTGGCCGAGGCGACGGGCGGCAGGCGCTGCAGCCGGGCCACGATCTCGGAGGTGTCGACCCGCGCGAGCGGCATGCCCTCGGCGACATCGACGACCCCACGCACCTGCGCGGTCGTGACCCGCTCCGTGCCCGTGATGCTGACCTTCTCGAGCGCGAGCAGCTGGGAGCCCAGCAGCAGCCAGCAGCCGGCCGCGAGTGGCGCCAGGGCCACCACCGTCCAGCCGGTACGGCGCAGCAGGCGCCGCCGTGTCGCCCTCCGCTGCTCTTGGGCCTTGGCCCGCAGGCGCGGCGCCGCTGAGACGACCCGGGGGGGCTTGGTCGTGGTCACGATGCCTCCAGGAGCGAGAGGACCTGCGGGCCGAGCTCGGTCACGTCACCGGCGCCGAGGGTGATGACGAGGTCTCCCGGTCCGCACCGGGAGACGACTGCGTGAGGGATCTTTGAGCGGTCCGGCTCGAACAGCACCGGCTTCGTGACGGCGTCGGCGACCAGTGCGCCGCTGACCCCCGCGACCGGCTCCTCTCGCGCGCCGTAGACGTCCATGACCACCACCTCGTCAGCGAGGGACAGGGCCTCGCCGAAGGCGGCTGCGAACGTCTGGGTCCGGGAGTAGAGGTGTGGCTGGAACACCACGACCAACCGGCCCGCTCCCGCCATGTCGCGGGCGGCCAGCAGCTGGGCCCGCACCTTGGAGGGGTGATGGGCGTAGTCGTCGTAGACCCGAACACCGGCGGCAGTGCCCTTGAGCTCCATCCTCCGGCGCACGCCGGCGTAGCTCTCCAAGCCCGAGATCGCCTGCGCTGCAGGCAATCCGAGCTCGACCGCCAGGAGCAGTGCTCCGGCAGCGTTGCGCGCCAGGTGCTCCCCAGCGACCTGCAATCGCACCCGCCCGAGGGAGCTGCCACGCAAGACCGCCTCGAAGCTCGAGCCGTTTCCGTCAGTGGCGAGCCCGAGCAGCCGCAGGTCGGCGCTCGCAGAGGTGCCGTAGGTCCGCACGTCGCCGGTGCCGACGAGCGCCGCGGCGCCCGGATCGTCGATGCAGACGACGAGGAAGCCGGTGACCGTGGCGGCGAAGTCGCGGAAGGCCTGGGCATAGGCCTCCGCGGTCCCGTAGTGGTCGAGGTGGTCCGGCTCGATGTTGGTGACGATCGCCGCATGCGGCCGGTAGGCGACGAACGAGCCGTCGCTCTCGTCCGCCTCGACCACGAACAGCTCACCGCTGCCGTGATGGCCGTTGCCAGCCCCGCCCATCGGCTCGCCACCGACGGCGTAGGAGGGGTCGCCGCCCCCCGCCTGCAGGGCGCAGATGAGCATCGCTGTGGTGGTGGTCTTGCCGGCCGTGCCCGCGACCGCGACGGCGCGGTGCCCCGTGAGCAGCTCGGCGAGCGCGACCGATCGGTGCAGCACGCGCGTCCCGGCCAAGCCGGCAGCCAACAGCTCGGCGTTGTCGGCCTTGGTGGCGCTGGAGACGACCACGGTCGCTGCGCCGCGGATGTGCGCCGCGTCATATCCGACGTGGACGGTGGCGCCCAGCGCCCGCAGCTCGGCCACGACGGGGAAGTCCGCGCTGTCGCTCCCGGAGACCTCGAGGCCGCGGGCGAGCAGCACGCGCGCGACCGCGCTCATCCCGATCCCCGCGATCCCGACGAAGTGGGTGCGGCTCACCGGATCGCCCGCAGGATGAGGTCGGCCAGATCGTCGTCGGCGTGCCGCCTGCCGAGAGTCGCCGCTGCGCTGCCCATGGCGACCAGCCGCTCGGCGTCACGCAGCAAGGGCAGCACGGTGCCCTCCACGAACAACGCGTCCAGCTTCGCGTCGTCGACGAGCAGGCCACCGCCCGCCGCGACAACGGGTCGCGCGTTGAGCGCCTGCTCGCCGTTGCCGATCGGCAGGGGCACGTAGACCGCAGGCAGTCCCACGGCTGCCAACTCGGCGCACGTCATCGCACCGGCCCGGCAGAGCACCAGATCGCTTGCGGCGTAGGCCATCGCCATCTCGTCGACGTAGCTCAGCAGGTGATGCGTGGGGGGCAGGTCTGGGCCCATGTCTGCCTGCACCTGCTCGAGCTGCTTGGGGCCAGTGACGTGCAGGATCTGCACGCCTGCCGCCGCGAGCGCCGGTGCCGCGGAGGTGATGGCTGAGTTGATCCGGCGGGCCCCCTGCGAACCGCCGGTGACCAGCAGCACTGGGCCTTCGGATAGCCCGAAGGCCAGCCGCGCCCCAGCTCTGGCAGCGGCCCTGTCCAGGGCGGAGATCTGCTGGCGCAGCGGGATCCCCACCAGCTCCGCTTCGGGGAATGCCCCCAACACGGCGACGGCGACCGTCTCAGCCCAACGGGCCCCCAGCCGGTTGGCCAGGCCGGCCTTGGCGTTGGCCTCGTGGACGACGATGGGTGTGCCGCGCCGCCGAGCGGCCAGGTAGGCGGGAACCGAGACGTAGCCGCCGAAGCCGACCACCACCGAGGCATCGACCTCGTCGAGGTGCCGCCGCGCAGCCCGGACGGCGCCGGCCAAGCGGCCCGGCACCCGCAGCAGCTCGAGGCTCGCGTGCCTCGGCAGCGGCACCTTGGGCAGCACCGCCAGGTCATAGCCGCGCTGCGGGACCAGCCTGGCCTCCAGCCCCTCGGTGGTGCCCAGGGCGGAGATACCGATCCCTGGTTGCTTGCGGCGGAGGGCATCAGCGGTGTTCAGCATGGGCTCGACGTGCCCCGCGGAGCCACCCCCCGCGAGCACCACGTGCCGGGTCACTGCTTGGTGCCGGGTCACCGTCTCGACTGCGCGGACCGCCCGGACTGCCGGCGTCGGGCCCGGACCGCGAGGGCCTTGCGCGCACCGGGCTCGTCTCGCGCGAACGACAGCAGCATCCCGATCGCCACCAGCGTGGGGATCAGGGCCGACCCCCCGAAGGAGATCAGCGGCAGGGGGATGCCGGTCACCGGCACCAGCCCGACGACCGTGCCGATGTTGACGAGGGCCTGCAAGGCGATCCATGCGGTTACCGCGGAGGCTGCCAGTCGGGCGAACGGGTCAGTCGTGCGCTTGGCGATCCGGATGCCGGCGAAGGTCAGCACCGCGAACAGCAGCAGGACTGTCAACGTGCCTGCCAGCCCCAGTTCCTCACCGACGATTGCGTAGACGTAGTCGGTGTAAGGGTTGGGCAAGCCGCCCGGCCACTTCTCGCGGCTGGCGCCGAGCCCCAGGCCGAAGACGCCGCCAGAGCCAAGTGCCTGCAGGCCCTGGCAGGCTTGAAAGCCGCCTTCCAGCCGCTGGCTGGGATCGCAGGGGTCGATGAAGTTGCGCAGCCGCGCCAGCCGGTAGGGCTCAGCGACCGCGACCATGCTGCCGAGGGCGAGGTAGCCCGCAATCAGGCCTGAGAACACCCGCCCAGGGGTGCCGACCACCCAGAGCAAGGCGATCATGATCGCTGTCAGCACGATCGTCGTGCCCATGTCCGGCTCGAGCAGCGCCAGCAAGCTCACGACTCCGACGACCGGGACCAGGGGCACCAGCAGGTGCTTCCAGTCGACGAGGAGCTTGCGCTTGCGCACGAGCAGGTCGGCTCCCCACAGCGCGATGGCGAGCTTCGCCAGCTCGGTCGGCTGCAGGTTGAACCCGCCAGGCAGCGGGATCCAGCGCCGGGCGCCGTCGACGTTGCGGCCGATGCCAGGCACCAGCACCAACACCAGCAGGCACAACGAGACGATCAGCAGCGGCGCCGCCAGTCGGCGCCACCCGGCGCTCGGGATGCGCGAGGCGATGACCAGCCCGACCAGACCAATGGCGATGGCGATCGCCTGCTTCGCGGCGATAACGAACGGCGACCCGAACGTCGCGGACGACCGCACGCTCGAGGCCGACAGGACCATCACCAGCCCGATCGCGAGCAGCAAGCCCGTGCTGACGAGCACCAGGTAGTAGCTCGCGAGGGGGCGGTGCAGTACAGGCGCCCGGGCCGGCGAGCGCACAGCCGGCGTGGCCGTCGCGGTCATGCCAACAACCGGCACGGCGGGACGGGACGCATGGCACTCATTGTCGAGCCGTTGCAGGCGAAGGTGGGGAGGTCGCTCGCGTGTCGCGCTAGCGGAGCGGTCCATACGAGAGGAACTCTGCGTAGAACAGGCCGAGCCCGAACGCGACCGCCAGTCCGGCGATGATCCAGAACCGGACGATGACAGTGTTCTCCGCCCAACCGGCCAGCTCGAAGTGGTGGTGCATCGGCGCCATGTTGAACACCCGCTTGCGGGTCATCTTGAAGAAACCGATCTGGATGATGACCGACAGCGTCTCGATCACGAACAGGCCGCCCAGGACGATGAGCAGCAGCTCCGTGCGGGTCAGGATGGCGATGCCTGCCATCAGTCCGCCCAGCGCCAGCGACCCCGTGTCACCCATGAAGATCTTGGCCGGCGAGGCGTTCCACCACAAGAACCCGAAGCAGGCGCCCATCGCCGCCGCCGCGACCAGCGCGAGGTCCAGCGGGTCGCGGGTGTTGTAGCAGTTGGGCCCCGTGTTGAGCGTGCAGGCGTTGCCGAACTGCCAGAAGGCGATGATGACGTACGACGCCAGCACCATCACAGACGTGCCGCAGGCCAGCCCGTCGAGCCCATCGGTGAGGTTGACCGCGTTGGAGGTCGCGGTGACCATCAGGTAGGCGAAGAGCACGAAACCGGCGGTGCCGAGGCCGACGGCGGTGTAGTCCCGGACGAAGGACAAGTGGCTCGAGGCCGGCGTCAGCCCGCTCGTGGGGCTCCTGAACTGCAGCGCCAGGATCGCGAAGCCCACCCCCGTGATGAGCTGTCCGCCGAACTTCGCGACGGCCGTCAGGCCCAGGGACCGCTGCTTACGGATCTTGATGAAGTCGTCAAGGAAGCCCACCAGACCCAGGCTCGCCATCAAGCCGATCAGCAGCACCCCGCTCGCCGTAGGACCGCGTCCGGCGTGGCGCAGCGCCACCAGGTGGGCCACCCCGTAACCGGCGATGGTGGCCACGATGATGATCGAGCCACCCATGGTCGGCGTGCCCCGCTTCGTCGCGTGGCTGGCTGGCCCGTCCTCGCGGATCTCCTGGCCGTAACCGCGGTTGCGGAAGAGCTTCACGACAGCCGGCGTCCCGAGTAGGGTCACGGCGAGGGCTGTCATCGCTGCGATGAGGACGGAGATCACGCCGGCACCCCGGTGATCTCCTGGCGCAGCACCAGGCGGTCGTCGAACGGCGTGACGACCCCCGCGACCTCCTGGCCGGTCTCGTGGCCCTTGCCGGCGACCACGACGGTGTCTCCCGGCCGTGCCTGGGCGACGGCGTAGGCGATGGCGGTCCGCCGGTCCGGCTCAACGACTGCGCCCGGCCCCATCTGGGCCAGGATCGCCAGCGGGTCCTCGCTGCGCGGGTTGTCACTGGTGAAGACCGCAAGGTCGGCGCCCGCCACGCCAGCGCGGCCCATCAGCGGACGCTTGCCCGGGTCACGGTCACCGCCGCAGCCCAGCACGATGATGACCCGTCCGGTGGTGATCCCCCGGACGGCGCAGAGCAGCTTCTCCACGGCCTCCGGGGTGTGGGCGAAGTCCACGAACGCGGCGAAGGGCTGGCCGGCGTCGACCCGCTCCATGTGACCGGGGATGCCCTCCATCGAAGCGATGCCTTGTACGGCGTCCTCCACGCGCACACCGGTGGCAGCCAGTGCCGCCACGGCCCCCACGGCGTTCAGCACGTTGAAATCACCCGGCAGGGCCACGGACGCCTTGACTCGCACCCCCGGCCCGACCAGCACAAAGTCGCTCCCGTTAGCCCTGGCCTCGACCTGCTCGGGACGCCAGTCGGCGCTCTCGGAGCGGCCGAAGGTGGTCGTCGGGATCTCGACGCTAGCCAGGAGCCGCCGGCCGGCCTCATCGTCGCAGTTGATGACCCCGTGGCTGGCGAGCTGTGGCCGGAACAGGCTGGCCTTGGCCTGGAAGTAGTCCTCCATCGTGGCGTGCACCTCGAGGTGGTCGCGCGCGAAGTTGGTGAACACCGCGGCATCGAACCGGCAACCGTCCGCCCGCCCAACCGCGAGGGCGTGGCTGCTGAGCTCCATGGCGACCGACTGCACCTCCCGCTCGCGCATCAGGGCGAACATCCCTTGCAGCTCGGGTGCTTCGGGGGTGGTGCGGGCGCTGGCGAGCTCGACCTCGCCGATCCGGCTCATGATGGTGCCGAGAAGGGCTGCGGGCCGCCCGGCTGCCCTCAACCCGGCCTCCATCATGAAGGCCGTCGTCGTCTTGCCGTTGGTGCCGGTGACCCCAAGAAGCGAGAGCTGGTCAGCGGGGTTGCCGTAAGCCCACGCAGCCACCCGGCCCAGGACGGCACGGACCTGGTCCGCGACCAGCACCGGGACGCCCCGCACCTGGGCCGCACCGGCGTCATCCGTGAGCACGGCGACGGCACCGGCTGCGACGGCCTGGGTTGCGAACGCGGCTCCGTGCGCCTTGGCGCCAGGCACAGCGGCATACAGATCCCCTGGGCGGACCTTGCGGGAGTCGAGGGTGCAGCCGGTGACCTGCACCCCGGTCGCCTCACCCTCGAGTCGCAGGCCCGCGACGTTGTCGAGGGCGTCGGACAGCTCCCTGGGGGCTGGGTGCGACGGCCGCAGCTCAGCGGCGTCGGAGGTCGCAGGCACGGTTCGAGGCTAACGGGGGTGCTGCCGGTTAGTCGGCCGACAGGCGGAGCACGGGTGCGGTGGTTCCAGACGGCGTCACGCCGTAGGAGCGCAGCGCGAACCCCATGATCTGGCTGAACAGCGGCGCTGCGACCTGCCCACCGAAGTAACCCTTGGCCCCGGTCCCCTGCAGGATCACGGCCGCCACGAATCGCGGCGCGTCGGCGGGGGCCATGCCGATGAACGACGACGTGTAGGTGCCGTCGTAGTAGCCGGCCCGCGGACCGGTGGTGGCGACCCGCTGGGCGGTGCCGGTCTTGCCGGCGACCCGATAGCCGGGGATCGCCGCCTTGGGGGCGGTGCCCTGATCGCCAACGGCTGCTTCGAGCATCGTGCGGATCTGCTGCGACACGACCGGCGACGTCACCCGACGGGTGTCCGGCGGCTTGGGGTAGCTCACGTGGCCATCCGCGTCGCGCCAGCTCTTGACGATGCTGGGGGTCACGCGCACCCCGTTGTTGGCCAGCGTCGCGTAGACCGATGCGGCCTGAACGGTGTTGACCGAGACGCCTTGGCCGATCGGGATGTTGGCGATCGAGGTGCCCGACCAGTCGGCGGGCTTGCGCATCAGCCCGGGGCTCTCACCGGGCAGACCCAGTCCGCTCTTGGAGCCAAAGCCGAAGGACTTCATGATGTCGTAGATCCGTTGCGGCCCCAGCTTCTGCGCGACCTTGACCGTGCCGATGTTGCTCGACTTCGCGAGGACCCCGGCGAAGGTCAGGTGCTCGGTGCCGTGCGCCTCGGCGTCGTGCAGGATCTTGTTGGCCACCTTGAGGGTCGGCGGGATCACGATGACCGTTTGAGGTGTCACAACCTTGTCCTCAAGAGCGGCCGCAGCAGTGATGACCTTGTTGACCGACCCGGGCTCGTAGACGTCGCTGATAGCCGGGTTGCCCATCAGGTGCTTGGCCTGCCGGTTGTCGGGGTCGAACGTCGGCGCCGTGGCGAGAGCCAGCACCTCGCCGGTCTTGACGTCCATGACGATGACGCTGCCGTTGATGGCCTGCGTCGCTGCTACCTGCTGCACGATCAGCTGCTGGGCGTACCACTGAAGGTCGCGGTCGAGCGTCAGCTGCACGTCCTTGCCCGGTGTCGGAGGCCGGAAGGTGTCAGCGCCGGTCGGGATGACGCGGCCGGCTGCGTCGAACCGGGCGATCGTCTGACCGTCCCGGCCGGCGAGCACCTTCTGCATGGCCAGCTCGATGCCGGCCTTGCCGACGCCTTCGAAGTCGGTGAAGCCGAGCACCCCTGCCGCGAGGTCGCGCGAAGGGTGCACCCGGCGGGTGGTGCTCTCCTGGCCGATGCCAGGGAGGTCAAGAGCCATCACCCGCTTGGCGAGGGCAGGGTCGACCTCGCGGGCGAGCCGGACGAAGCCCTTGTCCAGCGAGAGCTTCCGCTCGAGTGCCGCCCGGTCCAGCTTGAGCAGCGGCGCCAGCGCAGCCGCGATCGTGCGCGCATCGCACGGGGTCGTCGAGCCACTGACGCAGGCGCCCTGCTTGATGATCCGCGGCTCGGCGTAGATGTTCTTCGCGGCCACCGAGACGGCCAGCGGGTTGCCGTTGCGGTCCAGCACCTGACCCCGGATCGCGGGGACGGTGATCGGCCGCACCCGCTCCACGCCGGAGCGGTCGGCCAGGGCGACGGGCTGCAGTCCCTGCAGCTGCACAAGTCGGCCGGCGAGCAGCAGCACGATGGCTGCGAGGATGACGAGGCCGCTGCGCAGGCGCACACCCGGACGACCCAACGAGTGCGTACGGCGGGCCGCAGGCCGACGGGCCGGACGGGCCGCGGCCGGACGGGCCGCGGTCCGGGTGCCGGGCCGGGCGGGCCCCGTGGATCGCGTGGCGGCCCGGGCTGCCGGACGCGAAGCCGCGGGACGCGGAACCTGGCGCGGGACCTGGCGCGAGGCCGGCTTGGCAGCACCGCGGCGGGCGGCAGGCTGAGCCGCGGGCCGGGCCGACGGGCGGGCCGGACGGCTGCCGGGGCGGGCGGGACGGCGGGGCGGCGGGGTCATGGCTGCGTGGGCCGAGACGGGGTCTCGCTGGAGTCCGGCTTGCTCGTGGCCGGCTTGCTCGTGGCCGGCTTGCTCGCAGCGGGCCGGTTCCTCTGCGTCGACGTGGTGGACGCGGTGGACGCGGTGGACGCGGTGGACGTGGTCGCCTTGGCCGGCAGGAGGGTGACCGGCGCCACCCCGGGGCGGGCTTCGCCGAGTACGCGGCCACTGGGCAGCTGCAAGAACGCCGGGGGCCCGCCGGGAACCATGCCGAGCGACGCCGCACGCTGGGCCAGGACTCCGGGTGCCTGCAGGCCCTGCACCCGGTTGGACAACGTCTGCTCCTGCAGGTCCAGCGCCCTGCCCTGCTTGCTCAGCGTGTGCAGCTCGAAGCTGCCCCTCTGCACCATCAGGTTGAGCAGCAGCAGGCCGAGCAGGCCAACGACCAGCAGGCTCACGATGACGACGACGAACGGCGTCCTGGCCGCCGAGGAGCGGCGCTTGGGGACCAGCCGCAGCGGCGTGACGCGTCGGGGTGCGGCCTTCGCGGGCTCGCGCAGCGGCATGGCCCGGGCAGCGCTGGAGGAGCTGCGCGCAGCAGTGCCCATACCGCCGACGGTGGCGACGCTCATGCGGCGACCCTGGACTTCTCGGCAGCGCGCAGCCGCACCGACTGCGCCCGCGGGTTGGCGGCGATCTCCTCCGCCGGGGCCTTCGCCGAGCCGCGGACCAGCAGCCGCAGCTCGGGCTGCGAGCCCGCGGGCACGAACGGCAGGTCCAGCGGTACGTCGCTGGTGGACCGCGCGACCAGCTCGGCCTTCACGATCTTGTCCTCGAGCGACTGGTAGCTCATGACCACGATCCGGCCACCCACGGCCAGGGCGTCGAGGGCAGCCGGGATCGCGCGGCGCAGCACGCCCAGCTCGTCGTTGACCTCGATCCGGAGTGCCTGGAAGGTGCGCTTCGCGGGGTGGCCTCCGGTACGGCGGGTGGCCGCCGGGATCGACTGGCGGACGAGCTCGGCGAGCCGGGCGGTGCGGGTGAACGGCTCGCGGCTGCGCTCGCGCACGATGGCGTCGGCGATCCGGGAAGCGAAGCGCTCGTCGCCGTACTCCTTGAGGACCTTGGCCAGTGCCTTGCCGTCGTAGCCGTTGACCACCTCGGCAGCCGAGACACCGGTGGTGGGGTCCATGCGCATGTCGAGGGGTGCGTCCTGTGCGTAGGCGAAGCCGCGGTCCACCTCGTCGAGCTGCAGCGAGCTGACGCCGAGGTCGAACAAGATCCCTTGCACCGACGAGAGTCCGAGCGAATCGAGGACGCCCGGCAGCTCGTCGTAGACGGCGTGCACGAGGGTCACCCGGGCGCCGAAGGGCGCGAGCCGCTCACCCGAGCGGCGGAGGGCCTCCGGATCGCGGTCGAGGCCGACCAGCCTGGCCGGCGTGCGGGACAGCAGCGCCTCCGCGTGGCCACCCATGCCGAGCGTGCAGTCGACGACGACGTCCTCCGGGCGGGTGAGCGCAGGAGCGAGCAGCCCGACGCAGCGCTCGAGCAGCACCGGCACGTGGGCCGGCTGCTCGGGGGTGCTGGTCATGTGGGGCTCCTGGTGCTTGAAGTGGGTCGTGGGGGGCTCTGGGGCCGGGTCCCCTCCCGCTCGCTGCCTGGCACCGGGGAAGGTGTGTCAGGAAGCGGGCGGGCGGAGGCCCCACCGCAGAGGCGGTACGGGGGTCAGAACACGCCGGGAAGCACCTCCTCGGCCTGGTCGGCGAAGGCCTGCTCCTTCTCGCGCTCGTAGGCGGCCCAGGCCGCCGCGTCCCAGATCTCGAGCCGGGTGTTGGCGCCGATGACCACGCAGTCCTTGGCCAGGCCGGCGTAGGCCCGCAGCGCCGCCGGCACGGTCACCCGCCCCTGCTTGTCCGGGACGTCGTCGAAGGCGCTGGCGAAGAACACCCGGCTGTAGTCGCGGGCGACCTTGGCGGTCAGCGGCGCGTTCTGCAGCAGCGTCGCCTGGCTCTGGAAGTCGCTGTGCTTGAAGACGTAGAGGCAGCGCTCCTGGCCCTTGGTGATCACCACGCCGGTGGCCAGCTCCTCGCGGAACCTGGCGGGCAGGAACAGCCGGCCCTTCTCGTCGAGCTTGGGGGTGTGGGTGCCGAGGAACATCGGTCACCCCCCTCCCAGCCGCAGCGATGAGCCACCTGGCTCCCTGGTGCCCCACGTTACCCCACGTTCACCCACTGTCAACGACCTATCCGCACTTTTTGCGTGGAGCAGAACGCAAAACCGCAGGTCAGAGGTGTGGTGCCGAGGTGGGGGATTTTCAGGGAAACAGGCCGTCAGGCAGCGCTAGCTACGCGACGAGCAACCCGGCCGGCCCACGACATCGGTGCGGGCAGGCGGGTGGTCAGCGAGCGGACGGTGAGTGGTGGTGTGATGTGGGGACTCCGGGGAGGGCCCGGCGCGGTCAACCCCCGGAGGAGCTCGGTGGCTCGACGTACGGCACGCGGCCCGGTCAGCATCGATGACGTGGCGGAGTCGGTCACCCTGATCCGGAGCAACGTGGAGCGGGTGATCGAGGGCAAGCCCGAGGTCGTCCGGCTGGCGCTGGTCGTGCTCCTGGCCGAGGGGCACCTGCTGATCGAGGACGTCCCCGGCGTCGGGAAGACGATGCTCGCCAAGGCCCTGGCCCGCTCGATCGACTGCTCGGTCAAGCGCATCCAGTTCACGCCCGACCTGCTGCCCTCCGACATCAACGGCGTTTCGGTCTACGACCTGCAGGCCGGCCGGTTCGAGTTCAAGCCCGGTGCCGTCTTCGCGCACCTGGTGGTCGGCGACGAGATCAACCGCGCGTCGCCCAAGACCCAGTCCGCCCTGCTGGAGGCGATGGAGGAGCGGCAGGTCACGGTCGACGGCTCGACCTACCTGCTGGAGTCGCCGTTCATGGTGGTCGCGACCCAGAACCCGATCGAGATGGAGGGCACCTACCCCCTGCCCGAGGCCCAGCGGGACCGCTTCACGGCGCGGGTCTCCATGGGCTACCCCAGCACCGAAGCCGAGCTGGACATGCTCGACACCCACGGCGGCCCGGCGGCGCTCGACGAGCTCGAGCCGGTCGCCGACGCGCTCCAGGTGCGCAAGCTGATCGAGCTGGTCCGCACCGTCCACGTCAGCGAGGAGATCAAGAGGTACGTCGTAGGGCTGGTCTCGGCGACCCGCAAGGCGCCCGAGCTGCGGCTGGGGGCCTCCCCCCGAGCGTCGCTGCACCTGCTCCGGGCGGCCCGCGCGGCTGCTGGGCTCGAAGGCCGCGACTACGTCGTACCCGATGACGTGCAGGGACTCGCGGCTCCTGTCCTCGCACACCGGCTGCTGCCGACCGCCGAGGCGCAGCTCGCCCGGCGCACCACCGAGGCGCTGGTGGAGGAGCTGGTCCACCGGCTCCCGCTGCCCTCGGCGCCGAGGAGGCGCTGACCCCGGTGGGTGCCGCCTTCTCCGGCCTGACGCTGCGAGGCCGGTTCCTGCTGGTGACCGGCCTGGCGCTGGCCGCGGCCTCGCTCGCCCTGAGCCAGCGCGACCTGCTTCGGGTTGCGCTGTTCCTGGTCGCACTGCCGCTGGTGGCGATGCTGGTGGTGTCGCGGACCCGGTATCGGCTGACCTGCGGGCGTGTGCTGGAGCCGTCCCGGGTGCCGGCCGGGGTAGCTGCCACCGTCCTCTTGAGGCTGGAGAACGTGTCGCGGCTGCCGAGCGGCGTGCTGCTCATGGAGGACGCGCTGCCTTACGCCCTTGGCCGGCGACCGCGGTTCGTCCTGGACCGCGTGCCGCCTGGCATCACCCGAGAGGTGAGGTACCGGGCGCGGGCCGACGTCCGAGGGCGCTACCAGGTCGGACCGCTGGTGGTGCGGCTCACCGACCCGTTCGGGCTGAGCCGGGTGACCAGGTCGTTCAGCTCCGTTGACGAGCTGGTCGTCACCCCGGCCGTCACGCCGCTGCCGCGGATCCGCCTCGGCGGAGACTGGGCCACCGGCGGTGACACCAGCTCACGGGCGCTGGCCACGTCGGGCAGCGACGATGCCACCACCCGGGAGTACCGCCACGGTGACGATCTGCGCAAGGTCCACTGGCGCTCCACCGCCCGCATGGGTGAGCTGATGGTGCGGCAGGAGGAGCACCGGCTGCAGAGCCGAGCCACTGTGCTGCTCGACGGCAGGGCCGGAGCGCACCGTGGCGAGGGGCCCGGGTCGTCCTTCGAGTGGGCTGTCAGTGCCGCCGCCAGCATCGCCGTTTCCCTTGCGCAGCAGGGTTTCGGGCTGCGCGTGCTCGCCGACACGGGTCAGGACCTGGTGCCCCATCCGGGCCCGGTCAGCGAGGGTGTCGTCCTCGAGGTCCTTGCCGGTGTCGGCACCTCCAAGAGCACGGTCCTGACGCCAGCCGTGACGCAGCTGCGGCAGAGCGGGCTCGAGGGTGCGCTGGTCGCGGTGCTGGGACTGCTCAGCGCGCACGACACCGACGAGCTGGTCCGGCTGCGCCAGGGCTCAGGGCGCTGCGTCGCCGTGCTCATCGACGCCGGCACGTGGACCGCCCGGCACGGGCCCCGGGGCGACGCGGAGCAGTCAGCGCGGCGACTCGAAGCAGCTGGCTGGCGGGTCCTGCGCATCTCCCACGGGACCACCCTGGCCGCGGTCTGGCCGCTGGCCGGCGTCCACGGCCCCACCGTCGGCGTCAGCGGATGAGCAGCCTCGAGCGGATGACTTTGGCAGCCGGGCTGGCGGTCGCGCTGGCTGCCACCGCGCTGTCCCGGCTGTTCCTCGGCCCCGGCTGGGCCGGCGAGGTCTTCGGCGCCGTTGCCGTCGTGACGTTGTCTGCGGTGCTGGCCCGGCGGCTCTCGTTTCCCCGGCCGCTGCAGCCGGTGTGGACCCTGCTCGCCCTGGCCGGTTACCTCGTCATCGTCTTCGCCGGGGGCACCCTCGCCTACGGCTTCCTCCCCGGGGCCAGGACGGTGGAATCGCTGCAGGCACTGCTGAGCTCGGCCAACGCCGACATCCTGCGTTACCGCGCGCCGGTACCCACGAGCGCGGGCCTGGTGCTGGTGAGCGCCGCCGGGGTCGGTGTGGTCGCCGTGCTGGTGGACCTCTTGGCCGTGACCCTGGCCCGGGCTGGGCTCGCGGGGTTGCCGCTGCTCGCGCTGTTCGCCGTACCCGCCGCTGTGGTGCCGGATGGGATCGGGTGGCTGCCGTTCGTCGCCGGGGCAGTCGGGTGGCTGCTGATGCTGATGGTCGAGGGGCACGGGGAGGTGGGTCGCTGGGGCACGACCAGCGGCCCGGGGGTCCTCGGGGAAAGCAGCCTCGGCCGGCTGGGCAGGCGGATCGGCTTCAGCGCGCTCGGGGTCGCGGTCGTGCTCCCGTTGCTGGTCCCCGGCCTCGACAAGACGCTGATCGGGGGCACCTCGCCCGACGGGGATGACCGGGGGGCGGCGACGTCGGTCCACACCTACAACCCGATCACCCGGCTGCGTTCCCAGCTCACTCTGCCCAAACCGGTGCTGCTGCTCCAGTACCGCACCGAGGACCCCTCCCCCGACTACCTCCGCCTGACCACCCTCGACCGCTTCGACGGCGGTGGTTGGTCGGCCTCGCCGCTGTCGCAGAAGCGCGACGACTCCCGGGTGCAGAAGGGGATCGCCACGCCGGTCGGGGAGACCGGCCCGCACCAGCGGTTTCGGATGAAGGTCGCCGTCGCCGGCTCCAACCTCGACGTCTTCTGGCTGCCCCTGCCCTTCGGGCCGACGAAGGTGGGCGTCGAAGGCATCTGGCTCTGGGACCCGGCCAGCCAGACCGCCTTCTCCGCGGCCCGCACCACCAAGAACCTCCCGCCGTACGACGTCGAGGCCAGCCGTTCGCTGCCGCAGCGGGAGGCCCTCGCGCAGGCCGTCGGGGTCGACGCCGGGATCGCCGCGAGGTACGGCACCCCCGTGCGGGTGACGCCCTACGTCAGCGCGGTGACCGCGAACGCGATCGCAGGTGCGACCACGCCCTACGCCAAAGCCGTTGCGCTGCAGCAGTTCTTCAGCCCGGGCAACGGGTTCGCCTACGACCTGTCCCCTCCACTGGGCCGCCAGGGCGAGGACCCGCTCGAGGTGTTCCTGCGCGGCCGCCGTGGGTTCTGCGAGCAGTACGCCACCGCGATGGCCGCGATGCTCCGGATCGCCGGCATCCCCTCCCGGGTGGCGGTGGGTTTCACCCGCGGCGAGCCGCTGCCAGGTCGTCGGGGCACCTACAGCGTGTCGACCCAGCAGGCCCACGCGTGGCCCGAGGCGTGGTTCGCCGGGTCGGGGTGGGTCCGCTTCGAGCCGACGCCGGGGCAGAGCACCGCGATCGTCCCGAGGTACACCTTGCCGCTGAAGCCCGCGCCGGTCCCTTCCGCGAAACCGGGTGCGGCCACCCCCACCCCCAAAGCCTCGCCCGCACCGTCAAAGCCGAGGCTCGAGCCGGAGGACCTGCTGGCCAAGCAGGAGGGGAACGGGGGCAGCGGGCTGCTCGGCGCTCTGGTCAGGTGGTCGCTCGCTGCCCTCGGTGTGCTCGCTGTGCTGTCGCTGCCGGCGGCGCTGACCCTGCTGCGTCGGCGGCGCCGCTGGCGATCACCCGGGCCGCTCACCGCGTGGGCGCAGCTGCGGGAGGACGCGCACGACATCGGCTACCGGTGGCACGAGGGTGACTCGCCGCGCGCCGCCGCCAGCCGGCTCCTCGCTCACCACCGGCTGCCGGTCCCGGCCCGCGAGGCCCTCGGCCGGCTGGCCCTGTCGGCCGAACTGGCCCGCTACGCCCGCCCGTCGGGTCCGCTGCCCGCCCAGCAGCAGGCACAGCTGCAGCACGACAGCGCACTGGTGCGGTCTGCCCTACGGCACACCCGGTCGCGGTCGGTGCGGCTGCGCTCCGAGCTGTGGGCTCCGTCGACGGTGCGCTGGGTCTCGGAGGGAGCCGGCGACCTGCTCGAGGTCACGACGGAGCGGCTGGAGGATGCCGCTGCGCGACTGGTGAGACGGGTGCGGCGCAAGACCGCCTAGCCGGGGCCGCCGCGCTCGTCCCAGCGCCGCTTCCACCGCTCCTCGAGTCGCTCGAGCCGGGAGCCGCTGGACTTGGGCTTCTTGGCCCGCGCCGAGCGCTGCGCCTGGCCGTCGACGGCACGCAGGGTGGCGCCCTTCTTGGGTCGCGGCGTCCGACCTGGCAGGTCACCGGCGGTGCTGCCGAGCCGCTTCCACGCAGCCAGGGCCAGCACCAGGGCGCCAAGCATGATGACGAAGCCGGTGATGCCGACCGCCACGTTGGCGATGCCGAACAGCATCGTGACGAAGCCGATCACGAAGACCGCCCCGGCCCGGCGGAGGCGCCGGCGCATGTGGGTACGCAGGTCGGTGGAGCGAACCGCACTCGCGAACTTGGGGTCCTCTTCGTAGAAGGCGCGCTCGATCTGGTCGAGCAGTCGCTGCTCGTGCTCGGAGAGCGGCATGGGTCGCGCTCCCTCCAGATCGCCGTGGGCTGTCACCCCAAGGATACGAGCCCTCAGGCCCCTCGTCACTGTGAGTTCCCGAATCAGCCTTCCGGCAACCCCTGCGGCTGCACGAGGGCGGCCGGCCGGACCGCTCCGGCACCGAACCTGCGGGCCGCGCGATCGGCTGCCTGCTCGGCCTCCCGCCAGCCCACAGCTCGCTCCCCGAGCTCCAACTGGTGCGGCTGGCTCCCGGCCTCGCTGATCTGCTCCACGCGCACGCCGACGAGCCGCAGCCGGGCACGCTCGAGCCCGAGGGCGTCGTACAGCCCGAGTGCCGTGCCGTAGACGACTCGGCCCACGTCGGTGGCTTCGGGCAGCGTCTTGCTGCGGGTGATCGTGGTGAAGTCGGCAAAGCGGATCTTGATGGAGATGGTGCGCCCGACCTGGCCGGCCGCGCGGAGCCGGGCGGCCGTGCGCTCAGAGAGCCGGAGCAGCTCGCGCCGCACCACCCTCGGGTCGTCGACGTCGACCGGAAACGTCTCCTCCGCGCCCACGCTCTTCTCCGGCTCGGACGGGGTGACGACCCGGTCGTCGCGGCCCCAGGCCAACGCGCTCAGGTGCGAGCCTGCGGCCGGCCCGAGCGCCCGCTGCAGCGTCCGCGCCGGCGTGCCCGCCAGATCGCCGACGGTGTGCAGCCCCAGTTTCTGCAGCACCTGCTCGGTCTTCTCGCCCACTCCCCACAGCACGGCGACGGGCAGCGGGTGCAGAAACTCCACGACCCGGTCTGCGGGTACGACGAGGAGCCCGTCAGGCTTGCAGTGGGCGCTGGCGAGCTTGGCCACGAACTTGTTCGAGGCCACCCCGACGGAGCAGGTGATGCCCTGCTCGTCCTGGACCGTGGCGCGGATCCACTCCCCCACCAACCGCGGGCTGCCCAGCCGCTTGGCGGCGCCGCGCACGTCGAGAAACGCCTCGTCCAAGCTGAGTGGCTCGACCAGTGGAGTGACCGACCGGAATACCTCCATGACACCCGCGCTGGCCTTGGCGTAGCTGTCGTGGGAGGGCGCGAGCACGACGGCCTCGGGGCACAGCCGCTTGGCCCGCACCATGGGCATGGCGCTGGCCACGCCCTTGCGGCGGGCCTCGTAGGTGGCGGACAGCACGACCCCCCGGTTGCCGCCGCCTCCGACGATGACCGGCTGGCCCTTGAGGTCAGGCCGCGTGAGCAGTTCGACGCTGGCGTAGAACGCGTCCATGTCGACGTGCAGGATCGGGCAGCCGGCGTCGTCACCGGCCGGGCCTGGCGGCGGGCCCGCGGGAGTGACGCGGCCGCGGCTCATCTGTCAGGGCTTCTGCGGGTTCGGGGGCTTTCGGGCCAGGAGGTGCAGCTGGGTTGCGAGCTCGCGGAAGGGCGACGTGCCGGACAGCGCCCGCTCGAGGGAGAGCAGGGCCGCGGCCGCACCCGGCTCGGCGTCGAGCTGCGCGCTGGGCACCAGGTCGGAGACGGCGCGGACGCCGTGCAGCTGCTCGAGGGTGAGGCCGGCTGCCTCGACCAGTGCGGTGATGGCGGCCGGCGTCCAGCGGCGGGCCGTGCCGTCGGCTGCTCCCCAGCGGCCGGCCGGGTCGGTGAGCACGTGCGCGGCCTCGTCGGGATGGCCGGCGAGGGCACGGGCGAGCACGACGGCGTCGCGGTTGGCGACCAGCAGCGACAGCCGGCCGCCTGGGCGCAAGGTGGCGGCGACGGCGAGGAGGGCGGCGGCGGGGTCGTCGACCAGCTCCAGCACGCTGTGGCACAGGACCAGGTCGGCACTGCCTCCGGCGACCAGCGCGGGCAGGTCGGTGAGGTCGCCCTGCAGAGCCTCCACCGCGAGCCCCTGCTCCGAAGCGCGACGCTGCAGGGCGGCGAGGGAGTCAGGGGTCGGGTCGACCACGGTGACCTGGTGGCCGGCCTGGGCGAGCGGGACGGCAAAGCCGCCGGTGCCGCCCCCGGCGTCGACGACCACCAGGGGCCGGTCGGTGGCCATCTCGGTGAGCGCGACGGAGAGCAGCTCCCAGACGATCGCGGTGCGCGCACTGCGCGCTGTGCCCGCCAGCCCTGCTGGGCGGCCGCGGGAGTCCATGCCCGCGAGCCTAGGTCCTGGGTCACGTCTTGGGGCACGTCTTGGGGCACGTCAGCGTCCCGAGCTGCCGGGGCTGGAGTGCCACAGCTTGCGTAGTTCCTGCCCCGCCGGCTTGACGTCGGCGTAGGGGCTGGCCCGGAAGCCAGTGGAGTAGACGTGCACCGGGCTCATCACCGGACGGGTCGAGCGGCTCGCTGCCGCGCCGTGGACGGCGACCTCACTGCTGATGGCGGGACCGTCCATCCGCTCCCAGACCGCCTCGAGACCGCCGTGCTGCCAGGCCTGGTGCAGCTCGGGCAGCTCCCACGCGCCGAGGGCCAGCAGCGAGATGCCACGCGGACCGGTGCGCCGCACCTCTCCCTTGAGCACCAGCAGCCAGGAGTGGAACAGGGTGCTGGCGTAGCCGACCTGCGCGTCCTCGAAGAAGGTCGCGTCTAGCGGTCCGGTGCTGTCGTCGAGGGTCACGAACACCACCCGCCGGCCGGAGCGGATCGGCGGTGTCTGGGTCGCCACCTTCACCCCCGCGACCAGCACCTGCTGCTTGCTGCGGCAGCCGAGCAGATCCTTGGCGCGGGTGATGCCGAGCTCGTGCAGGAACCGCGCATAGCCGTCGAGGACGTGGCCACTGACGTCGAGGCCGAGCACGTCGAGCTCGGCCTTGGTGCGCTCGGCCTGGTTCATCTCCGGCAGTCCGCTGGACTCGGTGTGCTCGGGGGCGTCGCCGAGGTCCAAGGCCAACTGGGTGTCGACCGGGAGCACCTCGGCAGCCCCTTGGGACTGCTTGGCCCGGCGGGCCGCCACGTCGTCGAGATCGCCTGTCGGCACGGGTTTCTTGGGCTGCCGGCGGGTCTTGGTGACGGCCCGCATCCAGCGGTCCAGCTCGGCCACCTGCAGCAGCAGGTCCCGCCTGGTCACCTGACCCCGGCGCCTGACCGGGAGGGTCGAACCGATCCCGTACAGCGAGTCGAAGCCGCCGGCCACGACCAGCCGCTCGACCACCGGTCGGCTCACTCCCGCGCGGTGCCAGAAGTCAGACAGGGACGCATAAGGACGACCCGCGACGATCCGCGCGATCTCGGCCTCGTTGATGCCACGCACATCGCGCAGGGCGATCCGGATGCCGTGACCGCGGCCGTCCGGCAGCCGCAGGTCGGTGGCCTTGCTGCGCGGTGGCGAGCCCAGGATCGCCGGCGGCGGCTCGTCGAGGAACCCCACCTTCTCGACGGCATAATCCGCCGTTGACGCGTTCACATCTAACGACAGGATCGCGATGCCGAACTGGCGGGCGTCATCGAGGATCAGCCGCTTGGGGTACATGCCGGGGTCATGGGTCAGCACCCCCGCCAGGAAGGCCGCCGGGTAGTGCGCCTTGAGCCAGGCGGACTGGTAGGTCGGCAAGGCGAACGCGGCGGCGTGAGCTTTGCAGAACCCGAAGGAAGCGAACGCCTTGAGCACCTCCCAGACCTGCTCGGCGATCTCGACGGAATATCCCTTGGCCAGGGCCCTCGGGAAGAACCAGGCCTGCACGTCTTCCTGCCCCTCGGGGCTGCCGAGAGCGCGGCGCACCTCGTCGGCCTCGGCCAGGGTGCAGCCGGTCATGGTCGCCACGATCATCAACACCTGCTCGTGGAAGACCACGACGCCGTAGGTCTGCTCCAGCGCCGGCTTGAGGTCCTCGTGCAGGTAGGACGGCTCGCACCAGCCCTGCCTGGCGTTGAGGAACGGCCGGACCATGTCGCTCTTGACCGGCCCGGGGCGGAACAGCGAGATGTCGGTGATCAGGTCCTCGAAGGTCTCCGGCGCGAACTTGCCGATCAGCTCGCGTTGCCCCGGCGACTCGATCTGGAAGACGCCGAGGGTCTTGGTCGACTGCACCAGCTCGAAGGTCCTCGGGTCGTCTCGAGGCACCACATCAATGTCCACCTCGACGCCCTCGACCTTGGCTACTTGCTCGATGGCGTAGGACATCGCGGACTGCATCCGGATGCCCAGCACGTCGAGCTTGAGCAGCCCGAGCTCCTCGACATCGTCCTTGTCGAACTGGCTCATCGGGAAGCCCAGCCAGCTCGACTCGACGGGTGTGCGGTCGAGCAGGGTGCGGTCGGACAGCAGCACCCCGCACGGGTGCAGTGCGATGTGCCGGGGCAGGCCGTCGAGCCGCTCGACCAGCCGCAGCAGCAGGTCGAACCGGCCATGCAGATTGCTCGATCGCAGCTCCGGCAGGTCGCGCATCGCGGCCCTGACCTGGCTGGCTCGGATGTGCGGGAAGGCCTTGGCCAGGTTGTCGACCTCACCGGGTGGCAGGCCGAGAGCGGCGCCGACGTCACGGATGCCGTGCCGGGCCCGGTAGGTGTCCATCATCGAGACGCAGGTGCAGCGCTCCCCGCCGTACCGGCCGAGGATGTGCTCGTAGATCTCCATCCGCCGGGCCGACTCGACGTCGATGTCGATGTCGGGCAGGGCCTGCCGCAGCGGGGACAAGAAGCGCTCCATCAGCAGGCCGTAGCGGATCGGGTCGACGTCGCTGATGCCGAGCAGGTAGGTGACCAAGCTGCCGGCGCCGCTCCCCCGCGCGGCGACCCGCACTCCTTGGCTCTTGATGAGATCGACGATGTCGGCCACCGTCAAGAAGTACGACGGGAAGCCGAGGCCTCTGATGACCTCGAGCTCGTCCTCGAGCCGGCTGAGTGCCTGCCGGTCGCGGGCCATGCCTCTTCTTCCGAAGCCGGCCTCCACCCGTTGCCTCAAGATGGCCTCGGGCTCGCCGCTGACCTCGAGCTCGGGGAAGTGGACCTGGCCGATGCCGAGGTCCTTGCGCGGGTCGACGGCACAGCGCTCGGCCTCGTGCCGGGTGCGCGCCAGCAGCGCCTTGCCGTCGTCGTCGATGCCGGCGGCTCGGGCCGTTTCGCTTGCCACGTCGGCCATCTCCTTGCCCGACAGCAGGGCGGCCTCGGCGTTGACGCGGTCGATGTGACGGGCGTCGAGAGCAACCAGCCTTCTCGACGCATCCAGGACATCGGCGGTGGGAGCGTCGGAGCGGTCGGCATAGCGGACCACATTGGTGAGCACCGCGCTGGCCCCGTTGTCGTGGGCGAACCGCAACAGCCGGCCCGCTCTGCCGGTGTCGCCGGGGCCGCGGTGGTTGACCACCTCGACGATGACCGCGTCGGTGCCGAGGACGTCGCGCCAGCTGGTGAGGTGGCGGGTCGCGAGGTCGGGCCGGCGCTGGTCCATCGCTCGGCCGAGCTCGCTCGCGGGACCCAGCAGGACAGCCACCCCGTCGTGACAGTGCTCCTGGACGAGCTCGAGGCTGCTGACCGGCTGGCCGCGCTCCCCCGCCAGGTGGGTGGCCGAGATCAATCGGCACAGCGCGGCCCAGCCGCGGATGTCGCGGGCCAGCAGCACCACCCTGGGCAACTGGTCGGTGGCCAGGAACGCCCCGCCGCGTGCCGGCGTCCGCCTCTTGTCCGGCAGCGGTCCAGCAAAAGCCAGGTCGACGCCGAAGATCGGGCGGATCGCGGCCTTCTCGCAGGCCAGCGCGAACTTCACCGCGCCGTAGGCCCCATCCCGATCGGTCAGCGCGAGCGCGTCCATGCCGTGCTCGGCCGCGCGGTCGACGAGGGCCTGCGGGTGCGACGCGCCGTGCCGCATCGAGTAGCCGCTGGCGACGTGCAGGTGGACGAAGGGGTCCATTTTTCAGGCTCTGCCTGACAGTGTCAGAGAGGCCGACAGCTGGGACTGCAGGGTGGTCTCGACGACCGACAGGAAGCACTCCGCATCGCGCAGCAGATCGTCGGCCTCGCGGGGGGTGACCACGCCCCTCATGCCGGCCTCGGCAGCCGCCCGCTTCTGGGCGCCGGCGGCGAAAAAGGCCGCCCACTCCGACAACTCGGGCGCCACCTGGGAGAGCAGCACCCAAGCACTGGTCGGCCTGGCCCGCCGAGTGGCGGGGCGGACGGCGCGGCAGGCGAGCACCGCGGCAGCGGCCCGCAGGGCGGCGAGGTGCGCCAAGCTGTAGCGCTCGGCCGGCGAGGTCGTCGCGGCCGCCTCGCGCAGGCCGCGGTGGGACAGCTCGAGCAGGTCACCCGCGGGCAGCACCGGAGTCGTCATCGGCTCATCACCTCAATCTCACTCGTCAGTCCATGACCCTTCTCAATGACCACCTGTTGCCCGACTCGTCGAAGCACAGGTCGTAGACCCCCGGCCCGGCGGACAGCGGGGCCAGCCGGCCGGAGTCGGCCTCGACCCGCCACCACTGCTGCGGCCGGTCGTCCAGCTCGCCTTTTGCCTCAACCCCATTGCTGAGGGCCCGCACCGCCGCCCCCCGCCACCAGGTGCCCGACTCGGTCCAGCGCGACAGCACCTCGCGCACCAGGTAGTGCCGCCCCCGCCACGCGAACTCCGCCGGCACCGCCCCCGCCGGGCCGGCGCAGGTCGAGACCTCGATCAGGTCGGCGTGCCGTCGGCTCATCGGCTCTTCATGTGGAGAGCTCCCCTTGGTGGACAGCGTTGGTGGACAGCGTCGGTCGGGGCTACCGTCGGCGGGGGAAGGCATCCGACGAGGCCCCAGGAGTTCATTCGAACACCTGTTCGATACCTTAGCGCTTGCTCTTCCGTCGTACAAGAGGAGGTCGTTCATGCGCGAGCTCCGGAGCTGCACGGTCCCCTCCCCCATCGGCGAGCTGCTGCTCGTCGCCTCCCCCCTCGGCCTCGTCCAGGTGTTCCTGCCGTCCAGCAAGGGCGTGCCGGCCAGCAGCGACGAGCCGCACGACCCGACCGCCTTCTGCCTGCCCGACGCGCGGCGGCAGCTGCACGACTTCTTCGCGGGCACGCTGCAGGAGTTCGACCTGCCACTCGACGAGCGGGGCAGTGCGTTCCAGCGCTCGGTCTGGGCGGCCCTGCGTGAGATCCCCTACGGCACCACCACGTCGTACGGCGAGATCGCCGCAGCCGTCGGCGCTGACCCGCGCGTTGCCTCGCGCGCTGTCGGCCTCGCCAACGGGAGCAACCCGATCGCCATCGTCACGCCGTGCCACCGGGTGATCGGCGCCGACGGCGACCTGACGGGTTATGCCGGCGGCCTGCACGCCAAGCGCTGGCTGCTCGACCACGAGGCTCGGGCCGTCGGCGCCGTGCTGTTCTGAACCTGGCTCGGGAAGCCTGCGTGAACCGATTCGGCCCCACCGTGCGACAGGGAGTACACAGGCTCATCGTCGAAAGAGGATCGGGTGGCTCACCGGACGGCCGAGGTGGACGCGACGGTGCTGCGCCGCGTCGCGAGCGGCGACCGCGCTGCCCTCGCGGACCTCTACGCCGAGCACGCTCCCTGGTTGGTGCTGAGGCTCTCCCGACGATGCAATGATCCGGGCCTGGTCGACGAGGTGGTCCAGGACACCTTCCTCGCCGTCTGGAAAGGCGCCCGCCGCTGGGATGGGCGCGGCGAGGTTGCCGCGTGGATCTGGGGAATCGGCGTACGTCGGCTTGTTGACGCCCTGCGCCGCCGGCCGGTGGCTACCGCGACGCTAGACCCGCACGTGGACGGAATCGTTCTTGCCGCCGAGGAACAGGTGCTGCTCGGCGTCGAGTACGGCGACCTCGGAGGCGCCCTCGCCCGTCTCTCGCCCGAGCTGCGCGCCGTGGTCCAAGCCACGGTCCTCGACGGCCTCACCACCCGTGAGGCCGGCCGCCTGCTCGGCATCCCGGCAGGCACCGTCAAGACCCGGATGCTGCGGGCCAAAGCCGCGTTGAGAGAGGACCTGGCATGAACCCCGCCCAGAACTGGCACCCCACCCGCGAGGCCCTCCAGGGATACGCCGACGGCGCGTCCCACCCCGCGCAGGCCGCGTCGGTCGAAGCGCACCTACTGACGTGCGCTACCTGCCGGTCGGCTGTTGCCCCGGCCGTATCGTCGCCTCGGCTGGCCCTCATCAAGACCCGCCTCGAGGACGAGCTCGATGCCGCTGCGCGACCGTTGTTCGAACGCCTGGTGGGCCGGCTCGGCGTCAGCGAGGTCGACAGGCGGGTCCTGTTCGCGGCCCCGTCGCTGCGTCGCGCCTGGTGGCTAGCCGTGCTCCTCGCAGTGGCCTTAGCCCTCCTGGCGGCCGGGCAACCGGACGCCCGCGCAGACCAGCTGCTCGTCCTCGCTCCGCTACTGCCGGTCATCACCACGGCGGTGTCCTACGCGCCGCGGCACGACCTGATGCTGGCGCTCACCGCCGCAACGCCCTACCCCGCCATGCGCCTGCTCCTGCTGCGGACCGTCGCGGTTGCGCTCGCGGCGACTCTGTTGGGTGCAGCGGCCTCGGCGGCCCTCCCAGTCGGTGTCACAGCGACGGCGATCTGGCTGCTGCCCGCCGCCGCGCTCACGGCCGCAGCGCTCGCTCTGGCCACCTGGGTGGATGTCTCGGCGGCGGCGGGGCTGTGCTGCGCAAGCTGGCTGGCGGCCGTTTGGGTGGTTCGATCGCCTGACCCCCTCGTCGTCTATGACCTGGCTGGTCAGTTGATCAGCGCCGGTGTTCTCGCGGTCGCAGCAACCGTCTTGGCACGCCATCGCCACCGACTCGACCCTGGGAGCCACGCATGACCGTGCACGCAGAGCAGGTGCGCAAGAGCTTCGGCCGGACGACGGCCCTGGACGGCCTCAGCCTCAACCTGGGGTCGGGGGTGACCGGCCTGCTCGGCCCCAACGGAGCGGGCAAGACCACGCTGCTGCGGATCTTGGCCACAGTGCTGGCGCAGGATGCCGGCTCAGTGCGCGTGCTCGGCCTGGACCCGTCGCGCCCGGCTGAGCGGCTGGAGCTGCGGCGACGGCTCGGTTACCTACCGCAGGACGTCGGGGCCTACCCCGGCTTCTCGGTGCGCGAGTTCATCGACTACGTCGCGATCCTCAAGGAGCACACCGACCGACGCCTCCGACGCGTCGAAGTCGATCGCGTCATCGAACTGGCCGACCTGACCGGTAAGGCTTACGAACGGGTCCGCTCGCTGTCGGGAGGCATGCGGCGGCGGCTCGGCCTCGCCCAAGCTCTGCTCGGCTCCCCCGACCTGCTCATCCTTGATGAGCCCGCGGTGGGGCTCGATCCCCAGCAACGGCTGAGGTTCCGCGAACTGGTGTCCGCGGCCGGCCCCGGCCGGTGCGTCGTGCTGTCCACGCATCAGACCGAAGACGTGTCCGCGCTGTGCCGCGAGGTCGTGGTGGTGGACGCCGGCCGAGTGCTGTTCCAGGGCACGCCGGCGGACCTGGCAGCAACGGCCAGCGGCCGAGTCTGGCGAGCAGATCGTCGTGAAGCCGGAGCGTCCCTTGCCTGGATCTCTGGTGACGGAAGTACCCGGCAGATCGGTGAGCCCCCGGCCGGGGCAGACCTAGTCGAGCCCACGGTCGAGGACGCTTACCTCGTGCTCGTCGGCGAACGGGCCCTTGAGCTCCCCACGCCGACAGCGGTCTGAGAGTCACGCCATGGAGATCCTCATCGTCGCGGCGCTGCTGCTCGCGGAGTGGCGGCGCCCCGACCTCTACGTTCGGCGCTGGTGGGCCCGCTTCATGCCGCGCCCGGCGCTTGGGTTCGTCCACCGGGTGCCAGCTCCGATTGCACTGGCTGGGTTCGACCTGCGACGGCTAGCGCCCCGCCTTCTCACCGTGTTGGTAGCACTGGTGGTGTGGCGCGCCCTGTTGTCCGGGCGCCCAGCTGGCGCCTTCAACGGCGTCAACCAAACCATCGGTTTCTACTGGGCCATGCTCGGCCTGCTGGTCCTAGCACTGTCCGCCGCGGTCGGAGGGCGGGACCGGGAGCACGAGGTCCTCGCGGCCCTGCCCGTCGGGCCTCGTGTGCGCATCCGGGGCTTCGCGCTGACCCTGTTGCTGGCGGCGGCGGTGGTCTACGTCCTGGCAGTCGTGCGGTGGCAGCACAACCACGGGGGCTCGTACGACGCCCTGCTTCCCGGACCGTGGGAGCTGGCCCAGCCGTCGCTCCTGGTGCTGGGCGGCGGGCTGTTCGGGCTGCTCATCGCTCGACTGCTGCCCGTCTGGGCAGCCGTGCCGGTCGCGGTCGTCACTGCCGTGATGTGGACGGGCGCTATCCCCAGCAGCAGCGACTGGGTGATGCTCGCGCCGCTGATCGAGTGGGTGGCCTACGTCGAGGGCAATGAGGAGACGACGGCCCTGGTCTCCGGCAGCCTGGCCTGGCACAACGCCTACCTGGCAGGCCTCTGCGTGCTCGGCTTCGTCGCGGCGCACCTGCGGGAGAGCGGTCCCCGGCGGGGGCTGTGTGTCGTCGGTGTCGCCGCAGCGGCAGGGACGGTGACGGCCGCCGTCCTCGCAGTGGGATGAGTGGCTTCATGGCGATCCGTTACCTCTGGCGGATTCGGCCACTGATCGCTGTCGCCGCAGTCGGACTTGGCGGGCCAGCGCTGCTGCTCCTGAGCAACAGCGACGACGTCCCCTTGCGGCTCAGGCTTGTCGGACTGGTGCTCGCATCGCTCATCGCTCTGACCTGGGAGGACCGCGCGGCCCCGCTCGTCACTGCAACGCCCGCCGGGCTGCCGGCTGTCCAGCGCGGGCGCATTCTTCTGGTGCTGTCTGGAGTGGCTGTGGCCTGGGGGCTGACCTGTCTCGCGGCGAGCGTGCGGGCGCCGGACGTAGGCGGCTGGTGGGCCACCTTGGAGGTGGCGGCCTTGGCCGCGCTCGTAACGGCGATCGTGGGGGGACTCGCACGCGCTCGCCCGGCCGAGAGCCTGGCGGCTTATCCCCTGCCCCTGTTGATCTGCCTGCTCCTGCTCGCCACCAGGTTACCGTCACGGTGGACCCTCATCGCGGCCCCCGGCAGTCCGGCCTGGCAGGACGCTCACCAACGATGGGCTGTCCTGCTACTGCTTGGGCTGATGGCCGTGGCCTACGTCGCGCGTGACCCAGCCACCCAGCCCCTTCGCCGACATCTCTGAGTCCACGACGGCCTGATGCTAGCATTGCTAGCACGGAGGTTTCATGGCGGCAGTGAGCATTCGCGACCTAGACGAGCGGGTCCGGGATCGGCTTCGGCTGCGCGCGGCCCGCAACGGGCGATCCATGGAGGCTGAGATCCGAGCCATCCTGAGCGAAGCGGTGACCGACGCCCCTGCTGTGGGCCTTGGCCAGGCGCTGCTCTCACGCTTCTCCGCCCGCGGCGGAGTCGAGCTCGAGCTCGATGGTCGGCACGAGCCACCTCGGGCCCCCGACCTGTCTTCGTGATCGTCCTCGACACCAACGTCCTCTCGGAGCTAATGCGAGCCACGCCGGCGCCTGCGGTCGTCGCCTGGCTCGCCGACCAAGCAGCTCTCGAGCTGTGCACGACGGCGGTCTCGGTGGCCGAGATCCGCTACGGCTTGGCGAGACTTCCTCGGGGCAAGCGGAAGACGCAGCTGTCGAGGGATGCTGACGAGGTCTTTCGGGCCTTCGCCGACCAGGTGCTCCCCTTCGATGCGAACGCGGCTCATGCCTACCCAGAGGTGGTCTCCGAGCGCGATCGCGCGGGCCTTCCGATCAGTGGGTTTGATGCTCAGATCGCAGCGATCTGCCGCCACCAGGGCGCCACGCTGGCGACCCGCAACACCGAGGACTTCGCCGGTCTGCGGCTGGACCTCGCTGACCCGTGGGCGGACTGAGCATCAAGGCTGGGCGACGACGGCCTCCTAGTCTCGGCAGATGGCCTCCTTGCTGCTGTCGCGCCGTGACCTCGACTTCTTGCTGCACGAGTGGCTGGACGTCTGCTCGTTCACCTCGCGCGAGCGGTATGCAGATCACTCGCGCGAGACCTTCGACGCGGTGCTCGACCTCGCGGAGCAGATCGCGACACGTGACTTCGCCTCGCACAACCGACGATCCGATGACGAGGAACCGGTGTTCGACGGGGAGCGCGTGACTGTCCACGAGGAGGTCGGCCGAGCCCTCAAGAGGTACGCGGACGCCGGCATGGTCGGAGCGGGGATGCCGTATGAGGTCGGTGGCATGCAGCTGCCCGCGACCTTGACGCAGGCGACGATGGCGTGGTTCCTCGCAGCAAACGTCGGTACGTCGGCCTACCCGTTTCTGACCATCGCCAATGCCAACCTGCTGCAGGCCTACGGCACCCCCGAGCAGGTCGAGGCCTACGTCAAGCCGATGGTGGAAGGCCGCTTCTTCGGGACGATGTGCCTATCGGAACCGCAGGCCGGCTCGTCGCTCGCGGACATCACGACACGGGCTGAGCCGCAGGACGACGGCAGCTACCGGTTGTTCGGCAACAAGATGTGGATCAGCGCCGGCGACCACGAGCTGAGCGAGAACATCGTCCACCTGGTGCTGGCGAAGATCCCCGGCGGACCCACTGGCGCCAAGGGGATCTCGCTGCTGCTCGTCCCCAAGGTGCTGCCGGACGGGGAGCGCAACGACGTCGTGCTGGCCGGCATCAACCACAAGATGGGCTACCGCGGAACGGTCAACGCGATGCTCAACTTCGGCGAGAGGGGCGGCGCGGTCGGCTGGCTGGTGGGCGAGCCGCACAAGGGCCTGACCTACATGTTCCACATGATGAACGAGGCCCGCATCGGCGTCGGGCTCGGCGCAACCGCCCTGGGCTACACCGGCTACCTGCACGCCCTGGACTACGCGCGGCAACGGCCACAGGGCCGGCCGGTCGACAACAAGAACCCCGACACCCCGATGGTCCCGATCATCGAGCACCCCGATGTACGCCGGATGCTGCTGGCCTCGAAGTCCTACGTCGAGGGCTCGCTCGCCCTCAACCTCTACTGCGGGCGGCTGGTCGACGAGGAGCGCACCGGCCCCGACGGCGAGCGGGCGCACCTGCTGCTCGAACTGCTCACTCCGATCGCCAAGAGCTGGCCGTCGCAGTGGTGCCTGGCCGCCAACGACCACGCCATCCAGGTGCACGGCGGCTACGGCTACACCCGTGAGTACCCGGTCGAGCAGCTCTACCGCGACAACCGCCTGAACGCGATTCACGAGGGCACGCACGGCATCCAGGCCCTCGACCTGCTCGGCCGCAAGGTCCTCATGCAGGGCGGCGCCGGGCTCGCACTTCTGGCACAGACTATCGACGAGACGGTGGCCCGGGCGATGGCGGAAGGCGGTGACGGGGCGTCGTACGCGCAGGTCTTGCGGGGTTCGGTGGAGCGGGTCGTCGAGGTGACGCAGAAGGTCTGGGGCGCAGGCGATGTGGCGCTGTCGCTGGCCAACGCCAGCGTCTACCTCGAGGCGGTCGGGCACGTCGTGATCGCCTGGATGTGGCTCGAGCAGCTGCTCGCCACGGCCGGCAAGGAGGGCGCGTTTTACGACGGCAAGCGCCAGGCAGCGCGTTACTTCTTCGCGTGGGAGCTGCCCAAGACCGGGCCGCAGCTCGACCTGCTCGCGTCGCTGGACCGCACCACCCTGGACATGCCGGCCAACGCCTTCTGACCGGCTTGCGGGTAGATCGCCCGCGTCATGATCCGGGGGATCTACCTGCAATCAGCCCAAGGCTGGGGCGCTAGTGGCGTGTAACTGATCCGTCTTGTGTGTTGCGCCGCTTCGGGTGAACGGCCTTGGCGAGGATGGTGTCGGCGTCTTTGGTCCACGCGAAGGGTTCGCAGCGGTCGTTCCAGGCATCGAT
>Ga0136633_1000337_pt1 | contig 35708 bp, 36 predicted proteins | sample AntDrymeUQ832206_2_FD_105494 | JGI IMG/M metagenome (GOLD analysis project Ga0136633, IMG submission 105494) | Polar desert sand microbial communities from Dry Valleys, Antarctica - metaG UQ83 (22.06) | ecosystem: Environmental > Terrestrial > Soil > Desert | place: Antarctica: Dry Valley... | reverse complement strand
TGCGCCGCCAGGCCACCGGGCGGCTGCTCGCCGACGTCCGCGAGGAGGTCACCCGAGACTTAAGGGTCCAGGTCGACGGCCGGCCGGTCGCGCTGCGCTTCGACGGCCCGGGTGAGGTCGCGTTCAGGCCGGGGCAGGGTGGACTGCGAACGTCACGCTTCGAGCTTCGCCTCAGTGCTGCAGCAGCGGGGGCGGCGCGCATCGTGGTCCGCGACGGCACGTTCCCCGACCGCCTCGGGCTGCGGACGATCATCGCCCGCGCGGGCGAGGGCACCGCGGTCCGCTCGACCGTCACCGCAGACGACCCGACCGACGGGCTGCGGGTCTACCCGCCCGCTCTCGTCGAACGACCGCCCGACCAGCGCGAGGCGATGTTCACGGTGCGGCCGGGCTCCGGCACGCTGGTGGCACCGGGCGGCACGCGCACCTCGGCCGCGACGGCCGACTCCGGCGGCGGCTTCGCGGGCGTCTTCGAGCGTGGCGCCGCGGGCGAGGGCGTCCTGGCGTTCCTGCTGCTCGCGGCGCTCGGCTGGGGCGCCTTCCACGCACTGTCGCCCGGTCACGGCAAGGCGATGGTCGCCGCCTATCTCGTCGGCGCACGTGGGACGCGACGCGACGCGCTCCTGCTCGGCATCGTGGTGACGGTCACCCACACCATCGGCGTCTTCGCCATCGGCCTGGTCACCCTCGCGCTCGCGCAGTACGTGCTTCCCGAGGACCTCTACCCCTGGCTCACCCTGGCTTCCGGCGCGACGGTCATCGCGATCGGGCTCATGGTGCTTCGCTCGCGCATCCGCTGGGGACGCGAGCGCCGGGCGGGCGCCCACGCCCACGCGGGCGCCCACGCCCACGCCCACGCCCACTCACATGGGCATTCGCACGCCCCGCCGGAGCGCCTCAACGGTCGGAGCCTGGTGGCGATGGGCGCCTCGGCCGGCCTCATCCCCTGCCCCTCGGCGATCGTGGTGCTGCTCGGCGCGGTTGCACAACAGCAGGTCGCCCTCGGGCTCCTGCTCATCGTCGCCTTCAGCGTCGGACTGGCGGGCACGCTCACCGTCCTCGGGCTGATCGTCGTCGGCACCCGCGAGCGGGTGACCGCGCGCGCCGGCGTCAACGGGCGAGCGATCGCCGCCCTACCGGCGATCTCCGCCATCGTGATCGTCGCCGCCGGCTGCCTGTTGACCGCACAAGCCGTGCCGCAACTCTTCTGACGACATCAACCCGCACGAGTACCTGCTCGAGAAGGCCTCGGAGGATTGTGATCCGGGCAGCGCTCCTGCCCGCACCTCGCTACCAGGACCGCCCAGTCGGGCGCCGTCACATCTGATCTGCCGAGAGGCCCGCCATGTCCGCATCACTCGTTCTTGCCCTTGCCGGAGGAAGCTTCATCATCCTCGGAGTGATGATCGTGTTCTTCTTCGCGATCGTGTACGGCTTCTACACGATCAAGGGAAGCACCATCAACGCTCATCCCAGCGATGGACTCGACGGCGCGCCCGGCTCGGAAGGCCCCAGCGAGGGCTCAGGCAAGGGCCGCAGCAGCGGCGAGGTCAGCCCCGACCACAGTGTGGGCGACACGTTCTCCACGCACGGCACCGGGTGACCGGCCACGCGGCGGGCGTCATCTCGCGCCATTAGCGGCGAGCGGCCGCCCCTGCAGGTCCAGGGGCGGCCGCTGCCGGTCCTTCTAGTCGTTCTAGGCCTTGACGAACGGCTTGACGGCGTCGAGCACAGCCTGCATGTCCAGCGACGGGTCGAACGCGTCGGGCGCGGGGTTCTCGCCGCGCTCGAGCCGGATCAGGGCGGCGTGACGCGCCTCGATCTGGACGATGCTGCCCGCCGCGGCGAGGATGTCGGTGGACTCGATCCCGGGAGCCGCGCCGTTGTAGGCGCTGACGCCGGTGTCCTCGAGCGTCTGGGCGAGCTTGAGGAAGGACTTCTCACTGCTGAACGCCTTGCCGAAGTCGACTCCGGGGGCCTTGACGGCCTTGCCGCCGGCCGACTCGATCGCCGCCTTGAGGGCGTCGACGTGCTCGGTTTCGTTGTCGCGGAGCTCTGTCGCGAGCGTCTTGACGCCCGAGGACATCCCGCTGACCTTCTTGACGGCCTGCGTGTAGAACGCCGCCTCCAGGTATTCGAGCGTCAGCGCGAAGTTGAGGATGTCTACGTCGCCACCCTGGGCCAGGGCCCGGGAGACGAACGGCGACACCGCGCCGGCGCCGTAGACGGCCCCGGCCGCAACGGCCCCGCGAACGAGGAACGCCGAGCGGGTGAAGCCCTCGATCCGGATGTCGACGAGCTCGGGAGCCGCCAGTTCTTGGTCTCTCATCTCATGGTCTCCTTGAAAGTTCGGTTGGTCGGACGTCAGGCCGCGATGAACGGCTTGACCGCCTCGAGGACCTCGTCCATCGTCATCGGCTTCGCGAACGCCCCGTCCGGGACCGAGCCGTTCAGAGGCCCGTCGCCCTTGAACCCGGCCTTGATGAGGCTGTTGAGCGCGGCGGCGTGACGCGCCTCGACGGTGTGGATCGAGAGCGCGGCGGCCAGGATGTCCTTGTCCTTGATGTTCCCGGCCTGTCCGAGGTAGGCGGCGGCGCCGAGGTTCTCGACGGTGGCCGCGGTCAGCAGGACCTTCTTCAGCCCGCCATCGAGGACCTCCTCGAACTTCGTCGTGGGCTTGGTGGCCGGCGTGCCGCCGAGTTTCTCGACAGTCGCCGTGAGCGCCGCGACGTGCTCGTTCTCGTTCTCGCCGATCGACTTGGCCAGCTCGACCAGCTTCTTGTCCTTGACGAGCCCGCTGTTGATGACCTGCATGTAGAAGTCGGCCTCGAGGTACTCGAGGGTCAGCGCGTAGTTGACGATCTCGAGGTCGCCCTCGTTGGCGGCGGCGGTCGCCGTCTCGGTCGCCTCGGCCGTCGCGGACTCCTGCGCGGTCGTCCCGGTCGTGGTGCCGGTGTCGTCGTCGTTGCCGCAGGCGGCGAACAGCACGGCCAGGCCACCGGCCATGCCGGTCCCGGCCATCTTCAGGAAGCGCTTTCGAGAGGCGGCGTCGGCCGCGAGCTCATCGAGCGCACTCCGCTCAACCGGCGGAGTCTCGTACTGGGTCATGCTGCCCCTTCGTTCGGGTGGTCGCGCCTTCAGCGGCCGGGCGGATCGACCGACTCACTCGATTGTCCGTCAACGGACATACCTGCGACGGACGACCTACGGCGGAGCGATCACCGTCGCCCGCAGCCCTCGCCGCGTGAGCAGCGATCGTGCGCCGAATTCGAATTGGTTAGTTACCCACTCCTAGGGGGTAGACCGACGCAGACAGAGCGAAGGCTTGGTGGCGTCTCTTGTGCCCCCGTTCACCGAGCGTTCCGACGAGCCCAGAGAAAGAGCGGCACACCCATGTCCGGCGCCACTGAACTGCTTTCTGGTGACGCGCTCACCGAGGCGATCTCCGAGTCGATGGTCACCCTGTACGGTCGCCACTACGGCCACGATCGCACCACCGGCACGACGTACATCAACGACAACGTCGTGGTGTGCGTGCTCGAGGACATCCTGAGCACCGGCGAGTCGTCCCTGATCGCGACCGGCGCCGGGGGCGCGGGCCAGGTCATCGACGAGCGGGTGGCATTCCAGGACGGGATGGAGGACGAGTTCACCGCCGAGATCGAGCGGCTGACCGGACGGCAGGTGACGGCGTTCCTGAGCGCCAACCAGACCACTCCGGGCGTGGCGTGCGAGCTCTTCTTTCTCGATGCCGTACCCGAGGCAGCGGGCAGCAGGCAGACGTGACCTACACAGTCACTCCTGTCGCGGATCTCGGCGACGCTGAACTCATGCTGCGAGTCCAGGCCGACGATCCGGAGTCGTTCGGAGCCCTGTACGACCGCTTCGGCCATCAGGCCTACCGCCTCGCCCAATCGATCGGACGCGACGAGTCCCGTGCCGACGATGTCGTCCAAGAAGCGTTCCTGTACCTCTGGCGCACCCGCGCGAATTACCGGCCGGAGCGCGGAACCGTCACTGCCTGGGTCATGGGCACCGTACGCAACCGCTCGATCGATTCCATCCGACAAACTCGTCGCCTTCAGAGTCAGCGCGTCGACATCGACGACCTCGAGGAGAACCTGCAATCTCGCGACGACACCGAGGAGGCGACGATCGAACGCGAACAAGCCGCACACCTCCGAACCATCCTGGCTCGCTTGCCCGAGGCCCAGCGCGAAGTGATCGCGCTCGCCTACTTCGGCGAACTGAGCGCGAGCGAAATAGCCTCTCAGCTCTCGCTTCCGCTCGGAACGGTCAAGGGTCGTATGCGACTCGGCCTCCAGAAGCTCCGCACCAAGTCGACCCCCGTCTGAGCGACGCGGCTAGCTGCGCGGCTCTTCGCCGCCCCTCGGCGTCGTCGGTCGAGCGGTCTTGACCGAGACGGCGGGCTGTGGTCCAGTAGGAAGAAACCGCTCCGGGGGTGGACACATGAACTCGGCCGATGTTCCCGTCTTGGTCGACAACGACGAGGCGATCAGCGCGTGGGACGGCGTGCTGTTCGACCGCTGGGTGAAGTACCGCCACATCTTCGTCGGCGGTCTCGCCAATCACGGAAACCAGGCGCTGCGGCTGTTCCCGCCGAAGACGGGCTGGCGGGTGATCGACGTGGGCTGCGGCCTCGGTGACACGACGCAGGCGATCGCGCGAGCGGTCGGGCCGAGCGGGGAAGCGATCGGCGTGGACGCGGCGGCGAGGATGCTCGAGATCGCCCGGCGCGAAACCACCGACCTGGGCATCGCCAACGCCCGCTTTGACGTCGCCGACGTCCAGCTCGATCCGCTCGGTGGCGGCTTCGATATGGCGTTCTCGCGGATGGGGACGATGTTCTTCGCAAATCCGGTATCAGCACTGCGCAACGTGCGGTCAGCTTTGAAGCCCGGAGCGACGTTGGTGATCGTCGTCTGGCGCCGACGGGAGGACAATCCGTGGGTGTGGGAGGCGCAGCAGGTCGTCGAGCGGATGCTCGGCCGCCCTGAGGAACACGACGAACCAACCTGTGGACCCGGGCCGTTCTCGATGGCCAACGCCGACACCGTCAGCGACCAACTCAGCTACGCCGGGTTCGCTGCGCTCACCTTCCGTCGATGCGACCTGCCGATCCTGCTTGGGAGGGACGTCGAGGAGGCACTCGAGATCGCGCTGGCGCTGGGCCCCGCCGCCGAGATCATCCGGCTCTGGGGGGACCGCATGGCTCACCGCCACGACGAGGTGCGGGCGGCCCTGCGCGAAGTGGTCTCGCGCTTCGCGCGTGAGGACGGATCGGTCCACGCGATGGCATCGACCTGGATCGTCAGCGCGACGAACCCTGGATGAGTCGGGGCATCCGCGGGCGCGGCCGCGGAGGCTCGTCATCGATCGCGCACGAAGGGAGTGCTTGCTGGCCGGAGATCAGCCGCAGGGATTTTTCCCTCCCCCGCGCCGACCATCTGTAGCGTCGCGCCCGAGCAGGAACAAACCAACAGCAGGAGGAACAGATGGCTCGGAAGTTCTCAGTACTACTGGTCGCGCTCGGCTTCGCGGTCGCGGGTTGCGGCGATGACGAGGTGGAGACGGGTTCGGGCGGGAACGCGCCGGCGGCTCAGACGGAGGACAGCTCAGGCGGTGCGGCTCCGGCCGGCGGCGGCAACGACGCCGCGGCGAAGGCTGCCCAGGAAGGTTGCGAGGCCGGCATCAAGGGCAACGCGGCGATTGACGCGAGCAAGCAGGAGGAGCTCTCGAAGGAGTGCGAGAAGGTCGGCGAGGCTGCGGCTTCGGGCGACAAGGCGCAGTTCAAGGAGGCGTACACGAACTACTGCAACAAGCTTGCGGAAGCTCTGCCCGCCGAGGCCCAGCAGGCTGCCAAGGACGGTTGCCTGCAGGGCGCGAACGCGCTGGGCTAGAGCCCTCGTGTGACAGCCATCGGGCGCGGCCGTACGGTGTTACGGTCGCGCCCGATCTGTGCTGCACATCCACGCCGCAGGGTCGGTGCTCGGGTCATTGCCTCCGCCACTTCGTGGTTGGCCCCGCTCCCTCACGGCACCTGGCTTCCTTTCCCTGAGTGAGGTACGTTCGGTGCTCCGTAATTCACCGGAGTTCAGACCGTCAGTCGGAGTGTGCGCATGTCACGGCTCTTGAGGTCCCGTCGGTCGCCCGTCCTGGCGATCTCCCTTGTGGCGCTCGCCGCTGCTGCCACCGGGGTGGCTGTAGCCGCGATACCCGGTCCGGACGGCGTGATCAACGGGTGTTACCTCAACTCGGGCGGCAACATGCGGGTCATCGACTCCGGCAAGACCTGCGACGCGGGCGAGACAGCCCTCAATTGGAACCAGACCGGCGCGCCTGGTCCCGTGGGTTCGCCCGGTGCCACCGGTGCGCCTGGGCCCCAGGGAGCTCCAGGGGCTCCGGGGAGCGGCGGCGGCGGCACGACGGCGATGGCCACCGCGATCGGCTCCGAGGTCGAGCTCGTGCCGTCCGGGAAGACCGATGCGTACAGCGAGATCAGGCAGATGACCCTCGAGCCGGGCTTCTACGTCCTCACGGGCCATGTCACCGTGATCGGGTCGCCGGAGTTCACGCGCGCTCCCGACCGGGGAGTCCACCGGGGCCGGCGGGTGCTCGTGCCCGACATCCGCTGCCAGCTGCGGCTGACGGCGCCGGTCGAGCGCGCCCCCGGAGAGACCCTCGACGATGCGCTCGTCCACTTCGCCGCGAGCACCGTGCTGCGCCCCGAAGGACGCCGTGACGACGGGGATCCGGTGGAGGTCTCCCAGGGGCACATCATCGGGGCCCGGACGAGTGTGAACTTCAAGTCGCGCCTGACGCTCGAGAACGTGGCCACCGTCCGCGTGCGCTCACGCGCGGTCGTCGTCTGCCAACAGCTGACGACCAGTCCCAGTCGCCGTATGTCGAGGGCAGCCGCGCGTCTGATCGCCGTCGGAGTCGGCAGCATCCAGCAGCCCCCGGGGTGATCGCGCCGGGGGATCTTCACGCCCCTGTGGCCGTCAGGTGCATTTTCGCTTTCACGAGCCGGAAGCGCACGACGCCCTCGCTCGCCGGCTCTTGTCCCGGACACAGAGGTTCAAGCGGTTCGACGCCGAGGACGATTCCTCGTCCCTGCGCTACCGGGGATATCTCCCGGCCGAGTTCGTTGAACCTGCGAGTCGCTGAGCCAAGCCGGGCCTGGCCCTAGGGCAACTCATCAGCAGAAACCCGCAGTCCGTCGCGGGATAGTCCGGCCCGGGCGTTTGGTCGGCGGAGTAGTGTCGTAGACGACCTGGCCCTGCGGCCGGAATTCTCAGCCCAAGCCCGAACTCCGCCGACGGCGCCAGCGCGCACGAGGCGTGGAGCGGGGGCTACTGGTTCCGACTGCGGGGTCGAGTCGCCCTTTCAGTTCGGTCGCAGGACGAGCACCGAGCAGGACGCACGGTGTGCGACTCGCTCCGAGACGCTCGTGAGCGCCCGCGGTCCGCGTCTGCCGTGGCTGCCGAGCACGAGCAGTCCGGCACCGATGCTGATCGCCATGCCCGGGAGGCGCTCGGCGGGTGCTGCGTCGACGCTGACGATGACCGGGTCGCGCCCGGTGATCTCGAGCACATCGGTCGCCTGTTCGGCGAGCGCGTGGCGGACCGCGGGTCCTGAGTGCCCGGCGTGTGCGAGCACGACATGGGAATGGTGACGGGCTGCAATGGTCGCCGCGACCACGGCGGCGTGGTGATCCTCGACGCCTTGGATGCCGACGAGGATCGCCCCCGGGAACGCGAGCTCCGGCCGGCTGCGGGCAACGAGCACGGGGACGGCCGACTCATGGAGCGCACGCGTCGTCGTGCTTCCGAGCAGGATGCCCGCGGTGCGCGACTGCCCGTGCGAGCCGACCACCAACAAACCCGAGTCGCCCGCAGCGTCGAGGAGTGCACGGCCGACATCCGAGGCGTGCACGATCACGCTGGTCGCCTCGACCCCATCGGCCTGGGCGGCGGCCCGCGCCGCCTCGACGGCTTCCTCGGCATGACGCTCGCCGAGCGTCGCCTGGGCCATCGGTCCGACTCCGCGCGCGTCGCTCACGGCCACGAATGTGAGCGTGTCGAGAGGCCCTGCGAGTTTCGTGGCCTGATGCACGGCTTCCCGCGCGCTGCGGGACCCGTCCACCGCGCAGACGATTCGCCCGAATGTGAAAGGTGCCCGGACAGATGCTCCCGAGCTTTTGGAGAGGTCGAGGCGAGTGGCCATCAGCAGAGCCTGACTCCCGCTCGCATTCGTGCCATCGGCAACCTGTGCGCGGATGTCTGCGTAATTGTCCGTGGCTCGGTCCGCCGGCACGGTCCGGGCGTCAGAGCGAGCGTCGCTTCCCGCCCCGACTTTCGCTCGGTCAATCGCAATGGCGGAGCTGATGCCCGCTGTCGACCTTCTGTGCGACCGCGACCGTCGCGGTCGAGCCTGCGGCGGCGGCGGCCAGCGTGAACGCCACCATGCCCACGGAGGCGATCCGAACGACCGGGGACGTCAGGGCATCCGCTCGCTGGGCGGTTCCGTCGAGCAACTGCTCGAGGCGCCTGCGTACGCCCGACCCGCCGAGCGTCGAGAGGACCGGAGAAGCGGCTCCTCTCGGGGTGGCCGCCTTGCAGATGGCGCTCGCCAGCGCGAGGCGATCGTGTCGGCGACTCAAGGCCCAATGATCGGCATCGCGCTCGACGTGGAACATGAGTTGCTCGACCGAGTGACGGGTGCCCGGCAGGAAGCGCGCGATGCCGCGGCAGATCTCGGCGAGCACGAGGAGGAAACGGTGACGACGTGCGATGTGGCCGCGCTCGTGATCGAGACCAGCCGCGAGCTCTTCGTCGTCGAGCACGGCGAGGGCGCCCGCCGAGACGATGATCTGCGGGCGGGCGAAGCCGGCAGCCGCCAGGAGGACATCCGACCCGCCGACGATGAGGCTTTCGTTCGGACCCACGCCGAGGCTGGCTCCGGCCAGTAGCCGTCGCACCGCCCGCGTCGCGCGGGCAAGACCGAATCCGACGGAGATCGCTGACATGGCGACCACGAAGCTCGCGCCGATCACCGTGGCGTGCCCGAGCGAATGGCCGTCGAGGTGCGTCGTGATCAGCGGCATGATCGTGTGCCAGCACCAGTGTGTCAGCGCGGCGAAGATCTCTGTCCGGGGCAGGACGAACACCAGGTAGGCCAAGCCGAACACGACGGTCATCGCCCGCAGGGCCAGCGCCGACCCCCAGAAGCTGACGGCGGTCCCCGGGCGTACGCGCTCGAGGTCCAGCAGGTACGGCAGGGCGATCGCCGCAGTCAACAGGCCGGCGATCGCCAAGATCATTTCTTCTGCCGCCGGCCGTGGATCTCTTTCGCCAGCGCCTGCAACTCGGTGAGCTCCCCGCGGTCGAGTCCACCGATGAGCAGCGCCAACGCGGCCTGACGTGCGGCGTCCGACGCGCCGGCGAGGGTCCGGTTGATGGCCTTCGACAGGTACTCGGCTTCGCTGACCTTGGCGGTGTATTCGATGGCGTTCGCGCGTTTTCCGCGCTTGAGCAGCCCACGGTCCGCGAGCCGGTTCAGCACCGTTTGCACCGTGGTGTAGGCCCCGTGGTATCGGGTCGGAAGGCCCGATCGCACTTCCTCGACGGTGCTCGGCCCGAGCCGCCAGATCGCCGTCATGATCTGGGCCTGGAGGTCACCCTGAATGCCGGCATTCTCGGTCATCGATTCCGCAGTATCCCAGGCCCTCAGGGAGCCGGGATGCGGGTCGTCCACGTGCGGCCGCCGTCGTCGGACTGCAGGACCGGTCCGTCGTGCACGGCCACGTAAAGGACACCGTCGCGGGAATGGAACGCCGCCGGCGGCCCGTCGATCGCCCCGACGGAGCGCCAGGTACGTCCGGCGTCGTCGGACGCCTGCACCCGTCCAGATCCGTCGACGAGCACGAGTTGCGACGGCCCGGGCGCGACCAGCAGGCCGGTCCGCTTGCGGTCGAGCGCTTTCCAGGACCGAGCTCCATCGGAGGATTGAGCGAGTCCGCGATCGGTGGCCGCGACGAGCCTCTGAGGATCCTCGGGGTCGACCGCGAAATCGATCAGCTCGCCTTGCGGGCTGCGGCGGACCGAGAGGCTCGAGCCCCCGATCGGCCCCTCGAAGACGCGGCCGGTCTGTGAATCCTGGGCGTAGAGGGTCTGACGTGATGTGCGCAAGAGGTGGAAGTCCGCTTCCCCTCGGAGAACGCCGGCGTTCCAGGTCTTGCCGGCGTCGCCGGATTCGATCAGCCCGAGGAGCGGAGGATCGTCGGTCCGGCCATCAGGATGCCCGGAGGCGAGGAAACGATCGGGGCCGATCACGGTGAAGCCCATGACGTCCTGTCGGCTGTCTCCCACCCGCTGCGGCGTCTCGTTCGCGGCGGCACGGAAGAGACCGTTGTGGGTGGCGGCGAAGAGGGCGCCATCGAGAGGGTTGACGCCGAGACCGTGCACGTGGATGAGTCCGGGGTCGGCGCCGGCCACCGGCGCGCCCGCCTCATCGTCGTCCGCGCCGCAGCCGCCGATGACGACTGCCAGGACGACTCCCGCCAGGGCAAGGGTGATCCGCACGGTTCACACCGTAGCCGACGGTCTCCGACGAGCCGTAGGAGCGTCTAGGTGACCGGCTGAGCATCTGATCGCGACGCAGGCCCGTAGCTGTCTGTGCACGAGCAATACCTACAGTGAGTAGGAACCGTTTTTGCACGAGACACGGGAGACGTCATGAAGCTTGCACCCCCTCACCGCCGCGGGCCGATCATCGCGGCAACGATCGCCGCTCTCGCCCTCGCGTTGTCGGCCTGCGGCGGAGACGAAGAGGCCACGACCGGCTCAGAGCATCCGACTGGTCATTCAGGCGCCACGAAGACGGCGCCGAGCAGTGCCTCGTCATCAGGCGCGATCGATCGGGCGTTCGTCGCCGACATGACGCCGCACCACGAGTCTGCCGTGGAGATGGCAGAGATCGCGCTCGAGCGAGGGCAGAGCGACTTCGTCAAGACGCTTGCCGGTGCCATCATCGCCGCCCAGAAGGCGGAGATCGAGACGATGCAGCGCGTGGACGCGGACCTGGCAAAGACGGCTGAGATCGGCGACCTGGGTGTGCCCGATCACATGAAGGGCATGGAGCAGGACATCGCCGAGCTCCGCGATGCGAAGGACTTCGACCGAGCCTTCGTCGACATGATGATCCCGCACCACGAGGGTGCCATCGAGATGGCCGGCGTCGAGATCGCCAAGGGTGACAACGCCGAGTTGAAGGAGCTCGCACGTTCGATCGTCAGCGCCCAGAAACGCGAGATCGCGGAAATGACCTCGTTCCGCAAGCGCGAGGACGGTGCCGGCACGGTCGCTCCCTCGCACGGGGTCACCGCCGCCGGGGAGGAATCATCGAGCCCCAACAAAGCTCACACCGCGGCTCCAGTGGAGTAGCCCCCGTCTCACCGTCTCACCGCCTGACGGCCAGGACTTCTCCCGGTCGGACATCTCGAGCGCATGTAACGGAGGCCAGGCTCGTTGGAGCTGACATGACCGTCGCCCGGCAGTTGAACATCTTCCCCTTGGCGATCGCCGGCGTCGCCGCAATCGTCGTTCCGAGCGCCCATGCGGAGACCTTCAAGTCCACGTTGAGTCCCGCCAAGCCGGCCTTCGCCTGGAACGGCTATGGCGCCGGGGGACCTGGCTTCGAGTGCTCCAACGAGGCCGAGTTCCAGTGCGACTCGGTGGTCTTCACGCTCGAGACGACCGGTGATCTCACGCTGTCGATCGACACCGAGGGCGAGCAGATCACCAACCCTTCGGGCGCCATGCCGTACCCGAACCTCGACCTCTATCTCTTCAACTCCGATGCCGCGGGCGTCAAGAGCGGGGAGCCGATCGCCGAAGCCGCGACGGCGAGCGACGACGAGAAGCTGACCGCCACCCGCCTGTCCGCCGGCCGCTACGTCCTCGAAGTGCGCTCGAGCTTCTCGGTCGGCGAGAACTACGCCGGCAAGGCCAAGCTCTCGAACTTCCCCCTCGCCACAGCGCCGCCCTCCGTCGCCGCACCGAGCCCGGCCGCAGCGCCGCCGGCCCCGGCCCCCGGCGCTGCATCGAAACCGAAGGCGAAGCGCAGCGCTAAGGCGACCTGCCGCGCGAAGGCCAAGAAGGTCAAGAACTCCAAAAAGCGCGCCCGCGCACTCAAGCGCTGCGCGAAGCTCAAGCGCTGAGCTGATCCGGAGCGTCATCCCCCTCGGGCGCTGCTCATAGCGGCGCCGGGAGCACTGGCGCCCCGACTTCGCAGCACGAGCGGAGCGCGACTTCGGTGGTGAGGCCGTGGCTGAAGCGCTGCAGATGCGAGCGCTCGCAGTCGTGCCAGGGCGTGTGCTCGCCATCGAGGAAGTCGCCCGCGAAACCGCGATGCACCGCCGCCCGCAGCCAGGCGCTGCCGGCCCGTGAGAACCAGCCGTGTGGGAGCGAGCAGAACGTGTAGAGCAGCTGTCCGTCGGGATGCAGGACGCGCAGGTACTCCTGGACCGCCCGCATCGGGTCGGGCAGCGTCTCGATGACCCACGCCGAGACCACGACGTCGAACGAGGCGTCCGCGAAGGGGAGGTGTAGCACGCTTCCCTGCACGCGGTCACCGGGGATGTCGGCCGCCTGGTCGAGCATCGCCTTCGAGAAGTCGAGCAAGGTGAGCTCGATGGCGGGCTCGATCTCCCGCATCTTGCGAGCGAGCACGCCACTGCCACAGCCGGCATCGAGGACTCGAGTGCCCGGGCGCAGCGCAGCGCGCAGGCCGGCGAGCATGGCGTCTTCGGCGCCCTGTCCGGCCAGCCGTAGCCACAGCTCGCGGAAGTGGTCGTAGCGGTCGGCGGCGCGGTCGTAGACGGCCGCCACGTCGTCATCGGGAGCACCACGGAAGAGCGCAGCGTCGGCGCGCAGGAGGCCAGGCACCGCCGTCTTCGGTTTCGGAACGGATTGATCTGGACGTCTCATGCAGAGCCTCCTGTCGATACCAAGAGACGCTACGCCTCGAACTCCTACCGGCCGTCGGATTCCTCCTCGACCATGCTGCGGGATGTCCGCACTCACGGTGCGGGTCTCCTCCCGTGTGGGTGCATCTGCCGCGGTCAACGCGCCCGAGCCCTTCGCCGCGAGCGAGACGCTCCTCAGGGCGACGAGCCGTCAGGCCCCGGCAGGGTCGTCCGGCGGGCGGCTGCGAAGCGTGCCCGCATGGGCGCGCGCTGCCGGATCTTCTCGGACTTTCAGGAGGCTGGCGATCGTCGTGATCAAGAGGACGAGGATGATGACGGCAAGTGAAGTCGACGTTGCGATCTCGGGGACCGCGTCGTTCTGGAGGTGCCCGAAATGCAGCACGAGCTTGACCCCGATGAACGCGAGGATCAGTGAGAGACCCGTCGAGAGGTACACGAGCCGATCGAGCAGGCCGGTGACGAGGAAGTAGAGCGCCCGCAGGCCCAGCAATGCGAAGGCGTTGGCGGTGAACACGATGAACGGCTCCTCGGTGACCCCGAAAACAGCCGGGATCGAGTCCAGGGCGAACAGGATGTCGGTGCTGCCGATGGTGAGCACGACGAGGAACAGGGGCGTCGCGACCCGTCTGGCTCCCTGTCGGGTGAACAGCCGGCCACCTTCGTAGTCCTCGGTGAACGGCAGGTGACGGCGGGCGAAGCGCACGAGTGCGTTGTCTTCCACGGAAGGGTCCTCGTCGCGGTGGCGGAACAACTGCACCGCGGTCGCGATGAGCATCAATCCGAACACCAGGAACATGAAGCTGAACGCCGCAAGCAGCGCAGCGCCGAGCACGATGAAGATGACGCGCAATACGAGCGCACCGATGATCCCGAAGGTCAGCACCTTGTGCTGGTGCTCGACGGGTACCGCGAACGTGCTCATGATGATCACGAAGACGAAGAGGTTGTCGACGCTCAGCGACTTCTCCACGACCCAGCCCGCGAAGTACTCCGCCCCGTAGTCCCAGCCGGCGATCGACCCGAAGACGACACCGAACCCGACCGCGACGCCGATGTAGAAGATCGACTGAACCGACGCCTCGCGAAACCCCACGGCGTGGGGACGCCGTGCGCTCAGGAACAGGTCGGCCAGAAGGAGCGCCACGATCAGCGCGATCGTCGCTGCCCATGCTGTGGGTGTGATCTCGAGGATGCGCTGAGCCTAGAGGGGCTGCGCACCGTCAGGTCACGGTGGACCTCGGCTCTCCCTACGACCGATCCGGCCCACCTGCTTGTGCAGCGGCGCGATGGGAGTACTGTCGAGACCGAGTGATCCTGCTGCCGGAGATCTCTCACCGCTCGTCTCCCGGTTCCTCGTCGCGCGTTCCGAGGCCGTCCGCATCGCTCGGGCCGCAGGCGCCCGGCGCTACCGGGGATATCTTCCCGCCGAGTTCGATTGAGATCACGGATTGCTGAGCCATAGACCGGCGGCCGCCGGAGCCCACCCCGTCCACCTGAGCTACCGGGCGAACTGGCTGCGGGCCGCGGTCCTCGGCGCCAACGACGGGATCGTCTCGATCGCGAGCCTCGTGCTCGGCGTCGCGGCGTCCGGAGCGACGAGTGCGGCGATCGTGACGGCCGGCGTCGCGGGTCTGGTGGCCGGTGCGCTGTCGATGGCGGCGGGTGAGTACGTCTCCGTCAGCTCCCAGCAGGACGCCGAGCGCGCGGACCTGCGCCTCGAGCAGCGCGAGCTCTCCGACGATCCCGAAGGGGAACTGCGCGAGCTCGCCGCGATCTACGAGCGGCGCGGCCTCTCGCCGGACCTCGCCGGGCAGGTGGCGACGGCGCTGACCAAACGCGATGCCCTGGGCGCCCACGCGCGCGACGAGCTCGGCTTCGACGACAGCCGCCGGGCGCGGCCGTTGCAGGCCGCGTGGGCATCGGCGCTGTCGTTCCTGGCCGGCGGCCTGCTGCCGCTCGTGGCCATCGGCGTCACGCCGTCGGACTCCCGCGGCGTCATCTGCGTCGCGGCCACCGTCATCGCCCTCGCGATCCTGGGCTATCTCGGCGCGCGCATCGGTGGTGCGCCGGTGGCGCGCGCGAGCGTCCGCGTGGTCGCCTGGGGTGTCGTCGCGATGGGCGTCACCTCGGCGATCGGCGCCGTGGCCGGCACCGTCCTATGACGCCGTGAAGTGCACGTCCTCGAGCGCCTCGAGGGAGAATCCGCCCGCCGGGCCGGCCGCGACGTCGATGTGGAAGCTCGGCGACTTCCAGCGGCGGTTCTGGTCGCCGTCGATGACGACCGGAACGCCCGCCAGGATGCCGAGCTGCTGATCGTGCGGGCCTGCAGGGAGGTCGGCGGCGCGCAGGCACATCGGGGAGCTGCCGTCACAGCAGCCCCCCGAGAGGTGCACGATCAGGTCGCCGTGCCGGGCCCGCAGGCGCTCGAGCGTCTCGAGCGCCGCGGGCGTCGCGGTGACCCGCTCGGCCATCAGAAGAAGCCCATCGGCTTCGGGTCATAGGAGACCAGCAGGCACTTCGTCTGGCTGTAGTGGTCCAGCATCATGCGGTGGTTCTCACGGCCGACGCCCGAGTTCTTGTAGCCGCCGAAGGCCGCGTGCGCGGGGTAGAGGTGGTAGCAGTTCGTCCACACCCGCCCGGCCTGGATGCCCCGGCCCATGCGGAAGGCCCGGCTCGTGTCGCGGGTCCAGACGCCGGCGCCGAGTCCGTAGGGGGTGTCGTTGGCGATCCGCAGCGCCTCGGCCTCGTCCTTGAACGTCGTGACGGCGAGCACCGGCCCGAAGATCTCCTCCTGGAAGACCCGCATCGCGTTCTCGCCCTTGAGCACGGTCGGCTGGTAGTGGTAGCCGCCGGCGAACTCGCCCTCGGCGGCGAACCGCTCGCCGCCGCACAGCAGCTCCGCGCCCTCTTCGAGGCCGATCTCGACGTAGCTCTCGATCTTCTCGAGCTGGGCCTTCGAGACCTGCGGGCCCATCATCGTGGACTCGTCGAGCGGGTTGCCCTGCGCGATCAGCGCGATCCGGGCCAGGCAGCGCTCCATGAACCGCTCGTAGATCGACTCCTGGATCAGCGCGCGTGACGGCGCCGTGCAGACCTCGCCTTTGTTGAACGCGTAGAGCACGAGGCCCTCGACGGCCTTGTCGAGGAATTCATCGTCGGCGTCCATGACGTCGGCGAAGAAGACGTTCGGCGACTTGCCGCCGAGCTCGGTCGTCGACGGGATCAGGTTCTGCGCCGCGTACTGCATGATCAGGCGGCCGGTCACCGTCTCACCGGTGAACGCGATCTTGGCGATCCGCTTGCTCGAGGCGAGCGCCATGCCGACCGATGCGCCGGGGCCGGTGACGACGTTGATGACGCCCGGTGGGACGACGTCCTCGAGGACCTCCACGAGCTTCATCAGCGACCACGGGGTCGGGCTCGCGGGCTTGATGACCACGCAGTTGCCGGCGGCGATCGCGGGAGCGAGCTTCCAGGCCGCCATCAGCAACGGGAAGTTGAACGGGATGATCTGCCCGACCACGCCGAGCGGTTCGTTGAAGTGGTAGGCGATCGTGTCCTTGTCGATCTCGGACGTCCGGCCCTCCTCGGCGCGGATGGCACCGGCGAAGTAGCGGAAGTGGTCGATCGCCAGCGGCAGGTCGGCGCCGAGGGTCTCCCGCACCGGCTTGCCGTTCTCCCAGCTCTCGGCGACCGCGAGCATCTCCAGGTTCGCCTCGATGGCGTCGGCGATCGCGTGCAGGACCTTGGCGCGGTCGGTGACCGACGTCTCGCCCCAGGCCTCACGAGCCGCGTGCGCAGCGTCGAGCGCGAGGTCGATGTCCTCGGAGGTCGACTTCGCGACCTCGCAGAACGGCTGCCCGGTGGCCGGGCTCAGGTTCGGGCTGTACTCGCCGCCGATCGGGGCGATCCAGTGCCCGCCGATGAAGTTCTCGTAGCGCGGCTTCAGTGAGACGGGGCTTCCGGGGGATCCCGGCGCGGGGTAGACGGTCTGCTGGACGACAGCCATGAGGCAGCCTCCTCAGGTCGTTGGACGGGTCGCTGGACAGCCCATCAGCTGACGGGCGCGCTGCCATCCGCGGAAGACCGGAGCCCTCCGCGGAGAAGTACGCGGTCACGGCGTGATCGCCACCTTCACGACGCCGTCGCGCTGGTGGGCGAAGAGGTCGTAGGCCTCCTCGATGTCGTCGAGCGCGAAGCGGTGCGTGATCAGCTTCGACACATCGAGCTTGCCGCGGCGCACGAGCTCCATCAGGGTGCGCATGCGCTCCTTGCCTCCCGGGCACAGGGTGGTCAGGATCTTCTTGTCGCCGATGCCGTAGACGAAGGACTCGAGCGGGATCTCGAGCTTGCCGCCGTAGACGCCGAGGCTCGAGACGATGCCGCCGGGGCGGGTGGCGTCGAGCGCCCACGTGAACGTCTCCTGCTTGCCGAGCGCCTCGATTGCGACGTCCACGCCGCGGCCCTCCGTGAGCCGCTTGATCGCGGCGACGGGATCTTCCTGGGTGAAGTCGATCACCTCGTCGGCGCCCATCTCGCGCGACAGCGCGAGGCGCTCGTGGATGGAGTCGACGGCGATGATGAGCGAGGCGCCCTTCAATCGCGCGCCGGCGGTCGCGCACAAGCCGATCGGGCCCTGGGCGAAGACCGCGACGGTCTGCCCGATCCGGACTTCGGCGGTCTCGGCGGCGGAGATGCCGGTGGAGGCGATGTCGGCGAGCATCAGGCACTGCTCGTCGGTCATGTCATCGGGGATCTTGGCCAGGTTCGCCTGGGCGTACGGCACGACGAAGAAGTCCGCCTGCACGCCGTCGATCGAGTTGCCGAGCCGCCAGCCGCCGATCGCCTCCCACTCGCCGCCGTGGCCGGCGCACTGGGACTCGGTGTGGTTCTGGCAGTAGAAGCAGCTCCCGCACGGGCTGATCGCCCCGCACAGCACGCGATCACCGATCTCGTAGCCGACGACCGCCGATCCGAGGCGCTCGATCACCCCGACGGGCTCGTGGCCGATGATCCGGCCCGGCGCTACCGGATATTCACCCCGCAGGATGTGGACGTCGGTCCCGCAGATCGTCGTCATCGTCACGCGGATGATCGCGTCGGTCGGCCCGCACACCGGGACCGGGCGCTCCTGCAGGATGATCCGGTCAGGGCCCTCGAAGACCGCTGCGCGCATCGTGCCCGCATCGAGGTCGTGGCGGGTTTCAGGACGGGGAATGGTGGTGGACATTCAGGCTCCTTCGGGAGTTGGAAGTGGTGCACGCGCCGCGAGTGGGTTGGCGTGGCGGGTCAGCCCGACGGGAGGACGGACGTGCTCGACCGCCGGGCGCTGTTCGTCGATCTTCATGTCAGGCCGGTGCGGCCCCCGCGACCGGCGTCGCGGTGGTCGACTCGACCATGCGCTCGGTGATCACGGTCACCGGGCAGTGCGCCTGGTGGATGACGTCGTGGGCGACGCTCCCGAGCACCGAGCGGAAGCGACCGAGGCCACGGCTGCCGATGATGATCTCGTCGGCCTCGCGGACCTCCGCCGCCCGGATGATCGCCACGGCCGGCGAACCGGTCAGGACGTCGCGCTCGTGCTCGACGGTCGACAGCCGCTCGCAGTCGGCCTCGAGGGCGTCCAGCACGCCCGCGGCATAGCCGGCAGAACCCTCGAGCATGACATTGGAATACGAGGCACCGATGTGATCGGCCGGTACCTCGTAGGCGTGGACGAGGACCAGCCGCCCCTCGGGCTTCGCCCGGTCGATCGCGTGCTCGACGGCAGCACGCGCCGCCGCCGATCCGTCGTATCCGACGACGATGGTCCGTTGGTGTCCGTCAGGGGTCATGCGGTCTCTCCTTGGTTCGAAATGGCCGGGCTCGCAAGCACTACGCCGTTTCCGCCTTCGTCGCGGGGGCGACACGGCGCTTGGTGGCCTCCGTGGATTCCCATGGCAGCCGGAAGACCATGACCAGGAAGCCGATTCCGATCAGCAGCATCGCCACGCCCATGACGATCGCGAAGCTCGCGACCTGCTCGGCGAAGAACGAGGTGTTCAGCGCGGTGGAGAGTGACGTCTCGGTGACCCAGATGTTGCGGGCGGCGTTGGCCACGGGCGCGCCCGTCGCCTTGTCGAGAGCGGCAGCCTTCTCGTCGTCGGTCGACGAGCCGTCGGTGGTCAGGTAGCGACCCATCTGGGAGTAGAGCTGGCCCTCGGTGATCCTGAGCGTGTGCAGGCGCATCCCGTCAGCGAACAGCTTCGCCTTGGCGCCCGTGTCGACCGGCTTGTCGGCGATCGCCTTGTCCATGTCGGGCGTGCCGACGATCTGCTCGGCCTTGAGGGTGGTGCGGATCTCAGATCGGCCGTTGAGCCCGGTGTAGATGGACCCGATGCCGAACGCGATGAGGATGACGCTGGCGGCGATGCCGCCGTATTTCATGAAGGGCTTCACAGCACGCTCCTTGAGGGGGTGAACGGCGAGTCCGACGACTGCCGTGGTGGTGTCCATTCCAGCCCCTCGGGGCGAGACGTTCATCCGGGGCCGGTACGCCTTCACCGGCGTGGTCATACGGCACCCGTCTCGTAGTTCTCCGCAGCCGTCTCGCGTCGGCACCTCTGCGCGGATGTGCGGGTGGTTGTCCGCGGTTCAGGGAGCGGTCACGGCCGGGACGGGCGTCCGATGGCGCACCGGGACGTGCGCTTCGAGCGTGGTGCCCTCCCCCGGGACCGATTGCACGCGCAACCGGCCGCCGAGCAGATCGACACGCTCCTGCATACCGTGCAGACCGAAACCGGTGGTGATGGCGCGGGCGTCGTACCCGTGACCGTCATCGCGGACACGGACGCCGACCTCACCGTCGAACTCCGCGACGGTGATCTGGACGGTCACGGGCTCGGCGTGCTTCAAGGCATTGGTGAGTGCCTCCTGGGCGATTCGGTAGATCGCCGTCTCGATGTCGGGATGCAGGCGTGCCCGCGCGCGGCCCGCCTCGTGCTCGAGGTCCACCTCGAGCTCGAGCGCCGGGCCGCCCTGTCGTGCATGCCGGGCGACCAGTGCCTCCATGGCCGCCATCAGCCCGAGGTCGTCCAGTGACGAAGGGCGGACGTCGTGGATGATGTCGCGCAAGCGATCGACCTCGCCCTGGAGTTCCTCGGCGGCCTGCATCACCAGCGTCCGCAGCTCCACCTCGCCGGTGCGCCGGGAGGAGGCGAGCAGCACGCGCACGGCGGCGATGCCCTGCAGCGTCTCGTCGTGCAGTTCCCGCGCCCAGCGGCGCCGCTCGGTCTCTGCGGCCGCGGCCCGCTCGCGCTGGCGGTCGGCGCTCAGTGCCTGCGCGGTGCCGACCGCAGCGGCGGCGGTGGTCGCGAACGCCTCAAGCATCTGCCCGTCGGTGGAGCTGAATCCCGGCCCGCCGGCACGCCGGGCGAGCGCGACCAGCATTCCGAGGCTGCGCCCGCGGAAGGTCAGCGGCACGAAGAGCGCCGACGCGACATCGGCGCCGAGCATCGCGAGCCCCGCGGGAACCGCCGACGCCGCCACGGTCCGGCCGACCAGATCCGCGGGCGGCTCTCCGGCGACGTGCGTGACGCGGAAGCCGTCACGGCCGGCGAGCAGGATCACGAAGGCCTTCCCCCCGACCAGGGTCCGGCCGCGTTCGGCCACGAGCTCGAGGATCGGGTCCAGGTCGACCTCCCCGGCCAGCGCGCGCGAGATGTCGCCGGTCGCACCCAGGGCCGCGACCGTCTTCTCGAGCTCGTCGCGCCGGCTCTCGAGGCCGTCGAGGCGCCGGGCGTGGTGGATGGCGATGGCGGCGTAGTCGGCCAGCACGGCGAGCAGCTGCTCGTCGGCTTCGTCGAACGGCTCCCCGCCGGCCTTCTCGGTCAGGTAGATGTTGCCGTAGATCTCGCCGCGGATGACGATCGGGCCACCGAGGAACGTCGTCATCGTCGGATGACCGGCGGGAAAGCCGTAGGAGCGAGGGTGCCGTGAGACGTCGGACAGCCGCAGGATCTTCGGATCCGTGATCACCTCTCCGAGCACGCCGTGCCCGTGCGGCAGGTCGCCGATGACCTCACGATCGTCATCCCCCACGCCGACGGTGAGGAAGCGCGCGAGCGAGTCGCGCCCGTCGTTGAGGACGCCGAGCGCGGCGTACCGGGCGCCGGTCAGCTCCCGTGCGGCGTTGAGCACCCGGAGCAGGACCTCCTCGAGCTCGTCGACGTCGAGCAGCTCGTAGAGGATCGACACGAGCCGGCGCGCCGTGCGATCGACCACCTCGAGGTCCGGCGCCGTCGCCCCGTCTAGGGCGCCCGCCGGGCCGGTGGTCACCTCGCCTCGGCTTCGAGCAGCTTGTGCTCCATCGCGTAGTGGGTGAGCTCCGCGCGCGTGGAGAGATCGAGCTTGCGCTGGATGTTCGCCCGATGCGTCTCGATCGTCCGGCGCGAGAGGAAGACCTGCTCGGCGATCTCGGCGTTCGTGTGCCCGAGCGCGAGCAACCGGAGGATCTCGTGCTCGCGGTTGGTCAGCTCGCGGTCGGTCTGCGTGTCCACGGGCTCGGCCGCGATCATCGCGCCGACCCGGGGGGTCAGGTAGGTCTTGCCCGCGGCCGCCGCCCTCACCGCGGTCACGAGCTCGTCCTCGGCGGACTCCTTGAGCACGTAGGCGCTGGCCCCGGCACGCAGCGCGTCGCGCGCGTACGCGGGCTCGGTCTGCATCGTGAGGACGACGATCCGCGTGCCCGGCGAGCGCTCGAGCAGCTCAGGGATGTACCCGAGGCTGGAGATCCCGCCCAGATTCAGGTCCAGGATGAGGACGTCGGGCTTGTGACCGAGGACCGCTCGCAGCGCCCGGTCGATGTCGCCGGCCTCGGCTTCGACCGTCCAGCCGGGCTGGGCTTCCAGCACGCGTCGCAGGCCTCCACGGACGACTTCGTGGTCGTCCACGAGGACCAGGCGGATCGAGTCGGTTTCGGACACACACCCAGTAGAGCGCGTTCGGACCGAAACGGGAAGGGCGAATGCTCCGCGAGGCGACTGCGGTGAACTACCGAGCCTGCACCAGCAGGACCGGGCGCTCCGCGTGCCGCAGCACCCCCTCCGCCACGCTGCCGATCAGCTCCGGCACGACCGGCAGGTGCCCGCGCGTCCCGGCCACGACCACCGCGGCGTCGTCGAGCTCGGCGAGATCGGTGAGGGCGCGCCAGACCCCGCGGCGGGTTCGCACGTCGGTCGAGGTCACCGTCCAGCCTGAGCTCGCGAGCGTCTCCTGCGCCGCGTGCGCGGTCCGCCGCGCGGCGTCGCGCAGGCGATCGTCGAGCGGCTCAGGGTCGTAATCGGAGGCCTGGCCCGGCGAGGCTCCGCGGTCGGCGACGGTGGCGAAGACCGGGCAGGGCACCCACGCCGTGGCGACGATCGCGGGGCGCCGAGCCAGCAGCCGGGCGGCCTGGCCGACGGCACGTCGCGCACCGGCCGAGCCGTCGAAGGCCAGCAGGGCGGGGGCGCAGGCGTCGGGGACGGGGCCATCCGGCGCGACGATGAGCACCGGCCGGGTCGAGTGGTGCGCGAGCGCGCGAGCTTCACGCCCGAGGAATCCCTCGGGAGCATCCGGAGACTCGTGCGCGCCCGCGACGATCAGCGACGCGCCGACCTCGTCCGCCACTTCGAGCGCCACCGTCGACGGCGCGCGCTCGTCGTGGACGACCCGTGACGTCGCCGTCCATCCGGCATCGACCAGCGCGTCGCACGCGGCGATGGCTGCGTCGTCGGCGATCTGAAGGCCGTCGGCGACGACGACGTCGTGCGTCGGCTGGGGGGCCCACTCGAGCTCACCGAGCGCCAGTGCGAACGGAAGCGGATCTGGTCCCCAGGCGCACAGCACCACGACGTCGCGGCCGGCGAGCAGCGCAACCGCCTGCTCGGTGATGGCCCGTGCGATGCCCGCATCCGGCCCGACGCAGAGGAGGACCGGACCGGCTCTCACAGCGCTCCCACGGGCGCCCGGGAGGGCGCCCGGGCGATCCGGATCCGTGCGTCGACGATGACCGCGCCGGACGGGCCGGCGATCACCGGGTTGCAGTCGAGCTCGGCGATCTCGGGGTGCGCGGCGGCGAGGGCGGAGATCCGCTCGACGATGTCTCGCACAGCTCCGACGGCCGCCTTGGGCGTCCCGCGGAATCCGTCGAGCAGCGGGAAGGTGCGCAGCTCTCGCAGCATCGCGTCGGCTTCGCGGGGACCGACCGGTGCCAGCCGGACCTGCACGTCCCCGATCAACTCGGCCGTCGTGCCACCGGCACCGACGGCGATGAGCGGTCCGAAGTGCGGGTCGCCGACGACGCCGACGATCAGCTCGACGCCGGTCGGTGCCATCTCCTGAACCAGGAACCCGTCGGGCGCCATGCCTCCGGCGACCAGCACGAGGCGCATCTCCTGCGCCGCGCGCTCGGCAGCGACCGCTGAGAGGCCGAGCCGCACGCCTCCGGCGTCGGACTTGTGCAGCAGGCCGGGCCCCACGGCCTTGACCGCGACGAAGCCGCCCAGTTCCTGTGCCGCGCGCCGCACGGCGCCGGGCTTCACGACCGAGCGGCTCGCGGTGATCGGGAGCCCGGCGGTGCGCAGCAGCGCCTCGGCCGCAGCGGGCGACATCCACCCCTCCCCGAGGGCCAGCTCCTCCGCGATCAGCGCGGCGATCCGATCGGTCTGAGCCGGCGGCGTGGGTGTGAGTGGGTCGGGCGGCCTCATCCGGTGCCGGCCGTAGCGCGTGGCGTGACCGAGCGCGCGAGCCGCCGCCTCGACCGAGTCGAACAGCGGGACCCCGTCCTCGACGTTCGCGGGCCCGTCCGGGCCGAGGAACACGGCGAGGACCGGGGTGCGGGCGGCGCGCGGCTGGAGGCCGACCGCCCGGACCGCCGCCGCCACGTCCGCGGCTCGGGTCGCGAGCGGGGCGACGAAGATCGCGATCACCGCATCCACGTCCGGATCGTCGAGCACCGCCTCGAGCGCGCGTGCGTAATCGGCGGCCGTGGCGGACGCGATCATGTCGACGGGGTTGGTCACCGACGCCTCCGCGGGGAGCGCGCGAGCGAGCGTCGCGCGCGTCATCTCGTCCAGCGGCCTGACCTCGAGGCCTTCGGCTTCGCAGGCGTCGGCGCAGAGGATCGCCGGACCGCCGGCGTTGGTGACGATCGCGACCCGCTTTCCGCCGGGCAGCGGCTGGCGGCTCAGCAGCGACGCGGCGTCGAACATCTCGGCGACGGTGTCGGCACGGATCACGCCCGAGTGGCGGAAGAGCGCGTCTACGGTGGTGTCGGCCGCGGCGATCAGCGCGCCGGTGTGGGAGGACGCCGCGCGCTGCCCGGCGCCCGAGCGGCCGCTCTTCACGGCGATCACCGGCTTGACCGCGGTGATGCGTCGGGCGATGCGGGCGAACTTCGCCGGGTTGCCGAAGGACTCGAGGTAGAGCGCGATGACGTCGGTGCGGGGGTCCGACTCCCAGTAGCGCAGGAAGTCGTTGCCGGAGAGGTCCGCCTTGTCGCCGGTGGACACGAACGCCGACAGCCCCGTCCCGTGGGTCCTGGCCAGGTCGAGCGCGGCGATCCCGAAGGCGCCGCTCTGCGAGGCGAAGCCGACACGGCCCGGCTGCGGCGCCCCCGGCGCGAAGCTCGCGTTCAACGCCACGTCCGGGTCGGTGTTGATCACGCCGAGGCAGTTGGGGCCGACCAGACGCATGCCGGCTGCGCGACACACGGCGAGCAGCCGGTCCTGGCGAGCCTGGCCGGCCCCACCCACCTCCGAGAAACCCGCCGTCACGACCACGAGAGCCCGCACGCCGGCTGCGGCGCACTCGCGCGCCACGGCGATCACCTGGTCGGCGGGCACCGCGATCACGGCCAACTCCGGCGCCTCGGGGACGTCGGCGACCGAGGCGAACGCAGGTCGGCCCTCGATCGTCGCGGCCCGCGGGTTGATCGGGAAGATCGGACCGGTGAAGCCTCCCGCGACGAGGTTGGCCATGATCGCCGCGCCGATGCTTCCGGGGCGCCGCGAGGCCCCGACGACGGCGACCGACCGCGGCGCCAGCACGTGCCCCACGGCCGCCACGGCACTCGAGCCCTCACGCTCCTCAAAGTGCGACCGGCCCTCCTCGGTCATGGTGGTCGGGAGCGTGATCTGGAGCTCACCGGGCCTGACGCGCACCTCGACGGGAAAGCCCGAGTCGCGGAAGGTCCCGATCATCCTGTGGTTGGCGGGCAGGACCGACGCGGTGAAGTGCAGGACCCCCTCGGCGGCGGCCGTCTCAGCGAGTTGGGCGAGCAGCAGCGTGGCGATGCCCCGCCCCTGCCAGCCGTCGGCCACCGCGAACGCGACCTCCGCGCTGCCGGCGTCGTCCGGGGCGTACTGCCCGTGCCCGACGACCATCCCGTCTTCGGCGGTGACGGCGAGCAGCCCGACACCCCGGCGCGTGTCGGCGATCCAGTGAGCCATCCGGCTGACGTCCGGGGCGCCGCTGAAGAAGCGAAACCAGCGAGCCTCGTCGGACAGTGAGCCCAGGAAGCGCTCGATCCGCTCGAAGTCGTCGGCCTGGACCGGTCGCAGATGGACGGTCCGGCCATCGCGAAGCGCGACATCGGATTCGGCGGTGGTCACGCCGGCACGCCGGTTTCATCGGCGATCCGCATGAGGTACGCCTCGAGGTGGTGGCTGGCGACCTTGCGCGCGGGCCACCAGCGCGGCGCCCCGGCGGCGGCAGCGAGCGGCAGGTCGTCGAGCGCGACCGGGTCCTCGCCCGTCATCAGCACGGCGTGGAGCGCGAGGTCGTCGGCGCCGTCGCCGGGCGGGACGTCGACTCCCGCCGCCCTCGCGATGTCTCCAGCAGCACGGCGCGCCTGGTAGGACGCAAGGCCGCCCATCTTCATCGGCGAGGCGATGCCGTCGCCGGCCGCCCACGTGCGCGTGCATCCCTCTACGAGCCCGTGCGGGCCGGTGCGGATGAAGCCGTGCTCGTCGCTCGTCACTCCCGCGATCCTGGGGCCACGCAGTGCCGGCAGCGCGACGATGCGGTCCACGGTGATCGCGTCTCCCGAGCCGGCCGGCGCGAGGTGCAACACCGGCAGGTGCCCGACGTGGGCGTCCATCCCGGTGACGAGCCGGACGCCGGCGTCGGCGAGCGCCGCCCGCAGCGCGCCCGCTGCCTCGAGTCCCAGGAACGCGAGCGGATCCTCGTCGGGGCAGACGACGGAGATCTCCGCGTCGATGCCCATGCCGTCGGCGTGGCGCGCGGTCATCATGGCGAGCTCGAAGGCGGGCAACGGCCAGGCCGGACCGGCCGGCACGACGAACGCGATCCGCCCCGCGTAGCCCTGCTCGAGATCGCGCAGCAGGCCCCCGAAGATCTCGGGTGACGCATCCGGGCGCCAGGTCGTCGCGCCCTGGAGGCCCTCGGCCATCGTCGCCCCCGGGGTGAGCAGGAGGGCGTCGAACGCGATCTGCACACCATCCGAGGTCTCCACCGCCCGCCTCGCATCGTCGACCGCGAGGGCGGCCGACGGGATGACCGTGACGCCGAGATCGCCGGCGATCCTCGTGTACGGGACCTCCTGGCCATGGCCGAGCGCGAACGGCTCGGCGACCGCGAACGCCGGCACGCGGAACCGGTCCCCCGGGCTCAGCAGCGTGAGCGCGATGCGTTCGCCGGCCAGCTCGCGCAGCGCGAGCAGGCTCTCGATGCCGGCGACACCGCCGCCGGCGACGACGACGCGGAAGGGGGTCATGCGTGGGCTGCGACGTGGCCGATGTGCTCGCCGCGGCGCCCGGCCAGCGCCGGGGAGGGCACCACCAGCACGGGTCGATCGGCATGGTGGACCACCGCATGGGAGACGCTGCCGAGCAGGAACGACTTCACGCCACTCAGGCCGCGCGTGCCCATGACGATGGCGTCCGCGTCGATCTCGGCGGCCGCGGCGAGGATCGTGTTGGCGAGACCGCCGTGGTGGCGGACCGCTCGCGCCGTTGCCACGAGCCCGGCCTCGGTCGCCCGCTGCGCGCCCTCCCCGGCGCTCGCGAGCGCCGCGTTGCGGTTGTCCTCGTCGATGCCCTCGTAGCCGGCGTAGCTGCCGGCGATCCCGACGCCCATGCCCAGGCCGGGCGAGCCGCTGCGCGCCAGCGTGTCGATGAACGGCTCCCAGACGGTGAGCACGGTCGTCTCGGCGCCCGGCATGAGCTGCGCCGCATGGTCGACGGCCGCCTGTGCGTCGGCGGATCCGTCGTAGGAAAGAAGGATCATCGGATCGTGCTCCTCGTCGTGAAAGTGGCCGAAGCCAGCGTCGCAGTGGGACGGGGCGTGGGCATCCGTAAGAACGGCGGCTCTGGGCGCGGGCTTCTACGCATGTGCGAACGCGATGACGCACGGATACTCGGCTGATGGCGGTGATCGCAGAGGTTTCGGTGATGCCGCTCGCCGTCGCGCTGGGAATCGGCCTGATGCTCGGGATCGAGCGCGAGCGCCACAAGGGGGAGGGCCCCGGCCGCGAGGCCGCCGGCCTGCGCACCTTCGCGCTCGTGACCCTGCTCGGAGCCCTCAGCCTGCGGGTGGGCGGCGAGGTGATGCTCGCGGTCGGCGCCGGGTTCGTCGGCCTGTCGACGCTCCTGGCCTACCGGCGATCGCAGAGCGAGGACCCAGGCCTGACGACCGAGGTGGCGCTGCTGCTCGCGTTTCTGCTCGGGGCGCTCGCTCAGGACGAGCCCGGGCTGGCGGCCGGGCTCGGCGTCGCCGTGACCATCCTGCTGTCCTCGCAGGGACGCCTGCACGCCCTCGCTCGTGACACGCTCTCCGAGCAGGAGATCCACGACGGACTGGTGCTCGCAGCCGCGGCCCTGATCGTGCTCCCGCTGCTGCCGGACCGGGCGGTCGGACCCGGCGACATCCTCAATCCGTTCACCGTCTGGCGCCTCGTCGTGCTGGTGATGGTCGTGAGCTCGGCCGCCTACATCGCCCTGCGCCTGATCGGCCCGCGCATCGGCCTGCCGCTGGCCGGATTTGCCGGCGGCTTCGCCTCGAGCACCGCCACGATCGCGACCATGGGGGCGAAGGCCAGGAAGAGTCCCGACCTGCTGCGGCCCGCCGTCGCAGCCGGCGTCATGTCCACCGTCGCCACCGTCGCCTTCACGGCGATCGTCGTGACGACGCTGAACGCGGACCTGCTGCCGCGACTCGCGCTGCCGCTCGGCTTCGCCGGCGTCGCCGCCCTCGCCTACGGAGCGGCCTTCTCGCTGCGCTCGGCCCGCGCGTCGACGACCAGCGACGAACGCCCGGAGAAGGTCTTCGAACTGCGCGACGCGTTCGTGATCGCCGCGGCGATCTCCGGTCTGCTGATCGTGGCGAGCCTGCTCGAGGACGCGCTCGGGCGATCGGGCGCGCTCGTCGCGGTCGCCGTCGCCGGCTTCGCCGACGCGCAGACGTCGGCCGCGTCCGCTGCGGCGCTCGCCGCCGAGGGCCGCCTCGCCCCCGCTGATGCGGTGTTCGGCCTTCTCGCCGGGATGACCGCGAACACCGTCAGCAAGGCCGCCGTCGCCCTCGCCGTCGGGGGGCGCCGGTACGCCGTCCAGATCTGGCCAGGGCTCGTGCTCGTGATCGTGGCCGCGTGGTGCGGGCTGATCGTCGACCGCGGGCTTTGACCGCGATCAGCTCAGCACGGCGTGGGCGAGTCGCTGCAGTTCCCGCAGCGCGATCGTCATCCCGCCCGCGAGGACGTCGACGTCTCCGACCGAGGCGGCATCCGCATTGATGCCGAACGTCATCTGACCGTCGTAGGAGACGATCGCGATCCCCAGCGCGTGGTCGGCGGCGAGCGGCACCAGCGGCCAGACCGACTTCATCGGCGCTCCGAACGCCGTGAGCGTCGCCTGCGGGCCGGGCACGTTGGTCACCGTCAGGTTGAACAGGCGCTTGGCGAACAGCGTGCGCGCGATCAGGTGGTGCAACACCGGCGGCGCGATGCCCGCGATCTGGAGCATCGCCTCGGTCCCGAGGGGCTGGCTGGAGGACTTCACGGCAGCGGTCGACTCGCGGATGTGCTCGTAGCGCGCCAGCGGGTTGTCCTCGGCGACCGGCAGGTCGACGAACAGCGACGAGATGTGGTTGCCGGACCCCCGCACGTGCTCGCCCTCGTGCCGCACGTCCATCGGGACCATGGCGCGAAGGCCCTGCTCGGGCAGGTCCTCGCCGCGGGAGATCAGCAGGTCGCGCAGGCCGGAGCAGACCGTCGCGAGCACGACGTCGTTGACCGTGCCACCGAGCGCCTGCTTCACCAGCCGGACCTCGTCGAGCGAGACCCCGACGGCGCGCAGGATCCGATCCGGTCCGATCGGCTCGTTGATGGACGACGTGGGCGCTCCCCGGACCTCCTCGCGGACGAGCAACTCGACGAGGGCAGCGGCACGTCGCACCGGGTCCAGCGGATGGGTCGCCGCACGGACGCCCGCGCCGATGACTCCGGCCAGCGCGCCGAGCGAGAGCCACGAGGGCAGCAGGTGCCCGCCATTCCCGGGCGAGTCGAGGCCCGGCGCGACCTCGAGCGCGTCGGCGATCCCGTCGAGCAGGAGGTGGGCCGCATCCACCGAGCCGATCCCGTCAACCATGCAGTGATGGGTCTTCGTGACGAGCGCCCAGTGATCGTCGCCGAGGCTGCCGACGACGACGACCTCCCAGAGGGGGAAGCGGCGGTCGAGCCGCCGCGAGAAGTACTCGCCGGCCCAGCCGAGCATCTGCTCCCACCCGCCCGGCGCGGCCAGCGTCGCAGCGGTCACGTGGTGGGCGATGTCGAACCGCTCGTCCTCGATCCAGCGCTGCCAGGTCAGGGTGCCGGCGGACGTGTCGGCCAGGCGCTGGCGGTAGCGCGGCAGCGCATCGAGACGCGCCTCGAGCTGCGCCCGGACCTCGTTCACGGTGGGCGGCCCGGTGCCGGGCCTCGGGGCGAAGACGAGGATCCCCCCGATGTGCATGTGCGCCGACGGATCAGCGTCCTCGAGCTCGATGAAGGTGCCGTCGAGCGCGGTCAGGCGGTCGGGGGTCTCGGTGACGTTCATGCGGGACTCCTCGGTGGGGGTACAGGGACTCATCTCGAAGCTACCTCCCGGGCCGGTGGCCCCGACACAGGGCTCGACCGCGTGCCGCCCGCGGATTCTCCGACGCGTGACTGCGGTCTGCTGCGGATGCGGCGCATGGGTCCGCGCACCTACGGTCGGCCTCGTGCCGGCCCTGACCGACGTCCCCGTCGCCCCGCTCCCGCTCGATCGCTTCCGCTCGCTGCTCGCGCCCGATCTGTGGGCGCAAGTCGAGGAAGCCCAGGCCCGTAGCGCCGAACTGCTGGCCGGGCGGGTCGTGTGGAACCTCAACTCGACCGCGTACGGCGGCGGCGTGGCGGAGATGCTGCGCTCGCTGATCGCCTACTCGCGCGGCGCCGGCGTCGACGCCCGCTGGCTGGTGGTCGGCGGCAACCCGGACTTCTTCCGCTTGACCAAGCGCCTTCACAACCGGCTGCACGGCCACGCCGGCGACGGCGGACCGCTCGGGAAGGCCGAGCACGAGATCTACGACCGCACCCTGCAGGCGGCGGCCGCCGAGCTCGAGGAGCTCGCCCGCCCGGGCGACATCGTGCTGCTCCACGACCCCCAGACCGCCGGCCTCGTGCCGGCACTGCCCGACGGCATCCCGGTGGTCTGGCGCTCGCACATCGGCCGCGACGCGCCAAACGCCTACGCGCAGGAGGCCTGGGCGTTCCTGCTCGCGTACATCCGGCCGGCCGACGGCTGGATCTTCTCGCGCCCGGACTACGTCCCGCCCGGCCTCGACCCGGCGCGCGTCACCATCATCGCCCCGTCGGTCGACGCCTTCTCCCCGAAGAACCAGGAGCTCGACCCGGATGCCGTCGCGGCGATCCTCACGACCGCCGGCCTCATCGCCGGGACCGGCGGCGGTGTCCCGTCGTTCACCCGCCATGACGGCACCCCCGGGCGCGTGGACCGCGTCGCCGATCTGTTCGGCGGCGCCCCGGTGCCGACCGGCGTCCCGCTCGTGACCCAGGTCTCGCGCTGGGACCGCCTGAAGGACCCGCTCGGCGTGCTCCAGGGCTTCGTGACCCATGTCGCCGCGACCAGCGACGCCCACCTGATGCTGGCCGGGCCGGCCGTCGGCGCCATCTCCGACGATCCCGAGGGGGCGGACACGCTGGCCGAGGTCCGGCGGGCCTGGCGGGCGCTCCCCACCGCCACGCGCGGGCGCGTACATCTCGCGGGTCTGCCGATGAACGACGCCGAGGAGAACGCCGCGATGGTCAACGCGCTCCAGCGTGCTTCGACGATCGTGGTCCAGAAGAGCCTGGCCGAAGGCTTCGGCCTGACGGTGGCCGAGGCCATGTGGAAGGCCCGGCCCGTGGTCGCCTCGGCCGTCGGTGGCATCCAGGACCAGATGGAGGACGGCGTCAGCGGCGTGCTCGTCCACGATCCCTCCGATCTCGCCGAGTTCGGCCGGGCGGTCGGCGACCTGCTCGCCGATCCCGTCCGCGCCGGCGTGCTCGGCCTCGCCGGCCGCGAGCGCGTGCGCGAGCACTTTCTCAGCGCCCGCCACCTGATCAAGTATGTCCGGCTGTTCGAGCGGCTCGTCGGCGCCGGTCCCACACGCGTACAAATCCGCCGTCCGGGTGGGGAGTACTCCCGGATGCAGCCGGTCGTCGCCGACGCCAGGCTGGAAGCACCATGAACCAGACGCTCAACGTCGTCATCGCCGGCACCGGTGTCGGCGCCCTGGAAACCGCGCTGGCGATCGACGAGATGACATCCGGCCACGTCGCGATCACCCTCGTCGGGCCCGACCCGTACCTGCACTACCGGCCGCTCGCGGTACGCAGCCCGTTCGACGGCCGCCCGGTGCCGCGCTTCTCGATCGGCGCGATCGCGGCAGATCGCAGCTTCGCCTACGTGCGGGACGCCGTCACGGCGGTGGACGTCGATCAGCGCTTGATCGACACGGCCGAGCAGGGCTCGGTGAGCTTCGACGTCCTGGTGATGGCCACGGGCGCGATCGCCGGCGACGTCGCATCGGGCACGGTCCCCTTCAGAGGCCCGCAGGACGTCGAGCGCTTCGGCCATGTCCTCGTCGACCTCCGCCGCGGCGGCGTACGGCGAATCGCTTTCGTCGTCCCGCCCGGCGCGGCCTGGCCGCTCCCTGCCTACGAGCTCGCGCTGCAGACCGCCGGCTTCGTGGCCGAGCACGATCTCGACGTCGAGGTCACGCTCGTGACCCCCGAGCGCCGGCCGCTCGCCGCCTTCGGCGCCGGGGCCAGCGCCGTGGTCGCGGAGAAGCTCGAGGCAGCGGGCGTTGCCGTCCGCCTCGAGGTACGGGCGACCGACGCCGTGACCAGTGGCTTCTCGGCGCTCGACGATCGCGTCGTCTGCCTGCCGGTCGTCCACGGACGGCAGATCCCGGGCCTACCCGCCACCCCCGACGGCTTCCTCGAGGTCGACGCGTCAGGGCGGCTGCGCGGCCAGACGCACGTGTACGCCGTCGGTGACGTGACCGCCCGCCGCTTCAAGCAGGGCGGCCTGACCGCCGAGCAGGCCGACGCGGTCGCATCGACGATCGCCGCCCTCGCCGGCGCCGACGTCGCACCGTTCGTCTTCCAGCCCGTCCTGCGCGGCCTGCTCGTCACGGGCGGCGAGCCGCTCTATCTCCTCCACGATCCGGACGCCGGCGTGTCCCGCGCCTCGACGCAGCCGCTCTGGTCGCCGCCGCACAAGATCTTCGGGCTACGCCTCGCGCCGTATCTCGAGTCGAACGACGATCTCGCGGTCGGTACCGCGGCCCCCACCCTCACTACCTGACCCACGAAGATGCCACTGGCCGGCGAACTGCCGCTGAGCAGACCGCCCCAGGCGGCGACCGCGAACCGCGAGCAGGCTCAGGCGTGCTGGAACTCGGGCAGCAACGGGTGCTTCTTATCGCCGTTCGAGACATCGAGCCAGTACTTCTTGTCTTCCTCCCAGCCGAGCTCTCTGAACATGAGGTAGGTGTTCCACGCGTACTGCCGGACCTTGTTGGCGCCCTTCTCGTAGGCGTACTGCCAATAGGCCGCGGCCTGGAGGAGGTCGCCCTCATTGCGCCGGTCGACCGCCCAGCCGTTGAGCTTCGGGACGTCCCAGTCAAGGGCGTTCCCGCTGATCGTGTGGTACTTGCGCTTGGGCTTGTCGGGCTCCTTGCCCTTCTTGCCCTTCTTGCCCTTCGTCTCGCGCTGGATGAGGCTCGCGGTCGCCGCGTTTCCGGCCATCCGCTGCAGGCCGAGGACCCCGGAGGGAGGAGCCTGCGTGCGGCGCCGCGGGCTGAGGATCTCGGAGTCGGCGGACTCCCGTCGTGTGCCCTCGGTTCGACCGGTCATGGGTCGACCCTATCCGCGCCCGCACCCGATCGCAACCTCGGCGGCGGGCGCCTGCTGACCGAGACGATCGCGGTCCACGCCCGGGCGTCGACGTCCTCGCCCGAGTCCGGCTCACAACCGCCGGGGGGCGCTGTCCCGAGGGTGACCGGCCCTTACGACGGGCGAGGCCGTGCGGCCGGTCCGTGCCGGGTGACGACGAGCCCGGGCTGCCGGGCGTCCGCCGGCGAGGCGTGGCCGGCGAGCCGCGACTGGAACGCACCGGCAAGGCGGTATGCGGTGGCCTTCGCCAGCTCGGCCCGCGGGCCGGCGAAGAGCTCGTGGACGGTCGCGTACCAGAGTGTGAGCCACGCCTCGAAGTGCCCCGGTCGCAGCTCGACCTTCGCGTGCAGGGCCGCATGCGGATGAAAGGCGCCGCGGTCGTAGGACTTCGCGTCGAGCAGCATCGTCTCCCAGAACGACGTGATCGTCGGGACGTGCGCCTCGAGGTCGAGCCTGGCGACGTCGGTGAAGATGAAGCCGATGATCGGGTCCTCGAGCGCGCGGCCGTAGAAGGCGCGCACGAGGCGCTCGCAGTCCTCGCGCGTCTCGATGTCGCGGTACTCGCGCGGCGCCGTCACGACTCCCCTGCGGCCAGGGCGCTGCCGTTGACATACAGGACGAGTGGCATGTTGTCGCGCGTGGCGTTGGAGTAGGGACAGCGGCGGTGCGCGCGGCGGACGAGCTTCTCCGCGGCCTCGCCGTCGAGCCCCGGCACGTCGACGTGGAGCTCGGCCTCGAGCCCGAAGCCGCCGCCCTCGGCGACGCCGAGACCCACGCGCGCGCGCACGAGCGACTCGGTCAGATCGATCTTCTTCATGCCGGCGATCGTCTTCATCGCGGAGTGAAAGCATGCGGCGTAGCCGGCGGCGAAGAGCTGCTCGGGGTTCGTCGCGGTGGCGTCGGCGGGGCCGCCGAGCTCGGCGGGCGGCTCGATCCGCACGTCCAGGTGACCGTCGGAAGAGTACGCGCGAGCCTCGTAGCGTCCGCCTTCGGAGGTCGCCTCGGCCGTGTAGAGGATCTTCATGAGGCCACAGTAGGTCGAAGGACTGCATGCACTTCTCGGCCAACGGGCACTACTAGCGCCGCGAGCGCCTGTTTCCAGAGCTGGTCGAAGTACTCGCGCGCCGCCAGCACGCCTCCTGTCAAGACCTGACACGATCACGCCCATGGCCATCCTCTTCGGGCAGGAGCACGTCGACCGCTACCGCGAGACCGACGGCGAGGAGGGCTACCGCTGGCAGCGCGACACCACCGTCCTCATCCTCACGACCAAGGGCCGCCGGTCCGGCGAACAGCGTGACAGCGCGCTGATCTTCCGCGACGACGACGGCCGCTCGGTCATCGTCGCCTCCAAGGGCGGGCACCCCGAGCACCCGGCGTGGTTCTTGAACATGGAGTCCAACCCCGACGACGTCGAGATCCAGATCAAGGCCGACCGCTTCCCGGTCCGCCACCACGTCGCCGAGGGCGAGGAGCGCGAGCGGCTGTGGAAGCTGATGACCGAGGCGTGGGCCGACTACGACGACTACCAGGCCAAGACCGACCGTCAGATCCCGGTCGTCGTGCTCGAGCGCGCGTAGCGCCCGGGTCCGTCAGTACCGGTAGCGGCTGACGACCTTCTCGCAGTTGCGCATGCGCGGCCGGCGGCGGCCGCCACCACCGCCGTACCATGAGTCACACCATGACCGCGCCTGCGAACGACCCGGACGCTGAGGCCGTGCGCGAGGCCGGAGTCCCGTCGTTCGCGGCGCTCGACGCCGATGCCATCGAAGTCGAACTGTTCGGCACGGCATTCCGGGTCTGCTCGCGGGAGCACCTCATCGCCATGAAGCAGGCCCGCGGCTCGGCCACGGAAGCCCGGTGCATCTGTCGCAGGGCGCGATCAACGGCAACGGAGCCGCTGACGCACGCTTCGTCGGGGCCTCGGCCGACGGCACGCGCATCTTCTTCGAGACCTCCGAGCCCCTGACGGGGACCGACTCCGACGGTGAGGTTCACCGGATCCTCGGCCGACGGAGCGCGCGTCTTCTTCGTGACCGGCGAGCCGCTCGCGGCCAGCGACACCGATGCCGTGGCCGACATCTACGGCGTGACGAGCTCGAGCGTGAACCGCAGGTTGACCGTCACGACCTCGGGCGCCGGCGCCGGCACGATCACTGGGACGGGTATCGACTGCGGGGGGGGCCGGCCATGTCGACTGCTCGGAGACCGTCGCCGACGGTGCCACGATCTCCTTGAACGCGGCCCCCG